>Ga0209709_10000181_pt1 | contig 61777 bp, 77 predicted proteins | sample ArcticOcean_MG_C_2_FD_187435 | JGI IMG/M metagenome (GOLD analysis project Ga0209709, IMG submission 187435) | Marine microbial communities from western Arctic Ocean - ArcticOcean_MG_CB4_136 (SPAdes) (version 2) | ecosystem: Environmental > Aquatic > Marine > Oceanic | place: Arctic Ocean... | reverse complement strand
CTGCCCAAAGCGACATGGTGGCCCGTGGCAGACTAAAGCCAGGCGCACCGGATTTCAACAAAGGTAAAAATAAAGATCCTTTTCCAGGCTCACAGGCGGGCAGTCTTTTAGATCTTATACCTGGAATGAATGCAGTTAGAGATGAAATAAACACAATAAAAGCAACCATAAAAGACAAAACTAGCAGAAAGAACTCCAGCGGAGAAAAAGTTGGTGGTATTGATATAGACGGAGTGTCAAACTTTGTCAGAGATAGAGTTCAAACAGGCAAGGCGGCCGCCAACAAGGTTAAGTAGTCTTTTCCAAAATCTATAAATAAGAGTATGCCACTCTTTAACGACTCATTAATAATTAACGATCACATTCTAGAAATGGGTGCAACTGAATCTGTGTTCGGCAACTTTAAAATACCTATGGAAGTTGCTAATGCTAGACCAGGTAAACTTATAACTACCTCAACACCAGGCTTTGAAAAGCACCACGAATTCTTTAACTACGAATGGTTTCACTCGTTTAATACAGACTTCTTTGAACAAGACGACACAGTATTATGGGTAGGCAGTTGTATAGTGCAAGACTTTGCAAAAATATTTGAAATGAAACATTGGACGACTAACAGAGTATTCCGTTACGGCCAAGGCATTTTTAATATGAAAACACTAGCAATGCATTTAAAATGGTTGTTCGAAGAAGCCAGTCTCACAGAAAAAGGCGACATTTGGCCAGACTATACGCCAAAGCAGTTTAATTTAAGCAAACGACATAGAGGATTCTTGCTAGAAAAGATGATAGACTTTAATAAAGTTGTATTGTTTAGCGGAACAACAGACATTTATCACGACACAGTAACAGGGCAAGACTTATTTGCCGCACCACCAAAAGCATACCTAGATCCAAACCGACATATTATTCGTAGACTATCCCATGCAGAAGTAGTTGAATCACACAAAGAAGTATTAAGGCTAATCCACAAGTATATTTGTAAAGATGTATTGTTTATACTAAGTCCTTTTGGGTTTGCAAGTCAAAGTTGGCCATCAGACCACCCGCCAATGGCATTATCAATGGTAGCAAAAGCTAGTATTAGAGTTGCTGTTGAAGAAACTGATCCTGCAAATTACTTTCCTTTGTATGAAATGATACAAGAATACTTTACTGACTATAGAGATAAAGGGTTACACATACATAACGACATTATACAAATCTTTATAGAAATATTAGGTACTTGGTTTGGTGACTTTGTTAATAAACGAAGCAAAAAAGAAGTAATGCATGACTTCCAACATATTAGGAAGGGTTTTGTGCAACGAGCATTAGCAAACAAGTCCTTACCAAAGCACGAAGTAGACACTCCCCAGTCTACAAGATCTAAAGACACCCCTTTCTAGACTGTAAATCAATATTATAAAAACTGATAAATAGTGTAAGCAAGTACATTAATGTCTTGCTATGGAGACACACATGGCGTTAACAAGAAGCGGAGCAATGAATAACCAGGAAGTATTATCTGGTAATATTGAATTTTATACTTTGTTCACTTCGTTAGATATTACTAGAACAGGTGATTTTAGCGACAACACACAAAAAGATTTTGAAAGTATAGTACAAGTTATTAGTTTGAGAGCAATGCCTGTAGTTATGAATAACCCTGTAGCCATAAGTGGCGTCGGGGCATTAGTTTTAGAAAACTATGGAGCACCGACTATGACTGGAGCAGGTTGGATTTTTAAATTTGCATTTGAACGAGAAGGCGTACACACAATTACTACACTAACAGACGAGCTAAACGGTATAGTATTAAATGGTGGAACTATTGATACTGACAGTACAGTAAATATGGAATTTACTAAACAAGACTTATTATAGAGATAAACAATGGTTAGAAAAAAAGTTAAAGTTGAAACTAAAGAATCACCACAACCAGAGCAGTATATTCAAGAAGGTGGAGTAGAAGCACATATTATTGCTGATATGCTTAGAATTGAGAGTATTACTGCTGAACTTAGGGAGTTTAAAGAAGATACTAAAGCTAGACTAGATAAATTAGAAGGCTGGATCGTTGCTATAGTTGGCATAACAATTACTACATTATTAGCAACAATTGGTACATTGGTAGGAACAATGTTATGATAATCAGTGAATTTACAGATACTGAGTTGTTTGAAGCCAGAATGGTATGGCGTAAAATGGGCAAGTCAGTTAAACGAGCTGTTAGATGTACTTCAGGCAGACGTAAAGGCAGAGTAGTAGCAACTGCGGCACAATGCGGTGCCCCAATTGACTTCAAGAAACGTTTAACACTGAAAAAAACAAAAGCAAGAATGGGTAAGAGAATTACTCGTAAAGCCGGCAGGTCTAAAAAGTATAATCCGATTAGTCGTAGGGTAGCATCATTAAATAAAGCAACTAGATTTAAGAGACGCAAGTAATATGAAATTTAAGGATGTGCAAACATTACAATCATTAGTAAAACGCCTAAATGAGTATGGTATGTCTACTGGTGGAGCTTCTTATGGTGCTAATAAACCCTCCCCATCAACAGCACAATCAAGTAGTCCAACTACAACTCCGTCGTTAGCAGATCTTTCAAAACCTATTAAGCCTGTACCAGCAAAAGGCTTAGAAAACGGAACAGAATTTAAAGACGAGAATGGCGAAGTTGCTGGCAAAGTACATAGTATGATAGGTTCAACACCAAACCCAGATCAGGTTGTTGTTGAATTACCAGATGGAAAATATGAATTATATGATCCAGAAGTAGAAGTAATGGTTGATGAAGATATTAGCCACGACGCACTTAAAAAAATAAAAAATGACGATCAATCAAAATCAAATTCAGCTAACAAAAGAATCAAACGTTTAGCTCGTAAAAATCAATTACGTGAGCAAAGTACAGAGCAGTTGTTTGAAATTAATTTTAACCAAAAGCATACAGTTACACGGGCGTTAGATGCATACATTAAATGCGGATTCGAAGCAGAGACGTCCTGGGAAGGGTATAACGGCTCCTCATCAGACGATATTGATGACCTAGACTGGTCCGAAATCGAAGAAAGAGTAGACAACGAGTATGGAGAGCGTTATACTGAAAGAATGACAGAAGGATACCATGAATGGCTCAGAGAAGATAAAATATATGAATATGAAGGCGAACTCATACAAGAGTTAGTAGCCGAACGTAAAGAAGATGAAAACTACATCGAACAATTTATTGATTCAAATGGCGGCCCAACGTCAGAAGCAGTTGATAGATACAAAGAAGATTTTAAAAATCAAAATCCAGCAGAGTACAAAAGCAGAATAGAAGATGGCTACGAGTACATGAATTGGTTACGAGAAGTTGTCGAAGAAGAATACGAAGACGAACTTATTGAATATCTCGAACAAGAAGCAAGAGACAGCGGCGAAGTCATGGACGAAGCGTTTGATCAAGCATTGCAAAATCACACTATGTATGATTGGATACATGACCACTATGGTTCTCCCAGCTCGATGTTAAGCGACTTTGATGTTTTCTTAGCGAGTGATGGCGGCTTAGAAGAAATTGGCGATGAAGTATCTAATTGGGCATATAACAACTCAAAATATAACGATGTAGAAACAGGAGAATATCATTCCGGCGGTATAAACAATAGTTACTGGAGAGTTGAAGACGATAGCAGTATTGAATCAGACGGCCTAGGTGCAGAGATTATTTCTCCGGTGTACAATAGTCCAAGAGACATGCTCGAAGAAATGAAGTCGCTGTTTGAACTACTTGCTGATCGAAACGTTGATACTAATAGGTCAACAGGCTTACATGTTACTATGAGTTGGAACGGCGAACAAAATGGCATTTCCGGTTTTGCAGAAGTTAACAGAGTAAAACTTGCTGTATTGCTTGGTGACAAGTACTTATTAAGTACGTTTGGCAGAGAAAACAATAGTTATGCTAAGTCACAATACCAACGATTACAAAAGAAAGCAAGTGAGCTTAAAGCAGATCCTAGTAATATAAAAACAATCAAAGACATAGAAGATATTTTAATAACTGGCATAAGTCAAGATAAATTTACTTCAATTAACTTTAAAGATCAGCAAGACAGTGAATCAGGCCATAACTTAGTAGAATTTAGAATAGGTGGCGGAAATGATTACCATCAAGATTTCCCAACTGTAGTTAAGTCAGTAGTACGTTATGCAGAAACACTTAATGCGGCATATAGTGATGAGTTACATAATGCTGATTATATTAAAGCATTGTTTAAATTGATTAACAATGTTGGCACAATTGGCAAAGACATAGAAGATAGAGTTAAAGACAGATTTACTTATGAAGACCCTCTTATTGATGTATTAAAAGGATTCTTTAGTAAAGAGAATTATATTGACAGTATTGAAAATATAAATGCGGCATTTAAATTCCTAGATGGATATAATGAGCACCACGAAAAAGAGGATCTTGAAACAGCACAAATAAATTATGTTAAAGCCTTACAACAAGCAGGTTACGATTTAAATCAAAACCTTAACAGAGAACCAGTTAATGCAAAAGCAATTGGTGTGTTAAGAAAATCATTACCACAGTTTAAATTATCTTACGACTCACTGTCAACAACAATTAATAAAACGTTTGGTAATGTCCGCGGTATTGGGTATTCCCAGAACGATCAAGTTAATCATACTCAAGAAACAACATTTGAAAGAGTTAAAAATGGCATAGACAGATTATTTAAGAAAACCGTAGTAAATGACCCAAGCTGGTTAACACATCCTCAGGTAAACGAAATTTTAGTTGGCATATGGAATGGTTTTAATACAACCATCTTATGGAAAGACTCTGAAGCAGTTGACTTAATAGCATCTGCGTCAAATCAAACTAGTAATAGTGTAGCAGAATTATTTAAAACAATGTCAGGTGATAGTGGCATGGGCAATAGTGGGATACCATGGGGCCAATTTGGCAGACGTCTTCGAAACGAGTTGCAATGGCCACTTCCTGGAGGCCCAATACAAGACGAAGCGTTAGATAAGTTAACTAAAAAATTAACGACTTATGATAAATGGGAACATCCAGTATCTAAGAAATTTGATAGCAGAAGAGAAAGAGAATCATATGCCGACCATGCAACGTCTAGCTTAACAGATAACTTAAGAACCCGGATACTGGCATTAAATAAATTAAACGGCACTAATCCAGAGCTGTATATAAACAGCGTTAAATTACTAGCAAATTCTACAGAACAGCTTTTAAAAACAGTAGGAGATAAGCAAGCAAATTCATACGGTGATAGGTTGGAAGACCTATTCCCTGAGTTAAAAGATACTGAATATGGCCAAACCCGTCCAGAACTGTATTTCATTATAACAAAAGATGACATGCAAAGAACAAAAAGCAATATAGAAGCATTGAGAGGCACTAATTATATACCAGGCCCTTTTGACGATAATCCAGTAGATCAGATAAGTGCTAGTGTAGTACGCTATATTAATGATTCATTGTCGGCTTACTATAATCGACTAGGACAAGATAAAGATTTTTATAATAAATCCAAAGCTATTCAAAAAATAATAAAACCACGAACAGATGCTATTGCAACCTGGATGACTAACTTAGATAAAATATCACAACAGATGGGATTTAATAGTCAAAAAGATGATATTGATAACAAGCTCACTCAACATAAAAGAGGTGAAGAGTTTACAAGTAAATATATAGGCGATGCACCGGCAACTATAACTACATACGCATATGGTGGAGATCTATATGTAACTGAACAGTTATTAGGTGACATGGCGCAAATGACTGGAAAAATAAACAGAGATGAACCTATAACAGATGAAGAATCAAGAGCTTTTTATAGTCAGTTTTTCTTTGGTAGCAGTATGTATCATAGTGAATCTCAAAAAGTGTTTAACGTACCTTGGGCATATTATTATATAGCTCTCGAAGCCTCCAAAATATTTTCAGCAGAATCTGATCGAACCAGTCGAGCAATTGCTCTACGACGTGATGAACGCCAGTGGCGAAATAAATCAGCTGATAAGATTCTCAATAAATGGAATATGATTTACGGTTATGAATTTGACAACTTTAATAATGATGGGTTCAGGAAAATAAAAAAAGTAAATAAAGACGCATTCCGGAAACTAGGCATCGAAGTTATAGAAAATGGTGACGGTAGAGAAGGAGTAGAACCTTACAACTTAGAACCTCTGTTACCTCGATCAGTAATTAACGGTCCAGGCGGAGAACCATTTGAACCAACTAGTGCAAATGTATGGCGAATGAACAATCCAGATATTGTTAAAAAGTTATCCAAAGAAGACTCTACATTTTTTCCAGACGATGAAGATCTAATACAGAACATTAGAACTAAGTTTCCATCTTTTGATTCCATGATGAGGGATGGTATATCGAGATACTTTGAAGGCCCGACGATGATGCTAGTTAAGTTTTTAAACATGACAAACACAAAGGGAGTTGATCAAAACGTTCTACTATCGGCATTACTTGCCGGATTAACACGCGATGGTCCTTACACATTAGCAAAAGCAATAGAAGTAGTAAAAAATGGAAACACCTACAATACCACTACCCATAGCGTGGATGCGCCAGGCGTTGAGCAGGGTGAACCTCTTAGAGGCCGGGTACAAGAAAGACCACCATTTGGAATAGAGTCAACTACTTTTGAAAAACTAGAAGCTAAAACACTAGAAGAACAACTACTTATGCTAGAGAAAATAGACTCTAGCAAAATTAATAATATACATATTAAAATGTTTGAAAGAGACTTAGGCAGAGCAGAATTAAAAACACCTGCAAGAATACAAGCATTTGCTGACAAATTAAGTGCAGGTGCTGAATTTGACTTAGCAGGATTCACAGGCAAGATTGTACTAGACCCAGAAATGGCTGATGCATTTTACAATGCCGAGAATGCTTCACAGTTACCTTCAAAACTGAGAACAGCAGATGGCGAAATAATAGCCTACTCGGCTTTAGAAAAAACAGCAGATTTTGGAGCCAGAACAGCAGATGCAGATGGTGACGCTCCTGTTAAAGTCTCAAACAAAGGTGAAGTAGCAGAAGGCATATTAGGCTGTGGCACATTTGCACGTTTATTAGTACGTCCAAGTGCACCAGTAACATCACTAGATATAGAAAATGTAATTAAACGATTACCTAAAGATGCCCCAGACAAGGGTGGCTGGCATGAGCTAACACTTACAGCACAAGAAGTAGATAATCCTATAGCAGATTACTTTACACTAACACTTAATTTAAAACACGATACTTACATGGACTTTATAGATCCTAAGAAGTGGGGTGTGATGCAACAAATAACAACTGGTGTTGCAGAGTATGTCAATGATAATTTAGAAAGGTACACAAATTATTTCCAAGCAAATGGTAAAGTAGATACAGTAAAAGTTATTGCTGACGGTGTAACCGGAGAAACAGATACTAAAGTAGATGTATTCTTAACCCACAGTTTAGATGGCGGCCCAGAAAAAACATTGCAACACTTTGATATGAGTGTTAAAGTTGGTAGTACAAAACAAATGGGTCAAGTAGGTGGCGGCAAGCAAAAAGAACCATTAACTGTACGTTATAGTATATTAAAAGAAATGTGGGATAGATTTAATGTTGACTTAACACCAATTGAAGATCAATTTATTACTGCTGATTCAGTTGAGCAAGGTTACAGAATTGCATACACTGAAGCAACAAAACAATTAAGTTCACAGTTAACTAGTGAAGAAAACGAAAAAAACTTTCTAGTAAAATTATTAGATGCAATTAAGTTCTTTGCTACACTGAATGACGATAGAGTCAAGTTAGTACAGTTTACAGATTTAAAAGCAGGCGGCTACTATGTGTTAGACTTTAAAAAGTTAGATAGAATGATGGACAAAGATAAAGTTGACTTAGAAGCAAGGATGATTGAAACTGCAAAACATCCTAAGATTACTATTTTTAACAAAATTACAGGCAAAGAATTCTTATCAGTTAGAATGTATCAGAACAGTAAAGGCTACATTAGGAACTACATTGAAAAAGAAAAAGGTTTAGTAGACTTATTAAAAGTAAGAGGATCAAGTATGCGTAAGAAAGTTGAAAGTGTACAAGAAGGCGCAGTACCTAACAACGACACAATTAGAAAGTTACGACTAGTGTTAGCAAGTCCTATCTTAACAGGCGATCTTAAAGCACAAATGACTGCGTATGTTTGCATACCAGATCCATCGATGATTAGAGATTTTAGAGCCGCTAGAGCGGCTTACGGCGACAAGCATGATATTAGAAGTATAGTTAAAGGCTATGCAAAAATGAAATTGAACAAAAATGTATTAAAACAATTATGATAAAAGTTAAAGAGCCTCAACATCCTGTAGAAGGAGAATACACACTTTGTAATAAAGGTGAAGTTGCGGTATTTAGAAACGGTAAATGGATAAGACCATGAAAATGTCAATATACGAAGCAGTACTATCTACACTACCGAATAATATAAGTGATAAACACTTTGACCGAAATCTTTTACCCCAACTTAAAGAACCAGACATACAGGCTTCTGGTATAAAATATGTTAGAAAAACAATTCCGTTGGCTGTAATTAAACCGGTACAATCTCAACGAGTACCAGGACTTGCTCAAAAAGTTGCAAAAGACTATCATAGCATAGACAAGCCTTTTATAGTAGACAAGAACGGTTACTTAGTTAATGGACATCATCGATACGATGCCGCAAGGATGTTAGATATGCATATGGTGGATGCAATAGTTATTGATGCTAGTATTGAGGACTTAATGCAACAGTTTCCAGGCGAAGTAAGTAACACACCAGTTAGCGAAGTTATTAATCAACCTGCAGACTCGTATGATCCAAATCCTAATACTGCATATAAACAAGCAACGCAAGACTCAACCCCTAAGTACGATTGGGATCCTGAAAAAGATTATAGACCAGGTACACCATTAGGACCTATACCTACTATACAATCACAAACTGAAGTGTATGTTATGCCTAACCGAGATATTTATATATTTTATGCAAAGGATAACGTAGTAGAACCTCCAAAAACTTTCAGGGAAAAAATAAAGGCATGGTTTCGTGCAAATACTGGACCTGCAACAGGACCTACTAAAGATAAAAATATATTAGGCTTCTTAAAATTAGGGCAGTTTGAAGATGGCGTTAAGGTTAAAGGTGTAGGACTAGACTCCAGTATTCAAGGACAAGGCAAAGCAATAAAACTGTATATAGCCTTTAGTGCATGGAAAAAATTACCAATATACTCAGATTTTACGCAAACACCTAGTGCCAAGCACATGTGGACAAGTTTAATAAAACGTTATCCAGCTAAAGTTGTAGCATACGACCAACAAACAAAAAAGAATATTCCGCTAGACCAAGCAGGCGAGTTATACCATGACTATGCACCTGTGACCCAAAAACATCCAGCAAAATACAGTAACCAAAGCCAATTTCAACTTAGTAAAACTAACAGTAGCACACTACTATTAAAGTTTTTACCAGATAGCAATGTTAAAGAAGACAACAAAGTACTTAGTAAAATGGATAAAGAACAAGAGAGTGCAAAAGATATTATACAAGCTGAAATAGATGCAGGCAAACTAACTACAGTTGCTGAAATTAAAGAATATATTATACAATTAAGATTAGCTGGTGTAATTAGGTATAAAGAAGATGCATTAGCACTTTTTAAACATTTTACAATACCTTATAGAGGAACTGTCCCGGAAGACGGCGGCGGTGGTGCAGGTTCAGGCGCTGGTGCAGGAACTGGTGGTGGAGGCGGAGCCGGTAATGGATCAGGCGGCGGAGCATCTGGTGGAGCATCTGGTGGCGGTGGCGAAGCAGGCACAGGCAGTGGATTTGTTGCCGCTGATACTATGGGAATGGGAACGTTATCAACTTACAGCAAACCTAAAAAGAAAAAGAAAAAGAAAAAAACTAAAGTAGACTTTGGTGCAAGTGTATATGAAGGAAATGATGGGAATTGCTACGAAGCATCTGGAAGAGAATTTATGGAACTTGCTAGAGCAGGTAATAAAACAGCAAAGTTAGTACATGCAGATATAACTCCTAGAATAGGTGGACAACAAGGTAATACTTATGGACATGCTTGGATAGAAGATGGTGCAAAAGTAAACGATGTATCAGACAATCACGGTTCTAACATTAATAAAATAACAAACGGCGATAAAATTATTTATTATGGCATTGCAGATCCTACAAATATAAAAAAATATGATTATAAAACGTTTGCTGAAATGGTTAGGAAACATAAACATTGGGGACCATGGTCCGCTGTGGAACGTCTTAGTCCTTTTGAAGAAGGCTACTTTAAGAATTTAGATATTGAAAGACAAGAACGTCCAAGTCCGCCTATGCAACGCAGTAAGAATCCAATGAAGGCTCCAGATAAAGGCAACTGGGGTAAACTAATATGGTTTAAGAACTTACATTTGTCAGGATCATATTCTAATGCTGATTTAAAAATTATGGGATTCAGCATTAAAAATGGCGAATGGGTAATACGAGAACCTGCTTACAACAAAATTAAAAACCAATTAAGGTAAATACTACTATGTTAATAAATGATATAATTAATGAAACAACTTCCGGTGGTATTGCCATTGTTGCCCAACCAATGGGCGGCATGCAAAAAAGACCTAATCCAAGTGTTTTTGCAAAGAGCAAAAAATCAAAAAGAAAAACAAACGAACAATCCCAAAACTATAAAGTTAAGCATACGCCTACAGGCAAAACTTATAAAGTAACCGCTATGGATCAGCATAGTGCTAAAACTAAAGCCGCTGTACAACATGGTGGTAGAAGTGCTAGTAGTAGAGCAGAAGACGACTTTGAGATAGTGAGTCCATAATGAAAGCAGTTAAATGTAAAGACGGACATCTAAGTTTTATCTCAAGATCTCAGTCAGACCTATTCAACAAAATCGACCTAACCAAATTTTTAGATATAAATACATTAGACGAGTACACTTTGCATATGGTAGAAGAAATGTATAAGCAAAACGTCATTCGTAAAGTAACTACAAAGGAAGGAAAAGTTGGCTACAAAATATACCCACAAAAAACAGAAGTATAACAAACAACAAAAAACACACCTAGCAGGACAGTTGGATACCTTAGCAGGTAAGGTCGCTAAAAGAGGTGTATTTGTTGTTACTAAAACTGTGGCTGGCAATTACTTCAATGTAACAGAGGCTTTAAAGAAAAAGGTGGTACTTACACATATACTGCAAAAGAATACAGCACAGACGCTGTGTGTACGTCTAAACGCATCTACTAACCCCAAGGCATCATACGATATTAGTGAGATGCAAATGATCAGAACACAGCGATTATTAGATAGGTATGCTGATTTATTTACTGAGTCAATATTCCATAAACACACTATAAAAGTAACTGATAAAGACTTTATGCGTGATGTTGCATTTGTTAGACTACACGAAACCCTTATTAAATTAAGATCTGTATCGGAAGAACTTAAACATCAATTGTAAATCTTTCGATTATGATAAATAAGTGTAAGAACTAACTATAACTAGGAAATCACTATGTTTTTGAATGAATTTAATCAAACACCAACAAGTAAGATAGCTAAATTAAATAAAATGCTAACTGAACAATTTGGTTTAAAAATCAATCCAGGAACAGTCAACCTCGAAAAGTTAATGAAAATTAACGAGACAGCCAAAAAGGCACTATTCAAAATTAGAGGAAGTAACAAGAAGTTTCAACTAGAGCCAGATTATGCAAAATATCTAAGCCTAAGAGATCTTTCAGAGACAATGATTGTTGAGGGGTATTACGAGTCCAGCCCAGGCTACAAAGCGTTAGCGGCAAAAATTGATGAACGTATTACGGAATTGTGTAATTCAGGTTACACGTCTGAAGAAGCAAGAAGTCAATGTATGAATGAAGTTCGTGCAGACCAGACTCATTGTTATGATGACTCTGTTACTGAAACAATGGTTATGTCAGCAATTGGCAAGTTCGAAGAATCATGTGGTGAACCACATGAGTCAATTGAAGCAGAACTTGGTTTACCAGAAACTGATATGAGTGCAAGACTTTTAAGTGAACTTGCTAAAGAAGTTGGTATTGAGCTTGAGACAATGGAAAATTATAACGCAATAGAAGAAAAGTTAAAAACTTTTTCAGAAGTATCTGGAAAGAGCAGAGACTCTATTGTAGGTTTCCTAAATGGACTAGAAGTAGAGTCCGTCCAAACAGGTATACAAATGTTTGGTAAGCAAATTGCAGAGCAAAACAAATTTACAGGTGCTAGAAAAGATGCTATTGCCCAAGGCAAAGATTCTTTTGAAGTTGATGGAACGGTTTATAGTGTAACTGGTGATACTAGTGACGAAGAAATACAAGAAAGTGAGAAAAGCATGTTTGATGATATAATAGACGAAATGATTAACGAAGAAGTTAATGTTGAAGAAGCAGAAGTTGTTATGGCTGTTAGAGCGTTAGCTGACGATATCCAAGATCAAGTAGAAAGAATTGGCAGAATGGTAAATGAAGATATACCAGCAATTTCAGATTCTATGAGAACTGAAATGGGTGCCGATACTGCTCAATCGTTTGCAGACAGCACTTCACAATTACTATCAGCCCACTTAGAGGCTTGTAAAGCACTTAAAGGTGGATTAGATTTAGCAATTACTGGATTAACAGGTGGTGAAATGGTAGGCGGATTAGGTGACACAAGTGATTTAGGCGCAGATTTAGGCGGTGACATGGGTTCACCAGGACTAGATGACATGGGCATGGATGAGCCAGTTGCAGATAATATTCCAGCTATGGCAGGACCGGCAGAAGAGCCATTAGGTAGAGCAGAGGTTTAAATAATGCTCATTTCAGAAGTAACAGGTTCTGAAAATTCAGGAGCCGGAAACGAACTAATTATAGCAGTTCAGGACTTGCTTAGTAGATACATTGCTGACGACGAAGGTCCAGAAGATATTCCTACTGAAACATTTAAAGCAGAATTAGAAGCAAACACTGGTCTTGTATTGAATACAGGAACATTAGTTAAAGCCATTAACGATAGTGGTTATGCTAGTAGTGTTGATGCTGATACAATTAGAGCAAATGGCGATTTACCGTCAGATATAGACACAGACCCAGAAGACACAGTTGACGTTGGACAAATGGCTGGCAATCAAGCCATGAAAGACATTAAGGCAGATTTATAATGGCAACTATATTTTCTAATGCGGCAACTGCCCGTAAAGATACACGAAACAACTCAGTAATTCATTCAGAGGTACGCAGTATTGAAACTGCCGTACTGGCTAATGTTGATTCTGGCGTTTTATACGCAAATGTTTCAACTGGTACTACAATGACTAATAGTAACACATACTATAAGGCATACTTTAATATCACAACAGACGCTACTAAAAAAGATCAAGTTACATACGTTTCTAAGTATTTTAAAGACTTAGGGTACGGAGTTAAAGTAGCTCAAAACTTAGTAAGCACAGATACTATTACCTGGAATATAAGCTGGTAAATCCAGTGAAGAAACTTTTTTTCTTTGGTGACAGTTTTGTTCAAGGAAACGGCCTTTCAGGCTTAGACCATACTGCAAGTTTTGGTACATATTCAAAAGAAACTTTCCCAACTTTAACAGCAAATCGTTTAAATTCACAATATCAAAACTTAGGATTTGGTGGCACATCTATTTGTGATACTGCAAGTCGCATACTAGAGACAAAGATTCAAAAAGATGATATTGTGTGCGTATTATGGCCAGAGCCAAGCAGAGTAGGTAAAATGAGAAATAGTGAAAATGACTTATCTACTTTTTGTAGTTCATCAGAAGATAATCATATTGTTCAATATTATACAAAATATTGGACAGAAGAAAAATCTTTGTATGACGCAAAAACAAACATAGCCATTGCAAATTCTTATGTTACTAGCAACTATGGTGTATGCATTAATATTCCAGGTGTATGGACACAACAAAAAGAGTTTATAGATCAATACATATTTGACTGGACAAATATTCCCTATATCACTGAAAGTTTAGTAGATTTTTATTTGGATTCAGTTGCAGATGGGCATTTTGGTCCTAGAACACATGAAAGTTTTGCAGAATATCTGTCAGGATTCATAACCTCTAACATTTAATTACTATAAATATGCGTATGGAACGTATTGACATATGGTTCGGAGATAGTTGGACTATCGGTAGCGAACTCCCAAGTAACTTATCTTCATCTGAAATTAGAACATTCACTAAAACTGGTTTCCCTAATTTTAGAGACAACACCCAAAACCCAATCGATTCATATCCTGCATTAGTATCAAAGCACAGAGGTGCGACTTATCAAAACTTTGGTATTGCTGGCGGCAGTTACGAATTTGCATACTTTGAGATGTGTAATTGGTTTGCTAATAACAAGTTTAATGACAAAAACGAATATACTTTTTTCTTACAAACAACAGCATCAACTAGAGGCTTTGGCATTGACTATAATTATAAGAGACATCACTTCCAAGGTATTAAGCAATATTCTAGAGGAAAACTGTTAGACTTTCAAAAATCAAAAAACTTACCAGAGTTTGCAGACTTTGATGCTAATATGATTTTAAATTCTATATATTGTTTGTGCAAAGCAAATTATATTAAACTTAAGATTATACCATTGTGGACAGGAATGAATCTTGTTCCTGAAGTAAACATTGTACCAGATAGCAAATGGATTTCTCCAGCACATACAAATATGCTACAACACATATTTGGAGATAATGTTTTCCCAGACGGCGGCATAGATACAACACTAATACCTAATGAGGAAATTATAAGTACAATAGGGCAGTATGATTACATTGCACCTAATGAATGCCATCCAAATAAAGAGGCTCATAAACGTATCGCAGAATACATATTGTTTAAAACAGATGGATTAAATCCATATTACTACAAACCCAAATAGAGTGTAAAAAGGTTGACAAACACAATAATCATGCTATAATGGTTGTTATTCAATAAAGGTATATTCAATGCTTGTAGAAAAATTTACTTACCCAACTCTCAAAAGAGTAACAGCAAAATCAGGACAACGACAATACACAGGGGACGACAATGTTCCTGTTCCTAGTGTAACTACAGTCCTATCTGAGACTGGCGACAAAACAGCATTAATCAACTGGCGCAAACGTGTCGGTGATGCAGAAGCTAACCGTATTAGCAAAGAAGCCGCAGGACTTGGTACTAAAGTACATAATGCCTTAGAGAAGTATGTTTTACTTGAAGACTATGAGATTAAAGGCAACAACCATATCAGTATACTAGCTAGAACCATGCTAGATGAAATGGTTAATAAAGGTTTATCCCAAGTTAATGAAGTTTGGGGAGTAGAAGTAGCCTTACTTGCTAAAGGATTATATGCAGGTACAAGTGATGCAGTTGGTATGTTTAATGGTGTAGAGAGCATTATTGACTTTAAAACTTCTAAAAAAATTAAAAAGCGTGAGTGGATCGACGATTACTTTATGCAAGGTTGTGCATACGCATTAGCACATAACGAGATGTTTGACACAAATATTAAACAAGTTGCTATATTAATGGTTGATAGAGAAGGCAAATATGCTGACTTTATTATCGAAGGCGACGAATTCGAAGAGTACTGCCACAAGTGGGCCTCACGATTAGCAGACTATTATAATAAAGCATAGTTGCTAGATGTGATAAATACTGTTAAGTAAGGAGACATTAACAGTGGCAGATAACGACAAAACAATAGTATCGAGAATACAACACCGCAGGGGTCTTAAGCAAGATCTTCCTCAGCCGTTACGGCCTGGAGAAATTGGACTGGCTACAGACAGTAGACAGCTCTATATTGGTGGTGATCCTACTAACCCAGCAACATCAGATTATCATAGTGTAAGTTACTATGAAAATACTTTAAGTGCAAAATCTCATGTGGCAAGTATTGCTAACAATAACATTATTGCATTTAACGTTCCTTGTGTACGTTTTGTTGAAGGTGAGTTTGATGCTATTAGTAAAGTTAAAAGCTGGCAACCAACAGATGCTAGAAGTATTTTATCAGGTGTAGTCGCAAGTGCTTTCTCTGATTCTTCTTACCCTGTTTTCTCTCCAATATCTACAGCCACAATAGCATCAACATTAAGTGCAACAAAAACAGCAGGAAGTTTTGAAATACAAGTGACTATAGTAGGTGGTCTCGATACCACTGGTAATATTAGAGTACACGATGAAATTATTATCTCAGGTTATGCAGGAACAAGACCAAAAGTTAATACAGTTGCAAAACATTCTTCAAATAATTACTATGTTATTACTATTGACCAATCAATATCAGAATTAGCAAGTGGTACAGCAGTATCGTTTGTACCTAAACATCAAAAAAATATGTTTACTGATGTAGCATTCCATTCACAAGATGTGACAGTAGTTAAAAATTCTATTAAACAGTCTGGAGAATCTACAAGTACAACATTTACCCCTGGAGCAAATGTTGATTTTGCAATAGACGGTAGCAATATTTCAAGTGTAGGCTCTCATACTTTAACAATGAGAACTATACCATCTGTAAACGATTCGGTCGCACTTACATACTATTCAAATGCAAATGTTATTTCAGCAATAGCAGGTGTAGAATCAGGATCACACAAAGGTAACATTTCTCCACATGTTCCTTTACAAAGTTTTTATCAGAATACTACATTATGGGATTCTGGACTATTACCTACTTACAAGCAATTTAAGAAAGAGAATATTCAAATAAGTAAATCAACTGGCGTTGGCTACGTTGGTATGGATATGATTCATATAACAAGTACAGCCGATGGTGCTAACATAACAGCAACAACAGGCTTAACACTAGGTAAACTATATGTTGCTAGAGAAGATGAGACATCAGCGTTAACTAGTGTTATATCTTCCAATGATGGAGAAAGCTATGTTATTACATTTAGTTCTTCATCAGATGCAGGCAAGTTCCAAACAACAGCCACGGCAGGTGTGTACAAGTATTCTGATGTAATGCTAGTAGGAACAACAGGTAACGAAAATGAATATCTAAGTAGAGCTAAGTTTCCTGTATCAGGAATTGGCGGCTCAGCTATTACTATTTCTATGCCAGCATTACCTTACACAGTATCAAGGTCAGCAGGTGCAAATGTTGAAGTTGATTCAGCATACCCAGGTAACGGATTTACAAATGCTACCCCAACTACATGCGTTATTAGAATTTACGATGCAACATTAAAAACAAATGAAGTTAAAGTTAATGACTATGTTCGTATTATTGATAACTTAGGCGATGCAGGTGCATGTCAACTACATGATACATTGTTTAAAGTTGTTGCATCTAAAGCCAAAAGTCATTTTACAATTAGAGTTAACACAAATGATATATTATCAGGTAATTCAAACGTAACATTTACAGCAAATATTGCCGCAGGCGGTATTAAGTATGTAAACCACGGTAGTGCTTCAGCAGATGTAAACAAAACAATACAAGTAATATCAGAAGCACATAGTATTAGCACAGGAACTTCAATTGTTAGAGCAACAGGTCCTACGGTGCTAGTTACTGGTGTAAATTACGATATTAAGAGTACAGCGGCTGATATAACTACTGATACTTTTTATGTAGAAAACCTTGTAGCTAATATGGCAACAGCGGCACAACTGCTAACAGAATCAGGCGCAGGTGGATTAATTTCTGCATCTGGCGTTGGTATTGAGCCTAGGTCAGCATTGTCTTTTGGTTCAACATCATTTAAAGCAGTACCTGTATTAGGAATAGACTTGTCAGCAAACACAACAGTTGCTAGTGCTATTACTACAGTTAATAAAAACCTTGTACCAATTGCTGGCGCAAACGTACAAATTTATCCACAACTTAATTGGATACCCCAAACAGACAAAGTATTAAATGCTGTTTACATTTCACAGAGACCAGCATACGCTTCAGTAAGCACAGGTGGTTTAGAATTTACATTGTTTGAAGATAAAACAACTGCAACATTGTCTGTGCTAGGTTTAACCGATAAGTTTTACGATAGAGCAAACAATACAGTTAAAGCAAAATTTGAAACTTGGCTGAACACAACAGTTAATAGCAGAGATGTTAACTTATTCAGTAACGTATTCCCAGGTGATAGTACAACTTATGCAACACTAAGTCCTAAAAGTACTAACATTTCTACACAATATAGTTTAGCAATTGATAACACATTCAATGAAATAACATTTGGTAGTAGAGAAGAAGCTGGCATATTTAATGATATTACTAACAGAATATACGGAACAAGTTTATACGACAAACTACTTGATACTAACAAAGGTTCAAGAGGTTTAGTTAATCTTAAAAACAATATTGAGATTTCTACAAGAGAAGCCGCATCATTTGGTAATAAAATTACTAGTTATAACAGCATGGAGCAGATTATTTTGTTACCAGGCGATAACGGTATACCAGGATCGGGCGGAGTTTCTTCTAGTGATTTAAGTTCAGCAAGACTTGTTGCATCATTTGATACTGGAAGTACATACAACGTATACAAAGTAGATTATAGTATGCAAGAATCAACATTAGCATCAGCAAATAAGTACATTAGAACAGGTGTATGGACTATTGCAGGCAGAAAAGAATTTGCCGATACTGCAAACGCTGTTATTTTTAATGATTCATTCTCAAGTCATTCTGAAATTACTACTCATGTTAACCAATTAGTTGAGCCTAAGTTCAGAGCCCAAATGAATGCGGCAGGACTTGTAAGTATATACTTAGTTAATAATCAGTTAGAAGCAGAATCTAGCACTAATATTACGCATAATGTAGGTGTACAACTAAAACTTAAATATGTCCAAGATCGTTGGTCCGCACTCAGTTAAATAGGAATTTATGTTTACAAATACCCAGGACGGCGATGCCAGACTTCGTGCATGGCGTACCTTTAGAAATGACTTCCCAGAAGACGGCACTCTTTTAGATGTTGCGTTAGGGTTTAAGAGTGTTAAAACTAAGCAACGACACCTTGATTATTATAATCCCCGGGATTGGCCTAACGTCTTTGATATAGTTAAAGACGGCTTATTCTGTACTACAGGCTTGTCAATTGTTATAGCATCTACCTTACAGAACTTGGGCTTCATAAAGTCAAATTCTGTACCATTTGAAATGATAAGTAATCACATAACAGGAGCAGAAGGAGCCATATTTGAAGTAGATGGTAAGTTTTTTAATTTTATTGCAGGCGAAACCCACTCCGAAGAATATGTTAGAGACAATTCTGTTACGTTCAATAAAAGTATAATAACACTAGATAAACTTTATGCTTGACAAACTAAATAGTAACATGTATAATAACATTTAGCATAAAACTAATTCACACACAGGAACATGAATGTCAAAAGAAATTTTAATTAGCAAGAGAGACGGTAGAAAAGAACCGCTAGAACTTGACAAACTGCATAAAGTCGTGTTCCACGCCTGTGCAGATATTACAGGCGTTAGTGAATCAGAAGTTGAGATTAAGAGCCACATCCAATTCTATACTGGCATTACTAGTGCTGAAATACAAGAAACACTAATCAAAAGTGCCGCAGATTTAATCACAGAAGAAACCCCTAACTATCAGTTTGTTGCTGGTAGACTTATTAACTATCATTTGCGTAAGCAAGTGTACGGTACATTTACACCACCTTGTTTGTGTGATATTATTCAGGATAATATTAACAGAGGGTTTTATGATGCAGAAATATTAGAACTATACACTAAAGACGAAATCGACGAACTAAGTGACTACATTGTACACGAGCGTGACGAAAGTTTAACGTATGCCGCAATGGAACAGTTTAGAGGGAAATACCTGGTACAAAATCGTAATACGGGGGAGATATTTGAAACCCCACAGGTTGCTTACATGCTGATTTCTGCAACATTGTTTAGTGCATATCCAGAAGAAACAAGACTACAAACTGTTAAAGATTACTATGATGCAATCAGTACGCATTACATTAGTTTACCTACGCCAGTAATGGCAGGTGTTAGAACACCACAGCGACAGTTTAGCTCATGTGTACTCATTGAAACAGGTGACAGTTTAGACAGCATTAACGCAACTACAAGCGCCGTAGTAAAGTATGTAAGCCAGAAGGCAGGCATAGGCATAGGTGCAGGTAGTATTAGAGCAATAGGTTCGCCTATTAGGAATGGAGATGCAACTCACACAGGCGTTATCCCCTTCTTTAAATTATTTCAATCAGCAGTTAAATCATGCTCACAAGGTGGAGTAAGAGGCGGAGCGGCTACACTATATTATCCTTTATGGCATTTAGAAATTGAAGACATGCTTGTCCTCAAAAATAACAAAGGTACAGAAGAAAACCGTGTTAGACACATGGACTATGGTGTACAGTTTAACAAATTAATGTATGAGAGATTACTATCTGGTGGAAACATTACTTTGTTCTCACCACCTGATGTTCCTGGATTATATGATGCATTCTTTAATAACCAAGAAAAGTTTCAAGAGTTATACGAAACAGCAGAACGTAATACACGGTTGCGTAAGAAAACTATTAAAGCAATTGACTTATTCAGTGCATTTGCAACAGAAAGAAAAGATACAGGTAGAATATACTTAATGAATGTTGACCATGCAAACACACATGGATCGTTCAAAGAAGATGTAGCACCTATTAGACAGTCTAACTTATGTACAGAAATTAATCTACCAACTAAGCCGTTAACAACAATTAATGACGAAGAAGGCGAGATTGCATTGTGTACATTGTCAGCAATTAACTGGGGAAGAATAAAGACCCCACAAGACTTTGCTAAGCCTTGCGAACTTGCTGTAAGGGGCTTAGATGCGTTGCTAGACTACCAAAAGTACCCAGTACTGGCGGCAGAGATAGCCACATATAAAAGGCGTCCTTTAGGTGTTGGTATTATTAACTTTGCATTTTGGTTAGCAAAAAATGATACTAATTACCAAGACCCTAACTTAGAATTAGTTGATGAATTTGCAGAAGCATGGAGTTACTACTTAATTAAAGCAAGTGCAGACTTGGCAGTTGAGAAAGGTGCATGTCCTGGTACAAATGAAACAAAGTACGGAGACGGCATAACACCTAATCAAACATACAAGAAAGATGTTGACGAGTTAGTTAAACACAAAGAAAGAATGGATTGGAAAGGACTAAGAGCACAACTAAAGTTCTCTGGTATTCGTAATTCGACACTAATGGCACTAATGCCAGCAGAAACATCTGCACAAATTAGCAATAGCACTAACGGTATTGAACCACCACGTAGTTTTGTAAGTATTAAACAAAGTAAGCATGGTGTACTAAAACAAGTAGTACCTCAGTATGCAAAATTAAAAAATAAGTATGACCTACTTTGGGATCAGAAAAGTCCCGAAGGTTACTTAAAAATAATGGCAGTTTTACAGAAGTATATCGATCAAGGTATCTCTGTGAATACATCATATAACCCAGAACATTTTGAGGATGAAAAAATTCCGATGAGTGTACTACTACAGCATATTATCATGTTTTATAAGTATGGCGGAAAGCAGTTGTACTATAATAACACACACGACGGCCAAGGCGAGATAGATATTGATAAAGAAGAATCGCGTAAGTCAGTTGAAGCAAACTTTGTTACCTCAGTAGATGATGACGATTGCGATAGTTGTAAAATTTAAGGAAAGAGTTAATGAGCGTCTTTAATACCAAGCCTAAAGACAATACTAAGAGTAGTATGTTTTTAGATGCATCAGGCGGAGTAAATGTCCAGCGATTCGATGTATTAAAATATAGACAATTTGATAAGCTAACAGAAAAGCAGTTAGGTTTCTTTTGGCGACCCGAAGAAGTAGACATCACTAAAGACACAAAAGACTTTAGAGATCTAACAGAACACGAACAACACATTTTTACTAGCAATTTAAAAAGACAAATTATCTTAGATAGTGTACAAGGCCGTTCGCCTAATTTAGCATTGCTACCTATAGTAAGTTTGCCAGAGTTAGAAACTTGGATTGAAACATGGGCATTTTCAGAAACAATCCACAGTAGAAGTTATACACATATTATACGCAATATTTATTCTGATCCAAGTGTAGTATTTGACAACATGTTGAATATGAGAGAGATTGTAGCATGTTCTGATACTATTAGTCGTTACTATGATGACCTCATAGAAGACATTGGTTATTATAAGATGTTAGGCGTTGGTACACATACCGTTAATGGCAAAAAAGTTATAGTTGACTTATATTCGATCAAAAAGAAGCTATGGTTATGCCTAATGAGTGTAAATATACTTGAAGGTGTACGTTTTTATGTATCATTTGCATGTAGTTGGGCCTTTGCAGAACTTAAGAAGATGGAAGGTAATGCAAAGATTATTAAACTTATTGCTAGAGATGAGAACGTTCACTTAGCAAGTACCCAGCAGATGTTGAAACTGTTAAAAACAGACGACAAAGATTTTGCCAAAATTGCAAAAGAAACTGATGGTGCATGTGTAGAGATGTTTATGGAAGCCATACAACAAGAAAAGGCTTGGGCTGATTACTTGTTTAAAGATGGTAGTATGATCGGGTTAAACGCTGAACTACTTAAAAATTATGTTGAGTGGATTGGCGCCAAACGTATGAGAGCTGTTGGACTTAATTGTCCTTACACTTCTAGTGCAACTAGCCCGTTACCGTGGACACAAAAATGGATTAGTGGTAGTGAGGTACAAGTAGCACCACAAGAAACAGAAATTAGTAGTTACATTACTGGTGGTACTAAGCAAGATGTAACCGAAGACACATTTAAAGGATTTAGTTTATAATGATAGTAGAAATTTATAGCAAACCACAATGTCCTTTTTGCACACAGGCAAAAGCATTGGCAGAAAGGGAAGGGTACGAACTAACATACAAAATGTTAGATGAAGATTTTATTAGAGAAGACCTAATGGAAATCTTCCCAACTGCAAGAACATTCCCTCAAATAATTGTCGATGGCGAAAAAATTGGTGGCTTTACAGAATTTAAAGCACTGATAGACACAAACAAACTAGGTACAATATAATGTTTACTACAATATTAGAAGATCAACTATCAGAAACAGTTACAGTTAGAAGTATTACTAATGATGAGTTTATTGGTAAACTTATTAATATAGAAGATGATTGCATTACAATTCAAAACCCAAGGTCAGTATTAATTAATGGCCCAGACGTAGTGCTAGGACCGTTTGTACTAACTGCTAAAGCAGAAATAGTAACTATGCAACTCAACACCATTCTTTGTGTGTTACCAACGTTAGAGAACACTAATAAGGACTACAACGCTATGCTTGAATCTGAAGCAGAAGCAGAAGCAGATATTAAAGAAGATAAATAATTGTTATGTTCGGAATAGGAAAAGTAGGTACATCGTTAGTAGGCCCAGGCGCAATCACTGGTCCAGGCGCACCTACGGTGTTTGCTGAAGCTTCAATTGTTAGTACAGCCAATGATACAATAGCAACGCATGGTGAGAATAAACATGCCGCGGCAATAGTTTTACTACCAACATGCAGTAAAACAGTATTTGCAATGAGCAAGCCGGTTACAATGAACAAGCAGAGTACAGGATCATGTTTGCATCCTGTTACCCTTGGTGCTATTACTGTTAAAGTAGGTCTTTAAAATCTATTAAACAAATCTGCCGCATTACATTGTGGCTCACTTCTACAATCTCGTATATTTCTATCCCACGTTAATGGATCTGGCATGTAATCAAATTGAGAGTCGCTCGTTGCAAAGCGAAATGTAAATGTGCTATTACATCCTGTTAATAGTAATATTAATACTAATGTAGTTATTTTAATCATTGTGTGTCCTCCTTTCGAACTATATTTTTAGAGACAAATAATAGTTGCATCTGTACATCTTTCTTCTGGAATAGTATCTTCGAAATGATATTCAGTAAAAGAGTATTGACTATCTTTATCAACAGTACTACACATTATTAGAGTTAATAACAATAGACATGTAACAGCAAAGTGTTTATGTTTCATCATCTGTAAAGGCTGGATGACCTTCGAAATACGCATCAATCATTACATAACATGCAATGTTAATAAATACCAGAATGCCCATAAACACATAGCCCTGGACTATCATTTTCTTCTTTTCCTATTTTTCCATAGTGTGCGATAATCGTCGTATACATTTATAATTAATACTATAACGCAAGATACAATTATAAAACATAGAAACACTATAAGCACACTAGTGAATAACTCAAATGCCAGATCGATTATCACTTTAGGGATACCGATTATTCTCATTACTACTTCCTCTTACACAAGCATTATAATTAGAAACGGCAATTTTACTGCAACGTATGTTACTATTATTGCCCAACTGACTGCTGTAATTATTTGCAACATATTATGTCTCCTTAAATATTTTTCCAAGTAAATGCACCAAAGAACATTTCATCCTCTGACATTTGTCCCCACGGTACTTCTCTGCTTGGATCAGGATTCATCTTATTTTCTGCAGAATTATCAAATGCTCCTTCTACAAACAACCGAGTTCCTTCAGGCAAGTACTTAGGCTCTCTCCACGTATACGAAAGTTGCCAAGCATATTCATAGTTAGGAATATTAATTAACTCCTCTACTTCTCCATCTGGGTAGTATGCTGTTGCTTTCATACTCTTTCCACGGAAATGCATGTGTGGCAAGAATGTATGCAAGTTGACATCCTTCTTTAGTACAACTTCTGCTGTCTGCACAAAGTTAGGATCGTATGGCGGAATTGGTGTCCAAGTGTTAGGAAATATACAAGCACAATCTCCTGCCATTCTTTCTTGTGGTACTACACCCTCATCATGAAAGTATAATCCAATCCTCGCATTGTCTGTTCTTGCAGTACCATCTGGTGTGTAGTGTAACTGTAAGTTTATAGTACTACCTGCTCGTAGTAAACCACCAGTGTTCTCATCATAAAAGTCAGGTGTTCCTCCTGGGACATACGCACTAATACCTGCATAGTTCATTTCTTCTTGGCCACCGCCTTGTGTACCAAGGATGTTACCATTTCGCTGTCCAGGAACACTAATTGAATTTAACATGTGATGCATAACAGTTGGCTCCGAAGGTAGAAACTCTGAGCCACGCAACCAACGATCTTCTGTTAGTCCTGAGTCTACAGCAAGGTAACGATAAGGTATTGCATTAGGGCCAAGACTTCCAATTGCTGGGATCTCTTGCGCCGGAACATCAATGATCATATCGGGTTCACCATGTACCCACGCTGAAGTTGAGTATACTGTTTCTGTTAGCGGATCTCTATTACCTTCTACAGGAGTTCCTGCATCAATCCACTTTACAATAGTTTCCATTTCTGTATGACTTAATGTCCTATGATTTATAATGCGATCTACATACTTAGGATCTATCTGTCCTGGCGGCATTCGCCTTGACTCAATAGCTTCTTTGATTGCAGGAGCGAATGCTTGTAGCATTCTATAATCAGTCATTGCCCATGGTCCTATACCATTTTCTCTGTGACAAGCCTGACATTGTTCTACAAATATAGGTGCTACATTTTCAGCGTAGTCTATATCTATATCATCATGAGCACTAGCAAAAGACGTTATTAAACTACTTACTAGCAATATTAACTTTTTCATTTCGTTCTTCCTTTAATTTATTATAGCCTTTATCATCTAAGTGTGTAACGGCTATCCAAAAATGAGACATCTCATCTCCAGTCCTACTGCCATCTACTACCCACATATCTGAATCAGGGTTGTTTGGATTATCAGCAGTATTGTCATACCATTGTTTCATAACTAGTACTGCACCTGCAGGAACTAGTGGTGCTACTGAAGTATCAAACAAATGGCTGTGGTGCCAAGTTGCACTCCAGTTAGATACTTGTCCTATCTTTTCTGTACGTCCGCTTTCAGGATAAAATATCTCTAAGCTGGCGGCATTCATCCGCAAGTGTCCGTGTGGTTGGAAACTGTCTATACGCACTGGATGGTCAAAAGACTTAAACCCTTGTGTCATTGCATAACCATTAGGAGGTATAATTAAGTGACCATTCTCATAACCATCTCGCAAAGGGTATAGTGCTAAGTCTTGATTGTAACTCTTGTCCTCATATCCTACTTCATGGAACCATAGTCCAATCTCTACTATATTATCTTTAACTGCTAGTCCTTGTGCTGTTGCTCCAACCCCTCCTGGATACATATGAATGTCCCAGAGAATTTGTGAGTCTGCTGGAAGTGTACGGCACACACCATCGCCTGGAATCTCACCCCACTTGCCCATAGCATATTCAGTTAACTGTCCATAACGTTCTAACTCTCCAGTTCCTTCGTTTGTTAAGAATACAGAACTATTAGCGTGATGCACTACGGCCTTAGCATCTCCACGTGGCTTAACTTGAACTGCTTTAATACATCTAGGAACTTCGTTGCCGGCAGGCACATAATGTTTATGCCAAAGATCCGCCCCTTCGGCAGGAATATCTATAGGAGTTGATGCAATTATAAGGTCAGGTTCACCGAAGTCCTGTGCAAAACTCCATTCATTATCATTTGGAAATACTACAGGCTGTACTACAATTTCTGTATTGCCATACATTGATCCAGTGTCTACCCATTCAACAAAAGTATCAATATCTTCTTGGGATAGGCGCCAGTCGCCTTGTAACTTTTGTATACCAACACCGTGATCATACGCATAAGGTGGCATTTCTCTTTTCATTACTTTAATAGCCATTAGTGGCGCCCATGGTCTAACTTGGTCATACGTTTCAAAACTCATTGGTCCTATGCCACCTGCTCTATGACATACTACACAATTGTTATTAATAATATCAGCAACGCCTGTGACATAATCTGTCGCCCACGCTGATGCAGACACAGTGGCTAAAAGAGCCACGGCTATATACTTGTACATGTGTTTTTCCTTTGGATTGCGTATCAATTACGAGCGAATGCTCTGATACTAATATAACCTTATGTTATATTCTTATATAAACTATTTATCTTAATTGAAGTACGATTGTACTTTTCTAGATTTTAAAAATTCCTTATTAAACTTTTGTGCATAGTACAATGTTTTTAATCCGTACTCATCTAAATGATTAATCTTAGAAACGGTTTTATTAGTCATTTCCCAATCAGAACTAACCATATTTAAGAACATATGGTACTCTTCTGCGTTTTCAGTAACATGTCCTGTTGGCGTAATATGTATATCATCTTTAACTGGATTATCAAACTTTTGTAATTGATTATGCGGTATTAGTTGGCTAATCATTGGCAATTGTAGTAGTCCTCTTCCTTTCTTGTTGACTATAAATGTTCGTAAACTGTTATAGTTTTCTAAATGTCTTTTTAACTGAACAGGCTTAACATTGCTGTATTTGTCTTTAATCTCTCTAAGCAATGCGGCATCGTAATCAGCATCTAACATTTCTGTTTCTAGCTCAACAGGCAAAACATCATACAACCAATTACTGTCATGGTCAATAACACATGAGCCTATATTGTCGTTACTAATGCCAGGCGTAAATTTAATCTTAACATTTCGTTGAGCACAAAACGTTATAATGTAAGGTATCTGATGTTTGTTATGTTCAAACACAAAAAACTCTACCATTGCATTCGAGTTAGCAATACTAAGTAAGTTTGCAATAGATTCCCATTCAGCACCTAAAAACACTTTACCGCAGTCATCTTCAAACCCATCACAAAACACATGAATCATTGCTTGGTGATGTTTTATTGTTTTAATAACTTTAGCGTCTAACATTCCATAAGTAGATACAGTAAGCATACCACCTACTAGTTTGGATAAACGAGTAACATCTTTCCATAATCCTGCATCACCATATGTACTTTTTAAATATATAGGGCGATCAAATACAAAGAAGCCTTCTGAGATACTGTCTAAGCTGTGTAGTACAGTTTCTAAGTCTAGTGTTAAGTTTGGGTAGTCTCGTTTTCCGAAGCGATGTTGAGCCCATTGTCCTTGCGAACTTAATGGATTGTATATTGTGCTGTGTGTTGTTGGATCTATAATCATAAAAAAACCGTGCTATTGTTTATATTTAGCACGGTTTTTGTTACTTAAAACTTATTACGGTTTGGAAGACAATGCTGAAGTATAGTTAACAACTTCGTCATACGATGAATCATCTGTATCGTAATAGAATGAACTTGGATCACCATCGATGTCTAATTCACTAACGTTAGTTGTGTATAATCCAATTGAGAACTCTTCTACCATTGTTGCTTTATTAGAACCACCACTTTCTACTACACTACCTCTTATAGCAAACAAGTAAATACCTGGAGCTCTTGAGGAAGGACATGTACTAGCATCAGTTGTATCAATAGTTATAATACCTGTTGCTATGTCGATTGTTACCCAAGGTGGTAACGGAGCAAAGTCTAGTATCTTAACGTCTGTTGCTGATGCGTTTAATCCTAAGTCAAGTGTGCTTGCCGCCACGCCATGTTTAACATTAACAATTCTACCTGATGTTACTGTTGTTAATACTCTAGCGTCAACGTTCTTAGTTGTAAGTGCTGATTTATAAACAGAAGAATAATCAATACTTGCATCTGAGTCATCAAATGTTAAGTTAAATATACCTGTTGCGTGACCTGAAGCTAACATTTGTTCTTTAATTTGACTTGATGTTAATGCAGGATCTCGTTGAACATAATGTGTAACAACGCCTGCAACTAAACCTGCTGATAGACTTGTACCAGTTCCTGTTAAGTAGTTCGATACATTGTCTTTATCTGCTATATCAATCCCTACTCCTAATGCAAATATATCAAGTTCAGCACCGTAGTTAACAAAACTGTTTGAACTACTATGAGGTGCGTTAGTAAATGATGTTACTTGCTCGTCCGAGTTGAATGAACCTACTGTTATAATCTCGTTAACGCCTGCTGGTGACTTAGTATTTACATCGACCCCATCGTTACCTGCCGCGGCTACAACAACCATATTAGAAGCGTTCATTTCTAATATTTTAGCATCAACGAATGCGTTAGCTGGAATAGTCCAAGGTAAGCATACTGCTTTAACATCTGTTTGAGTATTTGCTTTATGATGAACTAAACATGCACTTAATGAATTTATAATTTCACCAACTGTTACATTACCACCGTTTGTATTAAACAGTTTAACGTTCTGTAAATATGCATCTTTGGCACTACCAATGTTTGTTCCAATAATCATTGAAGCAACAGCAGTTCCGTGACCTCCAGCATCACCGTAAGTTGATACATCATCATCATCTGCAAATGCTGACCATAAATTTTGTATTGTACCACCTACGAACTCGTTGTGTAGGTTATTAATACCTGTGTCCACTAAGTAGACAAATTTCCCTGTTCCAGTTCTTGCTGGATTCCAGGCGTTATTTCCAGATGAATGAACAATAGTGTCCAAATGTGTTCTAGAAAATGTTGCCCCTGCTTGTACAGTGGCGGAAACTGTTTCTGTTGCTAACTGACTAGCGGTTAGACCAGAGATAGCATCTTTCTGTGCTTCAGTGGCTTCAATCTCGTATGTTAAGGTAAATCCTAACGTTGCTTCGACTGAGGCACCTGCGGTTGTAATAGCACTCTGAGCCGCGGTATCATCTGCGGCGTTTATGCTCACTAAGTATCTTGCCATGTTTTACTCCAATAATAGTATTTGGTTGATCCAATTTATACTAAGTATTTATCATAAACGTTTGAATAGAGAACCTTTAATGGACAATACATTACTATCGATAGGCAACACAACAACACTTGAGTTAGATTATGAAGCTGGAACCAGCAAACTAATACTTACTAAACCAAGTGAACCAAACTTAATGAATTTGTTTAAAGAACAATTGAGTACATTAGAAGGTGTTACTGTTTGTTTAAGTGGAGGATTAGACAGTCAATTCACTGCAAACTTGGCTAAACACTTCTGTAAGGATGTTAATGCAGTATGCTTTAGATTTCTTTGGGATGGCAATGTAATAAATGCAGATGATGTACTAACTGCTACACAGTTTGCAGAGCTAATAGATCTAGACTTGCATTTTGAAGACATAGACGCAAAGGATCATTTAGAAAACAATCTAAATGAATATACTAGACGTTATAGAACAATGAGTCCTCAGATTTCTGTACAACTTGCCGCAATTAAAAAGTCTAAATTTAACGATAGAATATTAATGTTAGGTGGAGAAGCACCTACTGTAGCAGTTTCGGCAGACTTTAACAATGTTTTTCTAAGTAGAAAACATTATCTAAATGAAGATGGCTCTCCTCAGGACGGTATAGGTTGGGCATCTCCAACTTTTTACTTTAACTTTAGTGCTCCTTTTACAATACTAGAACAAGAACATGGCATACATATTATTAAAGATCCATTTTTGCTAACACCAGAAATTTTATATGCTGGGTATTATCAAAACAAGTACGCTATTGAATCATTTGGTAAAGTAATAGAAGTTACTACTGGTGTAAAAACTAATGTAGAAGTATACAAACAAATGTATTACAAGTCTTTTGAAGAATTTGATTACATATTTCCTATTTCAAAACGCACAGGATTCGAAAACTTAAAATTCCACTTAGCATCACAAACTGGCAATTACGATGAATTTGATGAACGTTACAGAATACCATTGTATAATGTAGCAAGAGAATCAACTTGGTACAATCCTAGTGTACTAGATCAAGGAAGATCGCCTAGTGCAAAAGCATCTAAAATTAGTAGGTTAACTAAATTTGAAGGCATTGACCCGACTGAGTTAGAAGATATAATACTTAATAGTGTTAGAGAAGTTGAACCTAAAGCCTGTAACATTTATCAATTTGACTGGTAATGATTCACATTTACATAACAGGGCAGATAGCAAATAAAAAGAAAGTAGAGCAATATTGTGTAGACTGCTTGCATCATTTCTTTAAAGGTAGGTTAAAACGTGACATTGATGTTGAAGTTCGTATAACAAAAAGACTTAGCGATAATAGTCACGGAGGATGTTATGGCGACTCTAGCAATATTATTGTAGAGTTAGCAAAAGGACTAGAAATTAATGGTGTATACGAAGTAGCACCGTATAAAGAAGTGCTAGTTACTTTAGCACATGAACTAGTACATGTTAAACAGCATATCAGAAAAAAGTATACAAAGCAAACGGTTGCCCACCTGTCTGAATCAGAGAATGAAGCTTACTATTTAGAGTATGTGTTGTACGACAAGTACTGGAATTAATCTAATTTAGAAACCCAATTTAATTTAACACCACGTCTGACTAATTCGTTACGACATTTTTGTTTGGCTTTAGGCTTTATATTATGATCATTTATAGCTTCAATTAATGTTTCTTTTGATTGATTCTTTATATAGAAATGTTCGTGAACCGACCTACTTGATGACCTTCCTGTTACTGGATCTTTGATCCATTTACGTCCACTTGGTTTGAATTTTACTGGCATGATAATATATTAAATTTAACACTTAAAATTAATTTCTTAAGCAACTGTATTTATCCGCAACTTAAAGCTATACATAACTTTTTATGAACACCATGATAAATATTGGTATATAATATTACATTATCAAAGGATTTAAAAATGTCAAAAACCCCTTATGAAATTAGGTTAGATTTAGTAAAAGAAGCAAAAGAAATATTACAAGCTAAAGCAAAGAATCCAGAAGATATGCCAACCACTGACGAAGTTCTTAGAGAAGCAGAACGGTTAAATGAATTTGTATCTAAAAAGCCATTCGGCGAAAGATAAAACTATCCAAAAAGTTACCACTCGTGTAACTGCTAAACTATAAATAAAAAGAAGAAAGATGTATAGGCTCGGATAGCTCAGTTGGCAGAGCAGTTGATTTGTAATCAACAGGTCGTAGGTTCGAATCCTATTCCGAGCTCCACAATTTGGGGGCTGTAGCTCAGTTGGGAGAGCGCCACGTTTGCAACGTGGATGTCGTAGGTTCGATCCCTATCAGCTCCACCAGGTACTATTTGAGATATTATATGAAGCCAGACTCACCGTTAGTAAACTATTCTTGTTATCCTTATCTTGCATCAACTGAACAAGAAAAAATTGGTAATGATAGAACAGGACTAGTGCAGTATAAAATAAACAGCGCCGGGTTTAGAGGCAAAGACTTTGAAAATATTGACTTAATAACATTAGGATGTAGTATTACATTCGGTATTGGTGTTGATCAGGATAAAACTTGGCCTTATAGACTTGCTGAAAAAGGAAATCTTACCGTTGCTAATTTATCTAAGCCAGCAGGTAGTCCTGACACATGTTTTAGATTTGCTTCATATTGGATACCAGAGCTAAAGCCAAAGTATGTAGTTTATTTACAACCGCCTCCAGGCAGACTTGAGATATTAAAGTCTGACCTCTTCCAAAGAGTGCAAGGACAACTAACTATTAACAACACAGGAGTTATTGATAAAAGATTATACAGCATGTACAATGCATGGATTAGAAATAAAATAAATAATGACTTAAACTATCAAAAAAATAAACTTGCTATAGCACAACTTTGCACAAATAACAACATAGAATTTCTTTCGTATACATTAGAAGGCTGGGATTTTAAAAACGATCTTGCTCATGATGATGTCCACCCTGGCCCTGCGGCTAATGAACGATTTGCAACAATCGTTTATAGTGATCTAGATACCAGAATATAGCAGATATGCGACAACCGAAGCGTAAATACAATTAACAATTACATTAAGGTATTCAATAATAAATATGGCAAATAAGAAGACACATAAACAACCACAAGAAGCAACAGACGAAGTAATGCACAAACTGTTAGATCAAAAAATTGAGATACCAGTAGGTCTTCTTAGGAAAAAGCATATCTTTATTGCAACACCTTGTTATGGTGGGCAACTTGGCGAACCATACTTTAGAAGTATGATGAAACTTGCTATAATGTGTAACAAGTACGATATACCATACACCATTAGTACACTAGCAAACGAGAGTTTAATAACTAGAGGCAGAAATACACTGGTTAGTTTCTTTATGGAAAATAAAGATGCTACACATTTATTTTTTGTAGATGCTGATATTGAATTTGAACCTGAAGATATGTTAAGAATGGTTGCATACGATAAGCCTGTTATAGTTGGTGCTTATCCTAAGAAAGCAGTTAATTGGGAAAGTATTATTGGCGCCGCAAGGGCAAACCTAGATGAAACATCACAAACAATTGAAGGGCATAGTTCGAACTATGTTGTAAACTTTGACTTTATAAAAGATGAGAAAGGCAACAAAACTCCGCAAGTGCAAATACAAGACAATTTAGTTAAACTTAAAGACGCTGGAACAGGCTTTATGTGTATTAAGAAAGATGTTATTCAGCAGATGTTTGACAAGCATACCGAGTTAAGTTATGCAAACGACATTAATGTAGACCAGAAGTTTGAGCAATACATGTATGCATTGTTTGATACAATGATTGATCCAGACACTAGACGTTACTTGTCAGAAGACTACACATTTTGTAGACGTTGGCAAAAAATGGGTGGCGAGGTTTGGTTAGATCCAAGAACTGCACTTAATCATATTGGACATTATACGTTCCGTGGCAACATTAGAAAATTATTAACTGGAGATCCTGTATAATGGCTGAAGAAGTAAAAGAGATTCATAGCAAGATAGACAAAACTGTTATATCAGTGTTACTACCTACTAGAGGAAGAACTGATCTATTAAAGAAGAGTTTAGAAAGTCTAATTAGTCATGCAAATGATCCAACTAGAATAGAAATTTTATTAGGACTCGATGACGATGACGAAGAAGTACGACCTTTTATTGAACAAGAGATTGCTCCTTACTTGCAAGAGCAAGGTGTTGAATGTAGAGCAAATATTTTTGAACCACTAGGTTATTCAAAGTTGCATGTATATGTAAACACACTGGCTTCATCTGCTACAGGGCAATGGTTATTCTTTTGGAATGATGATGCACTAATGGAAACACAAGGTTGGGACGACCAAATTGAAAGCAAAAATGGTCAATTCAAATTGTTTGCTCCACATGATAATCATGCAGGACATCCTTATGCTATACTTCCTATTATTCCAATGGATTGGTTTAGATTAATGGATCATTTAAGTATGAATTCTCAGAATGATGCTTGGTTAAGCCATGTTGCTTACATGTTAGATATATTTGAAAGAATTGATATTAACTTTCTACATGATCGTGCAGACTTAACAGGTAACAACGATGATGAAACATTCAAGGCTAGGTCATACTCAGAAGGTAATCCATCGGATCCGGCAGACTTTGGACATGCAGACATGCAAAATTCTAGAGTTAGAACTGCATACAAAATTGCATGGTATCTGGACAAAATAGGACAACATTCAGACTGGTGGGATAATGTACAAGCAGGTACGCAAGATCCGTTTGAAAAAATGATATTCCCAGACGGTGTTAAAGGTGCCGGACAATTAGACGCAGGCGCCGATGTTATTCCCGATGATGTAGTTCTAGAGTTATAATGCGAATATTGTCATTCGGTGACAGTTACACTTATGGTACTGGAATGGAAGATTGCAATAGCAATAGAAACCCGGCACCAAGTTTATTTGCATATCCACAACTATTAGCAAACTCTTTTAAATGTAGTACATTAAATCTAGGATCACCTGGTTCCAGCAATAAACAAATTTGGAACACTATTTTACAATCTAAAATAAACAAAGGTGATATTGTAACAATAATGTGGTCGTCAGCTCAACGAACTTGTATTATTAACACTCCTCAAGAAGATCCTTCTACTACAGATAAGTGGCGCATAGCAGAACATGTGTCAGGTCGATTCTATACAGAACATACAACAGCAGTAGCTAGTTGGCTAGATAACGATATAAGTAAAGCATACTTTGAGCATGTATATGATCCTATCGATGCTGATATAATTATGAACTTGTTTATATCTCACGCAGACTTTTATCTAAAAAGTATAGGTGTTATACAAGTTATACATGCTGTAATACCGGATACAATCATGATAAAACCCTTTTGGAACGACAATATAAAGTTGTTAACATGGAAGCCTACAGACAGAACACCAGATGGACATGCTGGCATCCAGTCACATAAAGCATTCACTAAAATCCTAGCAAGACAGATAACAAATAATACTTGACAAATGCTGTAAAGCCTGTATAATATACTTTTTATAGGAGTATCCGTATGGCTACACATGCAATGATTGACATCGAGACATTAGGCACAGAGCCTGATGCTGTTATACTCTCAGTAGGTGCAGTTAAGTTTGATCCGTATAACAGTATAGAACCTCACACAAAGCAACTGTGGCGCCCTACAGTAGACGTACAGACTGAAGATGGACGTAGTGTACTAGAAAGTACATTAGAATGGTGGGCAAAACAGCCTCAACATATCCAAGACGAAGCATTTTCAGATGAGGACAGGATACCGTTAAGTGACTTTGCGGCACAATTAAACAAGTATCTAGTTGGTTGTGATAAAATTTGGTGTCAAGGTCCTCAGTTTGATATGGTTATTTTAGAGAACTTGTTTACTCAGTTTAAATATCACAAAGGTTGGGCATTTTGGCAAATAATGGATTGTAGAACAGTATTCAATATGATGCCATCAGATCCACGTAAAGCAATTCAGCAAAACTTACATAGTGCAGATGCTGATGCTTACTACCAAGCAGTCTGTGTACAACAATCATACAAGCACTTTAACATATTACAATAAGTCAATGAATAATTCGGAGCAATGGAGAAAGAACTCCGATGAATGGGTCAAGACCATGGAAGCATCAAGAATTAAAAAGGAAGAATACAACAAGTATCGTATCACCACAAATGACCCATTATCCTACAGAGATTGGTTAGCCATGGGAGAAATATCATGAGCCAATACACTGATAAAATAAATCAGATAGCAGAAGACTTTGCAATGCTAGAAGTATATGAAAACATAAATGCATTAGAAGGCAGAGACGGTATGCTTATATTACATTTCAACCACGGCGGTAAGAAAATAGAATTTAGAACAGACTCTGTGTACGAAGGAACTGAAGGCAAAGCAGGTGAAACTATTATATTGCCAGCCACAGATACTTACTATATTACACTGAAAGAAAAGTACACTTCGGCAACTTGGGGACACATATTAGGCAAGTGGTGGAAGAAGATTAAGCAAATAAAAGCTCCATCGACATTCTTTGGAGATTGAAAATAATGATAAGTAGTAATACAATATACTTTTTAAAGTTGAGAGGTTATACATGGAACCATATATAATAATACTTCCTTACATAATAGGAACATTGATAGGTTTGTATTTTGGATTTAAAAGTGGTGTCAGGACAGGTTCTGAGAACACTATTGATGCATTAATGCAACGAGGTTTTTTGAAATACAAGGAGACAGCTGAAGGGCTTATTGAATTTATCAAGGTAAAATAAATGCTTTTTAAACTATTTGGAAAACAAAACGGTAAGATACACACTACTATTTTTATGATAGCAAGTTTACTGTTTGCATACTTTACAGTTTTCCACTTCACACTTACAGAGTGGTTAACACTATTTGTAGGTGCTACAATATTTACAGGTTTTACTACTTCTGGCTTCTTACATAGGTATTGTTCTCATAGAAGTTGGAAAATGCCTAGATGGTTAGAAGTATTCTTATTAGGCAGTACCACAGCATTACTTAATCAACCTGCAATGGGTTGGGCGGCTGTACATTTATCTCATCACGTTCACACAGATAAAGAAGGCGACCCTCATGGTCATATGCATAGTATATGGGATAACTTCTGTGTGTTTAACAAAGTGCCGCCAATAAGACACATACCTCGTTGGATGCTTAGAGATAGGTTATATGCTAAACAAACCAAATACTATTGGGAAACAGCAATTACTTTACAAGTGATTGTATCATACTTTTTAAGTTGGCAAGTAATGGTATCTCTAATTTCTATATCGTATCTTTACCAAGTAGGACTTAATTTAGTAGGGCACTCAACAGAATTAAAGCCACGCAATAGTTCACTACTTGCTATACCTTGGATGGGTGAATTATACCATGCAAATCATCACTGGAATCCAGGTGATGCTAGGTTTGGATTACTAGATGGCACCTATTATTTCATGATAAAATGGGCAGAAATGCTAGTTCCGAGCCAAAAAACCGTTAAGAAATCTTAAAAACCTACTAAAATCAACGGTCTACACCTTACGAAAACGGTTGACAAATTGCCAATATTTGCTATAATAGTTGTATAAATTAAATAAAGAAGGCAATTTATGTACAACATTTACCAAATCAAACTAAGCGAAGAAGTATACAACTTTGTTAACGGTCCAGAAGGCGGACACACAAAGACTTCTGAAAAGTACCCAGAGTACAATGCTCATATGGAAGTAATGCATAAAGGTTCAGAAGGATTTACTACTGATATGTTTGAGCATTACACTAAGGTATGTGAAGTTGCTAACTTTGAAGGTCCAGTTAATAGCGAATTAGAAGAAGTATTCAAAATCCTAAATGGTTACTACTACAACGAAGACACAGACACAGACGAAACGTTTGATGCTTTCGTTAGTGGCTTTAAGATGAAGACTTACTTAAACAAGAAGACTAAAGAAGTGAGTGAATATAGAGACATGCATTCACTATCAGTTGGTGACATTGTTGAAGACACTTCAACTGGCGAGTTCAACATTGTAGATGGTATGGGCTTTGCACAAATTCAAATAAATAATTTAGAAGTTGCATAACATGAAAGAAAGAGCAATACTATTTGCCACTGAGGCACACGGAAGCCAAGTACGAAAGTACTGTGGTTCTCCGTATATCACTCATCCTATCGCAGTATCAGAGATTGTTGAATCAGTTGATCATACTGAAGAAATGGTAGTGGCGGCTATATTGCATGATGTTGTTGAAGATACTGAAGTAACAATTGATGAGATTACTAAAGAGTTTGGACCTGATGTTGCAGAGCTTGTTTATTTTTTAACAGACATCTCTGTTTTAGAAGATGGCAACAGAGCACACAGAAAGCAATTAGATGCTGAGCACAATGCTAAAGGTCCAGCTGGAGCACAAACTGTTAAGGTTGCTGATTTAATTCATAACAGTTCAGACATATCTGTACAAGATCCTAGGTTTTGGAAAACATACAAAATTGAGAAGTTGCACACTTTGAGCTTGTTGGATAAAGCAGACCCTTCACTTAAAGCAAGAGCAAGAGCACAAATTATGGATGTAAAGTAATGAGCAAACAATTTGATCCTAAGGAATTAGAAAATAGTAAACGAATCTATAAATCGGCAACACCAAAGCAAGATTTAAGTTGGTATGTTAAATGGTGTGCAAGTGCCTTCATATTAATAGCTGTAGTGGCAAGAAGCGCCGGCATAGAATACCATATGATTGATGTATGGTTTAGTTTAGTAGGAACAATGGGCTGGCTCACAGTTGGCTTACTTTGGAAAGACAGGGCATTAATTATGCTTAATGCTGTTATTGTCACTGTATTAGCACAATCAATTGTGCGGGGTTTAGTAGGTTTAGTATGATCGATATATTACAAGAAGTAACTGATTGGGGAAATTATTCTGTTAGTAATGGCATTTATCATGTTAACGGTGCTGGACAGTTAGTAGCATATAAACCGCTAGTAGGCGACTTAAAAACATTTAAGAATCCTTTAAAGCAGTTTAGCAAGAGCAGACGTAAGTTCGTTAAACTCGGTGAACGAGAAGAAGGACTTGCGGCTGGTGTTGTTACAGTACAAGGTTCAAATGGTAAAGTATATACTATTGATGACGGAAAATGTTCATGTCCTGGATTCACGTTTAGAGGCAATTGTAAACACATCAAATAAATAGTAGTATGGAAAACATTATGTTAGTCGAACCAAACCATCAATCGTTACACATTAGATCAGATATAGATCCTTTTAGTGCGACTGATGTAGTTTGGCATGATAGACAAACAGAAATGTTACAACTTATGAAAGATAGGTTTGGCATAGGACTAGCGGCTCCACAATTAGGTGCTAGTTACAGAATGTTTGTAATGAATCATAGAACAATTGGCGACATGGGAGTTTATAATCCTGAGATTATTTCTCAATCTGAAGAAACAATTTGTCAAGAAGAAGGTTGTTTAACGTTTCCATTACTATTTTTTATGGTAACAAGACCGGCAACATGCGTTGTTAAGTTTCAGGACTGCTTTCAAAAAGAACACACATTAGAGCTAGACGGTACAGACGCACAATGTTTTCAACACGAATTCGATCACTTAGAAGGTAAATTATTTTTAGAATATGCAAGTGATATGAAATTGCAAAGAGCAATGAAGAAACGTGAAAAGCGAGTTAAACAAATAATGAAGATGCAAAAATGACAAAAACAGTAGAACAAATAAACGAAATGATCAGTACAAGTGATGCAATATTATTCATGAAAGGCACACCTCATAAACCAGAATGTGGCTTTAGTGCTAAAGTAGTACAAGCACTTATAGAAGTCGGCAAGCCATTTAGTTATGTAGATATATTAGCAGACCCTGAAATTAGAGCAACACTTCCTAGTGTTAGTGATTGGCCTACATTCCCGCAACTGTTTGTTAAGGGAGAGTTAGTTGGTGGATGTGATATTATTACAGAGATGCACCAAAACAATGAACTAGCACCTATGTTCGAGTAGGTAGCGTATGGAATATCCGTTCTTTGTTAATAACTTTGACAGGGTTAAAAACCACAAGATACAGTTCCCGGCAGTAAGCAAGATATTTGAACATCCTGTTTCTTTTTGGTATGGCGAACGTAACGGTAAAGGTTGCAAAGATCTACACAAAGGTATAAATCGTTTACTAACAAGATCCTTACCACAACTACCTGTATTTGTTATATACAATTTGCCTTCACGAGATATGGGGCATTACAGTAAAGGTGGTGCAAGTGGTGAAGAAGATTATATAGATTTCTTATTTCAGTTCTGTAACGGGATTGGGGAACATAGTCCTATAGTTATATTTGAGCCTGATGCATTACCTCATAGCACTTTAATGGACAAAGAAGATAGAGAGTTTCGTATTAAGCTCATGAAACACGGTCTCGAAGTACTAACAACACATAGTAATGCTATTGTTTATGTTGATATAGGCCACAGCAATTGGCTGGAACCTGATGTTGCAGGCAAGTTAATTAACTCTGTTACTAATAAGCATGTACGTGGATTTAGTGTTAATGTAAGTAACTTTAGAAGTACGGAAGAGAGTGTTAAATGGGCTCTTAGACTTACAGAGAACACGTCTAACAAGCGTTTTGTTATCGATACTAGTCGTAATGGCAACGGACCCTATGGAAACGACTGGTGTAATCCTCCGGGAAGAGCATTAGGCATTCCGCCTACTTGTGATACAGATATAGATAAATGTGATGCGTTTCTTTGGGTTAAAATACCTGGGGAATCAGATGGTACAGGTAACGGTGGTCCAAGGGCTGGGAAGTTTTGGGCTGAATACGGAAGTGAGTTAGTTCTTAATAAAAAAGATTAACTAACACCACTTGGATCTAAGTCATCATCGTCAACTACGTCAACACTACCTTGTGAACCATCTCCAGTCATATCATCACCTGCTGGTACTTCTAAACTGTTTTCTAAGTAATGTTTGCAATCGCCAATATAAGTTTGTGCTTTAACAATTTTAGCCTGCCACCAATGTGGGAAGTCAGAATCTGGAAGTTCGTCTAACATTTTATATAGTTCTACACAGTATTTACCCATTTCAAATAAGTTTCTTTTGATCATGTCTCTTTCGTTATCAACATGTCCTACTGCTAGTTTTTCGTTATCGCTATCACCAGCATCTCTTTCATCAATTGCTGAGTTATCAACATCGTATGAATCAAGTAATGTAGTTGAACGAGGTTGCTCTATAATAGTCGGCTTATTAACTAACTTTGTAGGCTTAATACCAGCTAACTGTTGTAGTTTTTCTATTTCGTTCATTTTATAATCCTGCTAGTTTTCTAAGCTCTGCTACTGTTTCTGCTAGAGCGTTATCAATTGCTAAATCTAATCCTTCAGTTGTCTCAGGTTCTAGCTTTTTAACGACGCCCGCCATTCCTGGTAAGTTTGGTTGATGCGGGTCCGGTTTTGGTAATGCTAGTTCACCTTGACTTGGACGTTGTCTTGATTGAGACATCTTCAATCCTAATGCTTCATACTCTCTTCTACTGATAGTACGGTTGCTAGTTGATATAGCGCCTTCGGTAGAAGCAGTTGGTGGTATAATAGCAAGTATTGTTGCAGGAGGATGTACCATAGTTAATATAGAGCCTGCTCTGTATTCTTTGCCACTATGAGTATCTGTTAACTTCCATCTAGCGGCGTCTTCTGCGTCGTAACCGTTACCGTCCGGATCTTGTGGGGTCGAATCCAGCTCGTCTAAGGACTCTTCTTGGTTAATTTCATCATCACCTACCATATTGTAATTGTCTACAAAGTCATCACTGTCATAGTCTGTGCCAGCCATGTCATCTGCATTTTTCTCTGCACTTACATCCTGTGCCGCCGGCAGTAATACTTCTTCTCTGTACCTTTCGTACCTTTCTTCAAAGTTATCTTTGCCAACATAATCTGGAGCAAAGTGATATATCATATCCTGCACCAAATCTTCTTCTTTTTGTCCAACGTATGCATGTAATTCTTCATCACTCATCTCAGAGTTTTGTTGTTCTGGCGCACTTTCTTTTTTAACTGGTAAAGCATCTACATCTGCTTTATTTAATTTGGACCCTAAATCTCGTACACTCTGTTGAAATTTTGGATCTTGAAAAGCGTGGCCAGTCTCAGGATCAAGAGGTTTAAGGACCTTATGGCTAAACTTGCTGGTGTCTTTATTCATTATTAATGAATTAGATATCTTTGTCATAGCGTTTGCAAAATCTTCAATACCACTGAAAGGACCATATGTTTTTTCACCATCTACTGTAATGTATGAATCGTATTCGCCTTCGCCTGCATTCTTGTAAGATGTTGTTATTCTTTTTTCAATAGTGTCATGCTCACCTTTTCCAAACTTAGATGCTACTTTTTGCATTATTAAGTTTTTTATCTTACTAAAATTTAATTCGTCTATTCTTTTTTCACCTATAATAGATTCAACAACTGAAGAAAGATCTAATGATTCGTCTTGGTCGTTGTTAATATATTTTTTGTATACGGGTTCTGCGTGAGCATCGATTTCATCTTGTCCTGGTTCATCTTGATCATCGTCACTAGCTCCAACATAACCTGAACCATTACATTTTTCACAGTCATAGTTTTCACCATCTTCATCTTGGTGTACTCCTGTTCCATCACAGTGGTAACACTCGCCACCTTCGCTAACTTCTTGTCTTTCTAAGCCAGCCATTTGTCTCAGGTCATTGAGATCGTTAGTTTCTTCCATTTCTAATTCATCATCATCTGGCTGTGAATCATACTCTGGGTCATCTAAACTGACCATTTCTGGCTCTTCATTATCTAATGAATCTATGCCAGCTTGAAATTCATGTGGTTCATCATCAAAGTTATCCAAGTCTGGGTCTTTCTTGTGTAATACCATGTTGTTGATTGCATTGTTTACTAATGATAATGTCCATTTGCGATCTTCGTCGCCTAATCCCATTACTCCATCTTCTGGTAACCTATCAATAATATTACTTAATCTGTCACTTGCGGCAAAGCCTTCGTCATCGTTGGCTAATCTAGCATTAATCTCACCTAATACATAACCTGGTGAACGTGCTAGTACTTTTAAAAATTGTTCTTTCTTAACTGCTGGGTCATTTATGTCAGCACCATCTGGAAACTGGTTAGCCATGCTTTTAGCTCTTTGTTTGCTATTAATTGGCTTACCGGTATCAACACTAATCATATCTTCTGGTCCAATATCTGTAAATCCTACAGAGTTTGGATTGCTTGATGCCGCCTTCTCAGGTCTTTCGGCCGCATTTTTCTGATCTTTTGAGCTAACTCCTGGTTCGTAGTCCATATTCCCTTTGCCTGGTGCAAAGTTAACTGGAGCTTCGTCGAGCAAGCCTGCTAATTTCTTTAATGTTTCTAATGATTCTTTCATAATATTACCTGTAATTTTATCATATACCAAATCAAAAATACCTTGATTAAACTCTCCCATTGTCTTAGTAAATACATCTTTAGCACTATCTAAGTCTGGTGCAGTTAATAAAGCCTGCCTAAATGCACTTGCACTTGCGGCTTCATTCTCATCACCTATAGTTGGTGCAGAGTATACATAACCTCTTTGATCGCCTGGTAATGCATGGTCGCTAGTTGTATTTATCATTTGTAAGTAACTTGCTGAGCCATCCTTCTTTGGTTTGAAACTAAATCTAGGATTCCCTTCCATATCCTTACCGCCTACAGCAAAAATTAGTTTAGTATTAGACAAGTCAAATGTATTTTCGTATGCTTTCCAGTTATATAATTGATTATTAATGATAATCCTATCCTCAGGAATACCATGTTGTTGCATCATAATCTGACGTTTTTCATCAGCAGTAAATGGTGACCTGCCTGCTTCAACTTTATCTGCTGTAACAATGTGTACTTCTGCATCAGGAAATTCAGACTGTAAGTGCCGGTACACTTCCGCATGGTGCGGTAGCATTGGTTGAAATCTTCCTGGATATAAAACAACTGTTTTCATATTAGTATTTATCAGAAAGGCCGCCAAAGACTAAGTTCGCCTATCTCCACGTGTTGTGGCAGATTAATAGCATAAGCAATAGGTTCTGCACATTCTTCAGGTGTAAGCATATTAACATTATCTTTTACATGAGACGTCATTGCTGTTTTAACATATCCTGGGTTTACATTAATCATTCTGCATCTGCGTTCTCTGTCTGAAAACATTAATAAGAATGCTTGGTGATATAGTGCGGCCTTTAATGCTGAGTAGCCAGTTTCGTTACTGCTAAGTCCTGGATACTTGCTTAGACTGACAATGTTTACAATAGTTTTAGTCTCATCATATTTCCATAGTTCCCAAAGTTTATTAAGTATTATCATTTGAGCCATTCCGTGGAATGCGTTATTAACGAATACATCTGATTTCTTTACTGCTCGTATAATCATATCAGTATCAGTGGCAATATTAAAACCGTTAGTCCTGCTAAAGCCTTCTACGTCATGCTCTATAGAAAGGTTATCATACAATGCTTTGCCTATACCTTTACTGTGACCTGTTATTGCTATTTTCATATTATCCCTCGTATTTTACTCCAACTATGTGATATCTGTCTTGCCAACCAAAGTTAATTGCACTATGCAATCCTGTTGTATTAACTTGGTATGCATTACCTACTTCTAAATGATGCATCTTTGGTTCTGTTCTTTCATTAAAAAACATTAAGTATGCGTCTGGATTAGTTATTACAGGAATATGTACTCGTATGTTCTTCTTACCGTTATCGCTGTCTGAATGGATGCTGTAATTACTATGCGATGATAATTTTAGCAGTCTCCAACGTGTATATCCTGGGAAGTGTGAAATAATCTCATCAAATATAGTATCATGGAGGCGGGCGTTAAGTTCACAGTATGCTTTTTCTGGAAACTTTAGATTTTTTATTTTGCCTGTACTTTCTTCCCAGTTGTTATTACCGAGCACACTTGTTAGTGTTAATTGATTAGGATTTGAAAATCCAACATCACTTAATAAATTATCTAGTTCAGTATGTAAACGTTCTGGGTCTATTGAAAAGTCTAATTTAGTTACATGGGGTTCCATGTTTGTATTTATAAGGTTTTTGTTATTTTGATAGGTAGATCTGAACCTGGACGACACTTAATTAATGAGAACTTGCATCCTGCCGGTACCATCATTTGTTCATTTGTTCTAACTGAGAATGGAGCTTTTAAATTGTATTTAAATTTCCAGCCATCTCCTAAAACTTTAATGTAGCAAATTGTATCGAACTTGCCGTGATAGTCATTGTCTAGTACTAGTTCTTGCTCCACCAAGGTTCCTTCATTTGGCGAGATTCAACTTTTTTAGATGAAGCGGCAGGTTCTGGTAATTTTGCTTGTTTCCTTAAGAAGTCTTCCACATCTTGTCTGTTAGGATCATAACTTACTCTGTTAGTTTTGAAGTTTGGATTAAACTTGATATTTAAGTTTATTAATGTTCTTTGGCCACCTGCATCTGCATATACATCTAAAGCCTTGTAATAATGTTGTGCTAAGTCTGAATCTTCGCCACCTTGTTGAACGTGAGCATGTAAAGCCTTGCCGAGTTCGCCGTCTTTGGCTGTAGGAGCCAATGCGTTAATACCTAACAATGACATAATTAATGCTCCAATACCAAGACCTTTTCTAATTCTTCCGTTACCTTCATCTAGTTGTACATCGTAAGTTGTTAATGCAACAGATTTAAATACTTCTACTAGTTCTGGCTTCTCACTTTGTAACAACGAAAATAGTTCGTATACGTCTAGTTTTGCATCTTCGTTAACTAACACATTTCTTAATAGTTTTGCAACTTTGCGTTCGTTAGTTGTATTACTTTTGGTAACTACGTTAATTACTTTAGTATTTCTAACTGCGGCGCTGGTAGGATTTAACATAGTTGGCTCACTTTCTTCTACTGACTCACTGTTTCTTGCATCGTACTCTGCATCTTGACGATCCATCTCTTCATCATCAATTCTGTTTTGTAATGTTCTAATCAAGTCGTCAAATGGTTCTTCTAAACCGTATATAGCAGATTCCAATTCATTTTTTGCTTGGAATACAGCATTTTCTAAGTACTCTAATTCTTTTGTTACTTCCTCGACACTTAAATCATCAGCAATAGATCCTACTGCTGACATAATATCAATAGCAGTATCGTCCCATTTGATGCCTTTTGTTGTCGCACGAGCTTGATCTCTCGCCGTTTCGGCCTTTTGAAGTAAGGCTTCGTCTTCGGGGGTCTCTGATAAAATACTACTATCTACTATCTCTTTTAAGTTCATAGTAGTATTTATCAAAGAAGGGAAAAAACTATTTAGTTTCTTCCTTGTACAATGTCCACGCACCGTAGGCGAGGCCGCCCCATGCCGCAAACTTAATCATTGGACTGGCTACCATAACAAGTAAACTAATACCTATAATAACTCCGCCGTCCCAAGATGTTCTTTCTGCTAGTCTGGATGTGATCCAGCCTTTTGCTAATTTTAAATAATTCATGATTGCACTCCTTTATTATTTATTTGGTTTTACACCAATGGTTTATGAATGTTCGTCTGTCTGTGTAAAAAACTTATTGAATGTAACGCTTTTAGAACCGCGTGGTTCCACTGTATATCCAACTAAATTACCTAGTTCCTGTAAAGCGTCAATGTTTGTGTGATAAGATTTACCATCTGAGAATTTGTCTCTTAACCAATCTTCGGTTTTATTTACAGCGATTTTAATTGATTCACCGCCACTTACTACAAAAGGTGCTTCGTCTAAATCAATAGACGGCCCTTTCTTTTTGAGTTCTTTTTTCTTATCCTGATGTGTTACAGGTCTATTGAACTTTTCAATGTTCTTTGCAACAGGATTTCTTTTTGTGTTATAAGGTTTTGGCTTCTGAGGTTTATTACCTTCTTGAGTTTTCTTAGTCACTGGCTGTGAGTCAACCTTCCCATCTGGGTATTTTTGTTTGAGTATTGTTTTATATGAATTTATTTTATCTTTAGTGACATTTGGCATCACAATGCGACCATTTACGCTGATGTGGAACAAATTATTATTAACACTTTCAGTAGTAATATAGTCTTCGAACTCCGGAGGATACATTCCTGATATTAATTCACCTACGGCCGAACTTGCTTCGTCGCCTGGGTTACTCATAAAGTCTCTTAAATGTTGTGGACTTTTTAAATCATTATGTGTTAAATCGCGAGCAAAGTCATATAAATTACTTTCTAGGTCTTCCATACTAATAAAAGAACCCGGTCCTTTACTTTCTAAATATTCTCTTATATGAGGAATCATTAGTTTTGTGATGTCGTTACGTTCTTCGCCTTCGTTAACTGTTTCGGGGTCTTCGTTTTTAACCATGTCAACTATTTTTTTACCGCCGTACAATAATGCAACTACTGCCAATATAGGTAAGCCGTATTGTTTTACATATTTAATAACAGGTTCAACAGTTTCGCCTATACCTTTTAAAAATTCTGCCACAGCCGCAAGCTCATCTTTGTAAGCAACGCCGGTGCCTACTGCTATTGCTGTTTTTGGATTTTTTACTGCTACTTTAGTTGTACCTTTAACAAGTCTCCATCCTTGTTTAATTAACCAAGGAGCGGCAACTCTAGCCGCTGACCATACTGCAGGTGCCAAAAATGCAACTTCGTCTAATGGTTTAATATCTTCGCCGACAAGTTTTCCCCTCATAGGGTGCTTCGAAGAACCACCCCTATTGGGTTTTACTATTTTCGGTCTTGGGCTAGAAGCCTTTGCTATCTTAAGTTCTGCAATTCTCATAAGGAACCGGTTTAGGCAATGTTACCTAAATCGCTGTTACTATTTTGAGCCGCGTTAATTGAACCGTAATCTGTAACAGTTACAGAATCACTTGCTAACACAATACTTAATGTACCTGTGCCTGCACTTGCAGTTCCTGGAGTAACTTTTAAAGATATAGCAGTTGAACTACCGTACTCATATTGGAACTGAGAGTGATATTGACCTACTTTAAGTATGTCTGCATCACCGGCTCTAATAAATCTAGCAATGTTACCTGAATCACCAACTTCCACATAAGTAGCAGTATTGTTTGATGCTGTCCAGGCAGTCGGAATATCAACTGTTACTGATATAATTCTTGAACCTGCACTTATAGTTGCAACGTTAGTTGTTCCGCTGTCATATTCAAAGTCAACAGTAACATGTTGTACTAAATCTGCCGCTACTGCGTCTAACTGAGCTTTAGTAATAGCTTCAGTGGATACTGTTGCGTCTGCAATTTTTAATTTCTGTAATGCTCCGCCATTAGCATAAAAGCCAATTTCACTTGAAGTGCCGGTTATATACGACCCTTGCTTGCCTAATTCAACATTTGCATTTAAGCCTGCTAAATTATATTTTTTTACTGTAGCCATTTGTTATCCCCGGGTAAATGTAAAAGTTTGTTTCACTAAACATATTTATCTAAATTAAGAGATTGACATTAATTTAATATGCTGTATAATATAGTTTTTATGGAGATACATAACATGAGCTGGAATTATCGAGTGATTAAGCATGTTTACGAAGAAGAAGAGTTCTTTCAGATACACGAAGTGTATTATGATGATAACGAAAACCCTCATAGCATGACAGAAGAGGGCATAGTTCCTTATGGCGATACCACCGAAGAATTAAGTAGATCAATGATACATATGATGGGTGCATTAATTAAGCCTGTGCTAGATGCAAAATCTTTTGGACCAGATCCAGATCCAAACGCTACTATTTCAACAACTTTAGGACTTTTAAATAAAAATATTTAGCGAGCCAACAATTGTATAACCACGCCATAGACACTAATAAATAATGGTAGAGGCAAACATTATGAAAAAGATAAAAAATACTAACTTCTATATACCAACTGGTGATACTTACTTAACAACTAAACCAGCGTATAAGCTAGAAGAATATGAAATGGCAAAACCATTTTTCAAGGACAAAAGCGTTGCAATAGACGTTGGTGCCCATGTTGGCTTTTGGACAACAAGATTGCTTGGCGAGTTTACAAGGGTTATTGCAATAGAACCTTGTGAAGACTTTATTAAGTGTTTAGAAATAAACACAGTCGAAAACGAAGCTAGATTAGAGATACATGGTTGTGGTTTAGGTAATGAGAACAACGTAATACTAGAAATAGATCGTGTAAAATCAAACTCTACATTAACTTCTACAGCAGATTGGATCTGTGACGAACAAACAACACAATATTGTTTAGATAATATGATTAAAGACAAACTATTAGATGTAGCGATTAAAAAGCCGCTAAGTATAGACTTTATTAAGATATCTGTTGAAGGTTACGAACTTGAAGTTTTATTAGGTGCAGTAGCAACTATTAAAAAGTGGAAGCCTACTATATTTGTTGACGTTAAAGTAATGGAAGACGATAACGTTGCAGAATTTATGACCGAACAAGGTTATATAATTGCAGATGATGATTTAAGTTCATATGTTTGGATCCACAAAGACAATGAGTGATAAAAACTTTCTAGTTTTTAAAAATTATACAATTACTGACCACACTAAGTGGTTCAATGATCGAAGTGACGAGCCCAACCTTGTTGCTAATTATAATGCTATGGAAAAAATTGCTACTGCTTCGGCACTTAAAAACGTAGAGAACTTAAACGAAATCAAAGTGTTTAGAGGAGAAGCTGATAACATCAGAGATGTATTCAAAAAAAACTTCTATGAGATTTACGAACTGTGGCAAAAAGGCAATAATGTTCTGTATGCTGATTTAGATGTTGTTTTTACACAACCTACTAATTACTTTACTACTGATAATATATTTCGTATGTACAACTTAACTGACCCAACATCAGTTACATGCGAACATTACAATATAGAATTCAAGTACTATTTCAATTGTGGAATAAGATACTATCCAAAAGATATGAGTCAAACAGTTTGGGATTTAGGTATTGAGATGGTTGAGAATTGGAATCCGGACCGTTGGGATTGCGAACAAATTATTTACAATGCAATGATGTGGAGCCAAGAAGTGGCACCTGATGATGTTTATAATACAGAACTTGCTTATCAGTTATTACACGATCCTAGAACTTCTCAAGGCACGTTAATGAATAAGAATTTTAATCAAATAGATTTAAATCAATCTTGTGCTGTACATGTGCATGGCAGTCGTGGGAGTACGGATAGATTATCCTTGATGGAAAATTTGTCTAACAACAAAATTCCAATTGTAGAAGAAACTTTATTTTTATAAAGCATTGCGGCGCCGCATAACTCTATCAAAACGTGGACAGATATTGCAGTACTCTTTGTACTATGTAGCCTATTCTAAGAGGGAGGCGATATCATTTTTGTTAGACTGAATTAAGTCTGTCCATACTAATATTTACGAAAATATGAATTTTATCCTAAGAAATACCCTTTTTTTAGCCAATTTTACGGTTGACAACTAATTAAAACAGTATATAATAGTACAAATAACAAAATTAGGACTCTATATGTTACTTAACAAACCAATCAAAGAAGGTTCGATCATTACAGTTAAACTTAATAGCGGAGAAGAGCTAGTTGCTAGGTTTGAAAGCGATGATGACGTGCTGTTGAATATCACTAAAGTAAGAACAGTTGCACACGGCCAAGATGGATTAGGAATTATACCTTGGATGATGACATCTCAAAGTAACACAATTTCAATAAATAAAACTACAGTGGTTGCATACACAACGACAGATGACGCCATAGCGAAGTCATACCAACAGAATACTACTGACATAAAACTAGTTTAATTACTAGTTTAAACTAGAGGTATATACGGATGACTACATTTATTAGAGTTTGTTACGTTGGTCTTGCTATTGCTGTTGTTATTAGTCTTTTTGATAATGAAACAAAAGAGCCAATATCAAAGCCTAACGTTGAAGCAGTTAAGGAAGTAAAAGCAGAACCTGTAGCAAAAGTTGTAGACACAGACCAAATGATTTGTCTTGCAACAAACATATATCACGAAGCACGTGGCGAATCTGTTAATGGTAAGTTTGCAGTAGGCAATGTTACTTTAAATAGAGTTAATCATAAAAACTATCCAAATACTATTTGCGGAGTTGTGTATCAAGCAAGTTATAAAGAAAACTGGAAAGGCAAAATGGTTCCAAGAAGGCACAAGTGTCAATTTAGTTGGTTCTGTGACGGGAAGTCTGATACTATTGTTTTAAAAACAGCAGAAGGCAAAATCATAAAAGGTAACATGGTGGCTTGGGAAGAAAGTTTAACTGTTGCATCATCCTTACTAAAGCATGACATATTTGATAACACTTACGAAGCCACACATTATTACAACGACAAATTAGCAGATCCTCATTGGGCAACGGCATACCAAAAAGTTGCTTACATTGAGAATCATGTTTTTCATAAGATGGGAGAAGTTTTTTAAAAAGTTACGGATATAACTTTTGCATACATACGATAAATACATACTTAATACACACAATAACGTAGGAGTAGTAGGTATGTATGAGTATAGAGTAAATATAGCAAGAGTGGTTGATGGTGATACCGTTGATGTAGACATCGATTTAGGATTCGGAGTTTGGCTTCGAGACGAAAGAGTTAGAATGATGGGAATTGATACACCTGAATCTAGAACAAGCGATCCTGTAGAGAAAGTCTTCGGGAAAGCCGCTAAAGCAAAACTAATATCATTACTAGGAGAGACAGCAATTTTAAAAACTCAGGTCAGCAAGAACGGCGAAGACATGAAAGGTAAGTTTGGTAGAATACTAGGCGACTTTGATGTTGAGTGGAACGGTGAAATGAAACCAGCAACAGATGTTCTTATTGAAACCGGTCATGCAGTAGCATACTTTGGTGGAAGTAAGGAAGAAGTTCAAATGAAACATATGGCTAACAGAAGTAAACTTATTTCTGAAAGTGTAGTTGATATAAGCAGAGAAGATGCAGGCTTAGAAGACTAATTTTTAATCGAGTGATGCCCAACCCAGTTGGGCTAGTTCACAAACAAACAGAGACATGGCAACAAAAAGCAGTAAAAAAAACGTAACAGTATATCTAATTCCAGAAGGTGAGAAAAGAGATTCTCACACTTATCATTACACAGCAGTTAAAACTAAAACTCTTACTCAAGAGAATAGAAAGTTAAGATTAAAGAAATATAACCCAGCAAAAAGAGTCCACGAATGGTTTATAGAAACAAAACTGCCTAAACATCAAAAATAACCAATAAAACTTAAATTCAGGTTGACTAATGCCTAAATAGGCTGTATAATAAATTTTAAACAGTCGAGGTATGTTAATGAATAAGAGATTTTATAGTGGGAAGACTTACAGTCATTCTACTGGACATAGTTGTGCATTTAGGCAATGGCGAGCAGATAGTCATTGCAACTTAATACACGGTTATGCATTACAATTTGAGTTACAATTCGGCAGTGAAGGATTGGATGACAGAAATTGGGTAGTAGACTTTGGTGGACTAAAGCCACTTAAAGAATGGTTAAAACTAATGTTTGATCATACTTACTTAGTAGCAGAAGATGATCCAGAAATGGAAACAATTGAAATGTTACAAGCTAAAGGCTTAATTGATATTAGAGTAGTACCAGCAGTAGGATGTGAAAGATTTGCAGAACTAGTGTTTGATAAAGCTCAAGACATCATTGAAGAACAATATGGTAAAAGGTGTTGGGTACAGAAAGTTACAGTTAGGGAGCATGAACATAATAGTGCTACCGTAGAACTTAATGATCATGTAAAAACGAGATTTATTCCACACCCATAATAGTTTCTATAGTCTGATTTTTGCGTTCTGACGCTAGTTTTGTACAGACTTTAAACAACAAAAACAAATTGCTAGACTACTGATCAATGTCTATAAACCGATCAGAGTAGAATGTAATCAGTCAACCGCACTTGGACTGTCAAAATAGTGCATGAGAGTAGCATGTGATAGATACCCGAGTGGTATTTCGTAAACGAGGTAGGATAAAAGTGAATAGAGTAGAATCAAAACCACACCTAGTAAAGTCCTCAAGTGTACCGTATCTATCTTACTTGCTCCCTTCGTCTAGTGGTTAGGACACCGGGTTTTCATCTCGGCAACGGGAGTTCGACTCTCCCAGGGAGTACCAGATTCAATGGTCTGTTAATATAATGGTTATTATGCGGGATTGTCTATCCTGATATAAGGGTTCGATTCCCTTACAGACCGCCAATGGTGGACGTAGCTCAGTTGGTAGAGCCCCGGATTGTGGTTTCGGAGGTCGCGGGTTCGAACCCCGTCGTTCACCCCAGTTTAATGGTCCCGACAGTGACCATGTTGACGAATGAATGCTGTCATACTAAAGAGAGAAAAACAATGAGAAAATAACAAGTGTTGAATGAAGAAAGCCTTACTGACGAGTAGGGCTTTTTTATGTCAGTTTTTCCTTGAGAGGGTTTACTATGAGACTTGCTAAGAATTTTACATCATGTGATAACTTATAATTGTGTCTTACTGCTTCTATATTAGGTTGTTTCGAAACCATAATATCAATTACTGCTTCAATGCGTTCATCACCAAATTCTAAGTGATCGTAAAGCTCTGTGTATTCCATTATATAGCCTGCGTCAACTAATCCTTTGTTTAAATTCTTAGGACCAATAGTTAAAACAGGTATACCAGCCATCATTCCTTTAAAAGTTTTTTCTGTGTTAAACTTGATATGCGGATATGTTTCACATGCAAACTTCCATGTGTACTTTCCAGCGTAACGTTTGTTTAAAGGTATACAATCTTTAAATAATTCTATTGTGCTGTTTGGTAGAACTTTAGGTAAAGCTGATTTGTATTTCTTTACAAAGTCTTTAACAGACTCTGATTGTTCAAGTGAATGTCCATATCTACCTAGTCCTACGTTAGGACTTTTAAAGTAATCGCCAAGTTGTCCGTCCTCATCAAAGTTTACTGTTAAACTCCAATCACAATGTTCATCTAGTAGATCTAACTCAGCCAGTCTTGCTAGTGTTTGCAGTCTGCCTGGTCTAGGTTTATGGTTGGGGAAGAAACAACGTTTGTCTTTAGGTAAATCTATTACACTCTCAGGTACAACATTTCCTGTTCTCACAGTTTCACTATAAGTTATAAGTGGGAATACTGGTATACATAATGTGTCGTTTCCAAATTTATCAAATGCACCACTGGCGTTTAGTATCCTTTTGTCATTTAAATAATGCAGAGGCAAGTATAACTCTACATGGTAACCGCCATCGATATAATCATAGACAATAATATTATAAGTGTCAATTAAATTTTCACGTTGCTTTAATTCTAATTGCATAAAGTCATAAGCATTTATCTCAAACCAATAGTTTGACAAATCTTTTACCATCAGTGTTGATAATGCATCAATGGTTACACCATCTGCACCAAACATTTTTCCAAAACCGATGCCTGCTTCATCACATTGTTTTTTAATCTCATCACCGAACTCTGGATTATTATAAAAAATACCTATTAATCCAGGGTGATCCATTGCATCGCTAAATGAATATTTTAGTTTGCTGTATGTTTGTGACCTTTCTGTAGAAATCTTTTCTAAGTATATCATACCCATATTTATAGGATGCCCATCCTATTTCTAACGACTTGTGGCTACAAGAAACGATAAATATGTATATGCTATTCGGACTATTAACATTGTTTACCGCTTTAGCCATTGCAGGTGTTGCCGCATGGTTTAGTATAGTGGGCCTTATGACGTTCTTTCAAGGAGCGGCGTTATCTATTGCTATAATGGCAGGAACACTTGAAGTAGGCAAACTTGTAACTGTTAGTTGGTTATACAGATACTGGAAAGAAACTTCTATACTGGTAAAAACTTACTTGAGCATTGCTGTGATTTTTTTAATGCTTATAACCAGCATAGGAATATTTGGTTATCTAAGTAAAGCACACCAAGAAGTATCAGGTAGCAGTTCAGATGCATTTGCTATTGTAGAAAGACTAGACAGTCAAGTGTTAAGAGAAGAAAATAAAATAGGTATACTTGAAGACCGTATTGCTAGTTTACAAACTGGCGGTGGCTTAGACGTTAGCTCAAGCATACAACAGCAAATACTAATTAGAGACGGTGCATGGGAAAGAGTACAAGGCGATATTGATTACGCTCAAGTACAAATCCGAAGCATCAGAGATCAACTAGTCATTGACCTCAAATCACAAGATGATAAACTAATACCGTTGGACAGCATTGTAAACAGTTATGCCGATCAAGGCACTACTACAACAGAAACAGACGCAGGCGGATTATTTAGAAGTGCCGAAATAGAAGTAGTAGACAATGTTGCTAAAGCAAACGAAGTAAGGCAAGAACAAAAAGCAGAACGTGATGCTATTGCAGACGAGAAAAATAGTTTACGTTTACTTTCCCAAACTGATATAAACTCGCAACAAACAAACATAAATAGGTATAGGGCTCAAGCACAGACTACTATAGACGATGCAAACGAAGAAATTAACAAACTGCGTGATAGCAGTAGTGCAAACCAGGATGACGCTATACTAAAGATAGATGATTACAACACAGAAATTGATACAATTTATGATGGTATAGTTGTAATTAAAGACGAAAGATTTGTAGCCCAACAAGTTGTAAGGGATTTAGAAAAAGAAATAGGTCCTATTAAATATGTTGCTGAACTTGTATACGGTGCAAGTGATGAACAAGTATTAGATCAAGCAATTAGATTATTTATTATATTGCTTGTTGTTGTATTTGATCCATTAGCAATCATGCTACTTATAGCCGCCAACCAAACACTCCTAAGATTTGGTATTAATCTAGAAGACACAGGTCCGAAGCCACATTTTGTTGATGAAATAATTAATCCTTCCGAAGACGACATAATAGATACTTATAAACAGATGGCAACATCTATTGCCACCCCTGACGACAAAAATCAAAAAAAAAGAATAACTGATTTAGAAAAGCAACTAGCAAAAAAGCCTAAAACAGTAGAAGTAATTAAAGAAGTTGAAGTAGTAAAGGAAGTACCAGTCGAGATAGAAAAAGAAATTAACATGGATGCAATAAAAACACCTAGAGCAATTAAAGTCCTTGAAAAAAAACTTAAGAAAAAATTAGACGATGAACGAACAAGAAGTTAAAGAAAAGTTCGACGAACTATATGCAAAATATCAAAGCACAATGGAAACGCTTGTTGATAAACTTGCCGAAATAGAGCAGTGGAAAAAAGAAAAGATAAAACTTAATAAGAACATTGTAACTTTAAAAGAAGACTTGGACGCAACTTATTGGCTTCTACAGCAAAAACCTAAAGAAATAATAGTAGAGGTTGAAGTTGAGAAGATAGTAGAGGTTGAGAAAATAGTAGAAGTTAAAGTTGAGAAGATAGTAGAAGTAGAGGTTGAGATCCCAGTTGAAGTTATTAAAGAAATAATAGTTACTAAGGAGGTTGAAATTGAAAAGGTCGTCGAAAAAATTGTTGAGAAACCGATCGAGATTGAGAAGGAAGTCGTGGTTACTAAAGAAGTCCAAGTCCCTGGGCCAGAGCGAATTGTCGAAGTCCCCGGACCCGAAAGAATTATAGAAAAGATAGTCGAAGTACCGGTAACTGAGTTTGTAGAAAGGCCGCCAGAAGTTATTGAAAAAGAATCGTCAAAAGATTTACACGAAGCATCAAGACTGTTATCCCAAAGCGAATGGAACAAAGAAGATTTAACTGAGAAACAAATCTTCAACATGCTAAATAAAGCGTCCGAAGACGAAGTTAGAAAAAAAATAGGCTTTTGGGCAATGCCACTACCAACCAATGATGAACCGTCACCGACAAACAAAAAGTACACTGGTAAGCGAAGGTAAATAATAGACATGAGCAAAAAATACAAGGTGCGTATATTATATGGCAGAAAATAAAAACCTACAATGTAGTTTTTGTGGGAAAAACCGAGACAACGTTGATAAACTAATTGCTGGACCATCTGTATATATTTGTAATGAATGTATAGTGCTGAGTTATGATATTGTTGTTAATACTTTATCGGCTACCGATACTTCCCTTTCGTTTGACGATTTACCAGGTCCACAAGAAATTAAAGATTTCTTAGATCTTCACATAATAGGGCATTCTGATACAAAAGAGTTATTGGCAGTCAGTGCATACAATCACTATAAACGAATACTAGGTGGATCAGCTATCCACATAGATAAAACCAATGTATTGCTAGTTGGTCCAACTGGCACAGGTAAAACACTATTTGCTAAAACTCTTGCAAAAAAATTAGGCGTGCCATTTGCTATTGCTGATGCAACTACACTAACAGAAGCAGGATACGTTGGAGAAGACGTAGAGAGCGTCTTAGAGCGTCTGTTGAGCATTGCTGACTGGGATATAGAAACAGCACAAAAGGGTGTTATATACATAGACGAAATTGACAAGAAGGCCCGTAAGGGCGAATCTAACACCTCTACACGCGACGTAAGTGGAGAAGGAGTGCAACAGGCCCTATTAAGACTAATAGAAGGTACTGTAGTGAAGATTAAATCCAGCAAAGCAGGCTCGGCTAAATATAGTGACGAACATATTGAATTTGATACTGCTAATGTGCTGTTTATATTAGGCGGAGCATTTGTAGGGTTAGATAAAATTGTTGCAAAGAATATAACAAAGAAAACACAAATAGGATTTGGTTCTAAATTAATATCGACAGCAGACCGAAACCACATACTTAGAAGAACAACTCCTCAAGATATTGTACATTATGGGTTAATTCCAGAACTAGTAGGTAGAGTGCCTGTTATTGCAGTACTAGATAAATTAGGCGAAGCAGAACTTAGATTAATTCTCGATGATGTAGAAAACAACTTAGTAGAGCAGTATAAAGAGCTATTGCACATGGACGATATTGAATTATTAATAGAACCAGAGTATTTAAATGAGATAGCAAGGATATCAAGTAAGACAGACTTAGGTGCTAGAGGACTTAAAGCATTAATAGAAAATACCCTATTAAGTACCATGTTTAGAGCACCAGCACTCAGGAAAAGTGGTGTAACACAGATCCAATTTCATAAATATCCAGTAGAACCGAATAATTTTCCGATTCTACATTATGAGAACGGACAAACAGAGATTGATAACAACTATAGAATATATAGAGGCCTAAATGAACAAGAATAACAATTGGGGAAAGAACACAGGAAACAACTTTAAAAAGTCGTTTAATAATAAAAAACCTTTTGCCAGGAAAGAAGAAGCATTTTTAGATAAATTTAAAGGTGCAACTGTTGAAGTTAGAAATGGTGATGTTAACGGTGCATTAAGAAAACTTAAAAAGATTTTAGAAAATGCTGATAGACAGAAAGAGTTAGCAAAGCGTGAATTTTATGAGAAGCCTGCACAAAAACGTAAGCGTCAAAAAGATGCCGCTATAAAGAGAACCCAACGAGAAGAAAATAAGAAAATATTCTCTGGTGAAGTACCTTTACAATCCATATCAGGATTTGGTTATTTAAAATCGAAAAAGAAACGAAGGAAGTATGAAAACCAGAAGTCTGCAGTTGCTAGACATTTAAGAACAAATGGTTTATACTAGCCTAGATGAAAGTCATTATTGTCAGTGGTGGATTTGACCCTCTACACTCTGGTCATATTGCATATTTAGAATCAGCGGCTCGACTAGGAGATAAACTAGTTGTTGCATTGAACAGCGATAAATGGTTAATAAAAAAGAAAGGCAGGCCCTTTATGTCTTTTGAAGAAAGATCATGTATCATTGATAGACTAGACATGGTAGATAATGTTTGGGCATTTGATGATAGTGATGGAAGTTGCATTGTAGCACTAGAACAAGCTAAAAAGGCATACAGTAGTCCAGGCAATGAAATAATCTTTTGTAATGGTGGAGACCGTACAAAAGACAACATTCCAGAAATGGTTGTTGAAGGGATAGATTTTGTATTTGGTGTTGGCGGAGAACATAAAGCTAACAGCAGTAGTTGGATACTCAAGGAATGGCAGTATCCTACCGAACGCAGAGTATGGGGTGAGTTTAGCGACTTGTTTCAAGACGATGTAGTTCGTGTTAAAGAGCTTATAATTGAACCAGGGAAAGGTATAAGTTACCAAAGACACTTTAAACGTAGTGAAATTTGGTTTGTAAGCAAAGGTGCATGTTTTGTTAAACATAGTACAGGTAATAGTGATGAGAATGTTTATCACTTATTAAGCACAGATGATGTGTTTACTGTTAGAGCTAACGAATGGCATCAGATAGTTAATAAGGGCGAGGACCCATGTCATATTATAGAGATACAGTACGGTGAAGAAACATCAGAAGATGATATAGAACGGCTCGAATACTATGACGGAGAATAAATGGAAATGAGGGAATTGAGAACTAATACAGTATGCAAAATACTTAATGATATTGTGGAATTTGAGATGGCAGGAGTTGTTAGGTATGCTCACAGTTCACTTATGGTTACAGGACCTTACAGACTTCCTATCGTTGCATTTCTACAAGAACAAGCAAATGAGAGTTTAGCTCACGCCTTACAGGCTGGCGAACTTATTACAGGCTTAGATGGACACCCTAGTCAAGTAATAGCAAAGATTAACGAAACACATGATCATCGTATAATAGCAATACTACAAGAAAGTTTAGAACACGAACTACATGCAGTTAGTTTGTACAAACTACTATTAGAAGAAGTACACGACTCAAGTGTTTACTTAGAAGAGTATGCTAGAGGACAGATTGGACAAGAAGAACAACACGCACTAGAAATTAAAAAAATGTTAAAGGATTTTGCATAATGGATCATAAAAGCCACAGAGATATAACAGCAACGATTGACACTCACGCAACACCGTCTGCCAACAGAATTTATATGGATTACGCATCAACTACCCCGTGTGATAAACGTGTAGTTGAAACAATGGTTAAATTTATGTCTGAGGATGGTGAGTTTGGTAACCCAGCTAGTAGGAGTCACAGTTTTGGTTGGTCAGCAGATGATGCCGTAGAAGAAGCAAGGAAAAATGTTGCTGACTTAATTGGTGCTGATCCTAAAGAAATTATATTTACAAGTGGTGCAACAGAAGCCGACAACCTTGCTGTTAAAGGTGCCGCACAGTTTTATGAAACTAATGGTAAACATATCATTACAAGTAAGATAGAACACAAAGCAGTATTAGATCCGTGCAGAGAATTAGAAAGAGATGGGTTTGAAGTAACTTACTTAGATCCAAACGAAAACGGTATTGTTACTGCTGACATGGTCGCTAAAGAAATTAGAGATGATACTATATTAGTTAGTATTATGTTTATTAACAATGAGATGGGTACTGTTAACGATATCGAAAACATTGGTAAACTATGCTTTGAAAAGAAAATAATGTTCCATGTTGATGCCGCTCAAGCAACAGGTAAAATTGCTATTAACTTAGCAGAGCTTCCTGTACACTTAATGAGTTTATCAGCACACAAAACATACGGTCCTAAAGGAGTTGGTGCATTATATGTTAGACGTAAGCCACGTGCAAGAATCAGAGGACAAATGCATGGCGGCGGCCATGAAAGAGGTATGCGTTCAGGTACATTACCTACACATCAAATTGTAGGCATGGGCGAAGCATTTAAGTATGCTAAACTTGAAATGGATGAACGTAACAAATATATAGCAAGTTTACACGATAGATTGTTAAACAAACTTACTACTATTGAGGAAACATACATTAATGGTTCACTAGATCACAAAGTACCAAACATACTTAACATAAGTTTTAACTTTGTTGAGGGTGAGTCTTTGATTATGGCATTAGATAATGTTGCTGTAAGCAGTGGTAGTGCATGTACAAGTGCTAGTTTAGAGCCTAGTTATGTACTTAGAGCACTAGGCAGAGCAGATGAACTAGCCCATAGTAGCATACGTTTTAGCTTTAGCCACCATACAACAGTAGAAGAAGTTGATAAGGTTGGCGCTTTAATGGTACATGTTATTGAACAACTTAGGGAATTATCACCATTATGGGACATGTATCAAGATGGCGTTGACTTCAGTACTATTCAATGGAATTCCCATTAAAAGGTAAATAGTATTATGAATAAGCAAGTTTTAAACGAAGGTACAGCGATTACCTTAGATCTCAAGAGTCTAATAGGTATTATTGCTGTTATATTGTCTATAGCAGGTGTATATTTTACACTTACTGCAAAAATATCTACACTTGAACTTGATGTTATCAGAATGCAAGATTCTGTTGAAATGAATGAAGAATTTAGAGTTAAATGGCCTAGGGGTGAATTAGGAGCATTGCCAGATGATGCCGTTCAAGATTTAAACATTGAATATTTACAAAAAGAAGTAGATCAACTTCAAGACGAGCTAGATGGACACGTTGATGCTCCACACCAACCAGAGGGAAAATAAATGGCATACTCAGATAAAGTAGTTAATAGATTTAAGGAAGTACTTAATAATCCTAAAGCTCACGGCGTAGGCAGGTTTGATCCTACTGATCCAAACGTTGCTACTGGCATGACTGGCGCTCCAGCATGTGGTGATGTTATGAAACTAGATCTAAAAATTAATCCTGATACAGATGTCATCGAAGATGTAAAGTTTAAAACATATGGTTGCGGTAGTGCTATTGCAAGTTCGACTCTGTTTGTAGAAATGCTTAAAGGAAAAACAATGGAAGAAGCAACTCTTATTAAAGATAAAGATATTGCTGATGCATTAGAACTACCTCCTATTAAATTACATTGCTCAGTGTTAGCAGAGGAATCCATCAAGGAAGCCATAGAACATTGGGACAAAAAGAAGGCAGATCGCCTACAGTAAATTACAATGGTTGTACTTATAATCTTAATGATACTAACTCAA
>Ga0209709_10000179_pt1 | contig 62292 bp, 85 predicted proteins | sample ArcticOcean_MG_C_2_FD_187435 | JGI IMG/M metagenome (GOLD analysis project Ga0209709, IMG submission 187435) | Marine microbial communities from western Arctic Ocean - ArcticOcean_MG_CB4_136 (SPAdes) (version 2) | ecosystem: Environmental > Aquatic > Marine > Oceanic | place: Arctic Ocean... | reverse complement strand
AGGGTTTGCTTGATTACTTGAAAAGCTGCATTAGCAATTGCTAGTTCTGCTAACATATCCATAACCTCCTTGTGTATTCTTGGGGAACCCCGTAAGGCTCCCTAGAAGGTTGCACTACAAGGTACGGCACATCTACTTTATGTGTTGTTGGTTCAACTAATAACCTTTGTCCTTGCGGTGCAATGTCAGGAGAGACATGAACTGGGTATAGCTCAAGTGGGCTAGACCACATTAGCTGATAACATCGTTGCGACTATGATGGCCCACATTAGACTTAGGCTCCTACAGGCATCAAAGCCTTTAGTGCATCCGCATCACTAGCTGCATCCATACTTACTTGCAATGCTGCATCGTTGGTGCGAATGGTTGCCCGTGATGCCTCGGCTGCTTCACTCTCCGCAGGGATTGTGGCCTTAATGTCTAGTGGTGCAAAGGCTGCGTTGCGTGATACTCTACGAGCGTCATGTGCAATGACTTTGGCTTTGGTCATGTCTACTGTAATCATTTCGGGTACTCCGTTTTGATGGCAGCGATAGCATCTTGCCATGTGGTTGTTGAGTTGATGAGGTCGTCATAACGCATCTCATCTTGGTTGAGTAAGTCGTACTTGGCTTTGCGTGAACGTGCGTATGCTTGGGCATCGTAGGCTGTTTGCCAAGTAGCATGAGCAACTTCTATTGCAGATACAGATGGTTGATTTTCAGATGAAATCCAAGTCTTTATATAGGCTCCATTACCATCTGAGTCGTCCTGTAACACATAATCAACCAATGAAGTAAAACCTAATTGGTTTAATCCTTTTGATGTAATCATGTTGTAATCCTATATCCACTAAAAGAGGTATGATTTGCATTAACATTATTGTTATTAGTATCTGTGTGATAACAAAATACTTCTACATAATCAGATACATTTAAATCTAACTCACCCGTCATTGAAATCCACCCCTCAGACCCACTTGCGCCTGAGTAAACTGTGTTATAGATGTGTTGACCTGCCCCGTTGTTCTTATAGACTTGCATATGGAAACTCTCTCCAGTATCTAAACCTGATATATATCCATTTGCCCTAAAAGTATACTTACCTGCTTTACCAGCAGGAACTGTAAAACGATTGGAAGCAAAAGCTGAATCCGTATCCCAACTCTCTGAGTCAAATGCTAACTTTGTCCATGTAGAGTGTGCTACGGATTGAGTAGTGCCAAGTTTAACTTTCCAAGAGGGAGTGTTTTTAATATCCACAGCAGCCGTATCAAAGTTATCATCACCTCGTATTACTGTAGCCATTAGTCACCCACTCCATCCGTCAACGTAGCTGCATCAACTGCCCACGCATTCCGAAATACTCTGTCTGAAGGTACAACTGAGTCGTCTACAATCTTAAACTTGAGTCCTGTTGGTACGTCTTTTAAAGCAGTCTGTGCGTCAGTTAAGGAACAGTTAGCTGCTGGGGTTATTACACAGACATTTCCGTCTGCTTCTTGGTATATGATTTTCATGCTTATGCTCCAAATACTATTAAGTTATACATCAATACATCTGCGTTATCGGTGTAGCTACCGCCATTAGTGTTTAAGTTGCATAAAACCTTAACTACTGATGTCGTTCTATCAGACATTCGCTCCTTAACACCAAGCATGTGGTCATCATTGTGTACAGAACCGTCATACCCGATGCTCAAAGCAACACTGAAATTTGTGTTACTCATAGCAGTAGTTAAGTTAGCTTGATACCATCCTGTGCCGCCGTCTGTAATTGAAGAAATGTTATAACTATCGTTTATTGCCACTGTGCCTGTGCCGTTCATAGATAACCAAGCCTTTGCCATACGCTTATCTAACGCTGGTATGCTTGGCTGAGTCGTTGTGGTTCCGTCTGAGTGCAGGAGGGTGTTTGCTTTGATTGTACTCATTATGATTGGCCTCCCATTATTACTGCTTGGTAATTATCACTATCTCGGTAAGTGCCAGCCTCATAATGTCTAGCAAGACAATTAGCGGTTGTTTTTGATACAGTATAATCAGAATTTCCTCCATTTGAAGCGGTGTTTGCTGACGAACAGATAACTGCGTAGTTAACATTAGCCTGTGCTACAGCGAAGTTAATATAATACTGTCCCACTGCATTGTCTGTAATTGAACTGACATTTTCAGAGCCAAGTATGGCTACTGTTCCTGTGCCGTTAAACACTACCCAAGCCGTAGGTATTAACTGCTGGCTTTTAACAGTAGGTATGCCACCTGATACGTTTGTTATATCGTTTGCTTTGATTGTACTCATAAGACCACCCACGTACTTCCAGATGCTACTGTTACTGTGTAGCCTGAGTTGACTGTAATAGGCCCGACTGATGAACCATTCTCAGTACCAGCGAATGTAATGTTCTCTGCTATGACTTTAGCGTTTGTTCTGATGACGCTACTAGTACCTAATGATGGGCCTCCACCTACTAATCCAGTAAGCTGACTACCATCAACTGCTGGTAATTTAGCTGTTCCGTCTAAAGCAACTAATTTGTTAGCTGTTGTACCTACTTGTGAATCATCTAGCTTTGCATCTAGTGCTGCTTGTAGTCCTGATATTACCGAGATAGCATGATTGGCTGGGTGGGTGTAAACAGTATCTGTAAACAAGGCACCCGAGGGTACGTTTGTTAATACCTGTGAATCATCTACCTTGCCATCTAATGCTGTCTGTAACCCGGTGACTACCGAGATAGCATGATTGGCAGGGTGAGTGTAAACAGTGTTAGTATCTGTAAACAAGGCACCCGAGGGTACATTGGTTAACACCTGACTGTCATCCACCTTAGCATCTAGTGCTGTCTGTAAACCAGTAACCACTGATATAGCGTGGTTGGCTGGGTGTGAATAATTGTTTGCACTGGTTGCAACACCTGCAAGCTTAGTAAACTGGGCATCTGTGAACGCATTAGTTTCGGCCTGATAAGCTGTTTTAATCTGAGCACCTGTTTGATCTGCTGTGGCATTAGTCTCAACACCATCTAACTTAGTACCATCTACGGATACATCTCGACCATCTACATTACCAGTTACCGCCACTGTACCAAATGTCTGTGTGGCTGTGTATGTTTGCACTACATCCAGCTTAGCTGTGTCAGCATCATAAGCCTGTACTGATGACCCAATATTCGCTGCTGACAGTGCTGTGCGTTGGGCTTCTATTGCGTCCCTCGACTTACTCATATACTTCTCCTGTTAAACTATAGATTCTCTGGCTGCTGCTCTGGCTGTATCAATGTCTGTTGGGATAGCTACACCTGTGTCACTCCTTCGAGTCACATACCAATCTGTTGATGCAAGATAGGCTTGGCTGGTTGCGTTAGTCTCTGCTTGAGCATTAGCTGCAATCTCTGCATCAGTGAACTGTGGGGCAGGAGTGTTACCCTCTGCTATCCATGCGAGTACATCAGCGCAGTGACGATTAGCAGGGTCATTGGGTACGCCCATAGTGCCGTTGACTTGCCAACCAGACTCGTTAAGTTTGCAGGAGGTAATCCATGCTGTGTTGTTTTCAATCATGTTTATAACTCCGCATCAAAAGTAAATCTTCCAGATGAAACAGAACTATGATTAGCACCTTGATAAAATACTTTGCTAGAACTGTTATTATTTTCTCTATCCCATGTAGGAACTATAGTACCACCACTACCTGAGTCAACAGCCGCAGTTGTTATTGATGGGCTTGCCCTCATCTCAACAGGAAGATTAATTTGATTATGGTATCTGTAAGGTGTTCCAGTAGAAAGAACTATACCTGCCGTATTATAATACCTCTGACACAACGCTAACTCTTCACCGTAACTCCGATGCTCAAAGTCTGTGGCTACTGAGCCAACTTCCAATTGATAACCAGTTATCGCCCAATCGTTTGCAGTGTTATCACCAATATTTACAGTTTGACTTGATGCTTCATTGCCAACACCATATGCCTGCCATGATGTTGGGGTTGAACCACTTTGTCTTTGTGAACCTACTGCAAGATAGAATAATGAACGAAACCCTTCTTCATTGTCATTATTAATTCCACTACCACCAGTATCAGCAGGAATTGATAAAACTTTCTTTTCCCATGTATTAGCAGAATTTATAGTATATGTAGAATTTACTTGTCGGCTGCTATCTGCAACATAGTGCATAATTTCGTATGTTCCAGTTTTATTAGATTTTACCCAAAAAGATAATGTTAGTGCTTTTGCACCAGAAGTTCCATACGCAAGATGTTGAAGATTTTGTGCCTCAATTTTCTGCTGAAAAAATATATGGTCACTTGCTGCTGGAGAAGCATCTGCTGTAGTACAATCAACTCTGAAAGCCTTTGTAAAACCATCATTATAAGCGTTACCACTTGTTAAAGTTTCTTGTGTAACAGTATGTGTTCCCAAGTTTCCAACTTGTAAATACCACCTATCACAAGTATGAAAACCATTTCCAGTTATACTGGTTACAGAGGTTCCTCTCTGAGCCACTTGCATAGAACCATTCAGAAGCAAATTCTTACGACCAGCCCTAGCTGCGGTGTCTCCTGCTGTAATATCAGCTTGTAATCCTGTGTAGTCAGATAACTCTCTTGCCTTTGTCATGGGCTATTCTCCTAGTGCTGCTGCCGCTGCATTTGCCGCTTCTATAGCTGCTTGTTCAGCTAATTGTGCTGCTGCATAAGCTGCCTTGACTTCATCAGTGTGAACTGCTGCACAGATAGCGATAACCTTTGCATCTTCACCCGCTGTATCGCAATCAGGCGCACACACATGACGATGAAAAGATGAAGATAGTTCTATGCCATCTTCCATAATTCTCGTTACTGTTCTAACTTGCACTTGATTATTTTCAAGCACTTCTATCTTGTCTACTACGGCTACTTTTGTTAATGCCATTTGTATTTCTCCACTAGCCATTCCAAGCTAGATAATTAATTATGCTACGTTATATGTACCTGAAATGTTATATCTGATGTTTAGCCCTTGTTCATTGTAAATAGCGGTTGAATCACCATACTGATTTTTGCGTATGTTCAAATAACTTGCACCGCCTTGAACCTGTGGGACGTAGTTCGTTGAATTATATTGACCAATAGGTATAGAAGATGCAGAGCAAGCAACGCTAATATTAGAATCATTGGTAAATGGTAATCCCGTGATTTGAATTGCGCTTGAACCTGTGTAGCTACCTAAATTAGTTAAATAACCTGTCGCTGCAAAATGAACAACTCGACCTATTTTTGTGTATCTCGCTACTCTACCTGACATTGCCCACGCACCAGCAGAACCAGAAGCACCTACAACAGCCATAGTCCAAGTCCCCTCTTCATAATCGTCAAGCGCATTGGCTGCTGCGGTATCTGTGCCAAATAACAAACCATTAGGCACTCTTGCTTTACCATCATTTAAGACTTGAAGGCCAGTAGTCCAGCTTATCGCTGCGTCTGCTGAACCGCTTGGGGCTACTTTAAAAGTAAATATTCCATTATCAAGAGTCATGCTTCCAGCTTGTAATGAATCTTTGTACTTCCAGCCAGAGTTGTAATATGCGTTCCAGTTTAGTGAGCCGCCTATAGCAGATGGCGTACCTGTTAGTGAGACACGCCCAACTTGTACCACTCCAGTTGTAGACCAAGTCTCTGGCGTTACACCAACACCTACGTTGCCTGTAAACACTGGGCTAGCAATGGGAGACTTTGCAGCCAACAACGTATCAGCCGCAGACTTAGTGTAATGATCTGCCACAGTAAATGTCTTCAAGGACACAACAGTCACTTCATCATTCACCAGTAGTGCTACAGTGAAGGTGATGCTGTTGCCATTAGTCGCTGTGAAGTCTGTGGTGTCTGTGAGTAGTACGCCATTGACGTAAACTTCAATGAATCCCACTGTGTAGCTCAGACCTGTCTTTGAAGTCTGCCCTGCGGTTGCTAAGAAGGAGACTTTCTCTTGCGCTTTTAAACTTAGCTTTGCGCTTCTGCCTATGTAGCTCATAACAACCTCCATAAAGAAACTGACAGCCTTACGCCTTGACCATTTGTATCCGAAGAGGTTTCATTACCCCATTTAAAAGTACCAGCTACGCTATGTGTCATACCAATTAAACGAAAGTAATAAGTCGTATTGGCAGCAAGACCCCACTCTGCGGCTGTACGAGTGTTAGTTACTGCGTGTTTCCCTGCATAAACATTTGTAGCACCTATAATGCCCAGACCATGTTCTCCTGTTGACCATACTGTAGTGGGGCTACTAAAATTTGTAGAGTTAGACCTCTGTAATCCGTAACCCATATAAGTATTAGAAGTATTAAAATATAGTTGACCCCAATCCTGCTCAAATGTGATAAGGTCAGCCGTAGAACTACCTGTCGTTATGGTAGCGTATAAACTTCCACTGACATTAACTGCTTGTTGGCTCAAGGCTGTTGTGCTTGTCCTTGTTGTATAAAAGAAACGACTGTTATCTTCCAATACATACTTACCACGCACACCACTAGCAAAGTCAGACCCGTCAATAGTTCCATCAGTTATCTTATTGACACCTGTAGAGCCACTTATCGTTGTAGTCATAATCTACTCCTATGGCTTGGGATTGGCTGACTTCACGGCTGTACGTAATGCTTGTAAGTCAGTCAAGGTGTCGCCACCATCTAAGAGAGCATGGATGCAATCTTGAATGGATGGGTACGCTGCTTGGCGGTCACGGGCATACGCTGCTGCGTCATAGGCTGCTTGGAGTTCAACAATCTTAGCTGCAATAGCTGAGTCAGTTGGTTGAGTTTGATCTGTGTCAAGCCATTCTAATTCATCTCCACGTAGTACCCATTGGGCGTTTGGAGTGAGGGCTTGTAATGCTGCGACTTTATCTGTCATGTGAGTTATCCTTTGATTTCGGTTATGATTATTTCTGATGTGGCTTGCTCGTAATTACTTTGGCCTGTAGAGAATGTTCTATTACTGTAAATGACATTAGCGTTAGCTTGGTCAAATACAAGCCTAAAAGTTATCGTAGTACCTATTGCAGATGAGGTAGAAACTAAGGTAGTAAAGTTTAGAGACTCATACGTTGAAGCATCATTATCTCCCGCACTATACGACTGAGCAGCACCTCCTATAGAGTGGCCTCTACCCCCACTGCTGTTAACTCTCGTCCCATCCATTTGAATATTAAAGCAGAAGTCCCAAGCATCATTCATTTCCCCGAACCACCTGACTACAACAAGAAATTTACTATTAACTCCTTTTGGCACGATGTCTTTTGTCATACCATTAAGCACTTGGTCACTTGTTGAAGCAGTTTGTGCCGTTTGAGTTGCTGTGTAATAACTAACCACTTGCAACACACTACCACTAGGCACACTAGCACTCGTCATGCCACTCAACTGGTTAGTCAGTGCAATCGTGCCAGAGCCAGAGACTGTTTCAAGGACATCGGTTTTTAGTTTACTTGTCATCCTTGTATCTCCATAAGTATTACTGTGCTAGATGCTATAGGTGTAACATTAGTACCAGCAGAAGTAGAGTTATGTCGTATAGCACCAGCAGCGCTTATGCGTACTTGAAACTTATATGTCGTTGCTGATGTTGTATTTGGTGAGTCTACATAATTTACAGAGTAAGGAATTGGAAGCCAAGAAGTACTTGACGAGTAACCGTACCTATCTAGTACCATGACTGCTGTACTTCCCCGTAATAGCTGGAAAGAAATACTGACATTTTGGGCTTCAACCATGCCTCCTGCTGAGTGCAGTACAAGTATTTTACTTGCTGCAGAAGTAGGTGTAATTGTTGCCGTAGCAGCCACATCCACCCAAGTTTGAGTTGCAGAAGTGTTTGTTTCAGTTGTACTCGTTGTTTGAACAACTTGCAACACTGAGCCACTAGGCATCGTCACACTACCCTGAGTCTTTAGGTCAAGTGTCTTCCCTGCTGCAATCTTAATCACCTCACCCGCTGGGTGGGATAATTCTTTAAGTTCTAAGGTACTCATACGATGCTCCAAGTGCCTGTTAGGGTCACTGTGTAACCATCAGCTATTGTTACTGGGCCAGCAGTCATGCCGTTGGTGTTAGCTGGGATAGTGATGTTCTCACTGATAGTGTTGGCGTTGGTGCGTATGATTGATGCAGTACCCAATGATGGGCCTCCAAGAGCTACGGCACTATTAATCTTTGCTGCTGTTACTGAACCATCCTCTAGGTCACTCGTACCTACTGATTCAAATGCGTTGACGTTACCTATGTAAGCCATGTATCTCTCTCCCTATGCAATCTCAAGTATGCTGGCAAAAACTTCTAAGTCTCCAGCTACTGAGGCTGTGAGTCCTAAGATGTCTCCAGCTTCTAGGTTGATCGGCTTGTCCATGAGCAAGGTAGCGTCTGCTGGCACTGGTACTGTCTTACAGATGTGACGGTAGGTTGTGCCACCATCTACTGTAACCTCCACAGTGACATCAGCGTCATTGACACCATCGATGTTACTGATGTACAGAGCATGAATAACAGACTGTGTACTAGCTGGTGCTGTGTATAACGTGGTGCGTGATGTGCCTATAGCAACACCAGCGTTCTTGAATGTATTAGCCATTGATTAGCCTCCGAGAGCTATTGCCATGGCGACACTTGCACCGATGGGGTCGTATAAAGTATTATGGTTGTGGGACGTAGCTGCTTTACCGCCTAAGGCAGTTGTAATAGTAGCAGCGTAAGAGGCATCATCATTGATGGCTGCTGCTAGTTCATTTAATGTATCTAAAGCGCCCGGAGCACCGCCTATAAGATTAGTAATCTCAGTGTCCACATAAGACTCTGTCGTCTTAGCGTTAAGGGCTGTTTGTAGTCCTGTGATAACAGAAATAGCATGGTTAGCTGGATGTGAGTAAACAGTATCTGTAAAAACAGCACCGCTAGGTACGTTAGTTAATACCTGTGTATCATCGACCTTATCATCTAGTGCTGATTGTAAGCCTGTAATAACAGATATAGCATGGTTAGATGGATGCGAGTAGTTGTTTGCACTAGTAGCAACACCTGCAAGCTTAGTAAACTGTGCATCCGTAAATGCATTAGTCTCAGCTTGGTATGCGGTCTTGATCTGTGCTCCCGTCTGATCTGCAGTAGCGTTAGCCTCAATACCATCTAATTTGGTTCCATCAGTAGCTACATCACGACCATCAAAGGTACTATTAGTTGTAATAGCACCTGTCATTGCACCACCAGCTTTAGGTAAGGCATTGTTTGCAGTTGTAGTTGTTGCCACTTGGGCGTAACGGGCATCTGCAGCTACCTTACTGTAGTGATCTGCAAGTAAGAACGTACCAAAGGAGTGTATAAATACTATGTCATTAAGAACTGCGGCAACACCTAAGACAACACTAGTACCGTTAGTTGCTGTGTAATCGGATGCAGCTAGTAGTCCACCATTCAAGTATACTTGTAAGTAAGTAACATCATATGTGGCAGCAAAGGTAGTCTGGTTGGCTGTTGCAATATACTGTGCAGAGTTCTGAACACCATTGACTGATGAACCAGCGTTAACCCAGTTAGTACTATTGTACACTTTCATTATGTTGTTAGTTGTATCAAACCAAAGGTCACCTGTGCCCGGTGAGCTAGGTGCTGATGACTGTGACACATACTGACCTGTAAAGGTTGCAAGAGATGTTGCTGCATTACCTGCACTTGTACTTGCTTCAGATGCTTTAGTAGTTGCTGTAGAAGCACTTGAAGCTGCCCCTGTAGCACTGTTAGCACTAGCAGTAGCTGAGTTAGCACCTGCAGTGGCTGAGTTAGCACCTGCAGTGGCACTCGATGCTGCTTCACTAGCTTTTGTAACTGATATAGTTTTTTGTGCAGTTGCCAGAGTTACCTGAGTTGTAGCTAATGTAACCTGTGCTTGTCCATTTGTGGTAGCAAGGCCAGCTTGTGTAGTTGCTAGAGTAACCTGCGCTGCCCCGTTTGTAGTTGCTAAACTAGCCTGAGTTGATGCTGTGGAAGCACTCGAGGCACCTGCTGTGGCGCTATTAGCAGAGTTAGTAGCACTTACTGCTGCCGCATTCTTAGAAGCCAATGCATTAGCTTCAGAAACTCCTGCCGCTATCCTGTGTGCGTCTGCTGCTTCGATATCTGTTCTTGCTAATAATAGATTGTCATTTGTAGCTCGGTTAAAAGAACCGCCTAGGGAAGTACCGTCAGTAGGCATAATTATCTCCTTAAATTAGCGCGTTAGTGTAGATGGTTTTAATATTGGCCCCACGCGCTAGCCGACGCTTCTCTTCTGTATTTAGTGACTCTATTTCAGCCGTAAATAGCTTATCATAAGTATCAGCGGCTGCTAAGTCACCTAAATAGATATTGGCATATTTTAATGAACCAAAGAGAAATGCTTTCTCATTATCATCACGTAGCCAATTATATATCTCTGTTGATGTATCTGTAGTAAGAGCGTCTAAAGAAAACCCCCTAGCATAATAATGTAGCTCATAGGTCTCGGCTAATGCTAACACTGGGTTTAACTTCAGATTGGTACCCTTACGGGTAAAATACCTAATATTAGGTTTATATGCGTATTCATCATCAAAGGCAGTAAGTTCGACCTTGTCATTGTATATTTCGTATTTATTAATACTTAAGAGTTTGGACAAACGTATTAACTCTGTAAAGTTGCTTGGTATTGGTAGTTCATTATTTGTAGCATTGGTAGAGCTTACCACCACATTTATTGTCACTTCTAACGGGGGTATCCTCAGTGATTTGTAGGAATCATCTGCTGCTTTTTGCATGAATGAACCAATTAGATTATTTGAAACTACATCTTCATCACGGTTCAACCAATCACGTACATCATCTACCAAATTAATAAGCGCAGGGTGTGCAACCTTATATGCTGCATAGGTGCTGTCACTAGACGCAGGTATTGTTAAAGACATTAGCCTCTCCTTATGTATTCAAGAGAAGTTTTGGATACTCGCTCTTAAGTATTTGCCTTAGTTTCCGGCCATTTACCGGGTGGTGCATAAAATCCGGGGCATGTAGATCAAGCCCGTATTTTGTTAGAATTTCTATTGCAACGACATCTGGTATCGTAGCTATTTTGCGGTATTTTTTAGATTTACCATGTGCTTCCTGATATTCTCTGTCTAGAGCAGTTTGTTCTAATACCCCATTAATATCCTGAGATACTTGTGTTCTAAAAGAGTTTCCTTCAAATATGATTTCGTCCTTCAGACTCATCTTCATCTCCAAATTAAAAAAACCCTACAGGTAAAACTTAATTTACCCGTAGGGTTAAAATCAAGTATTTCTACTTAATCAGACCAACGATAACGCCTGAACCCTTAGGGTTACGGCATTCCAAGGTAACTTCCTCGACCATAAGGCCGACAGTAGAGTCACCTTGCTGACCTACATCTACTTCCTGCATAGGACGTAGAGTAGCAACATTCCACCACATTGGATCATAGATCAAAGCAGTAGAGTCAGCGGCAGCAAAGCCAGAAGCATCGGTAGTACCAGTTACTTGCTTAGGTGCTAGACCCATCAAGTAGTTAGGTACAACCATGATGTCACCGAAGTCTGACATGTACATCTCAACTGACTGGCGTAGCTTACCATCGTCAACAGAACGACGAGCATTACCTACAGAACCAGCACCAGTAGAGGTGGTAGCGCCTGCAGCTTGTGCCTTGGCAGAGAACTCACGACGAAGAGAAGGAGATACCATTAGCTTAGTGGCTTTACCACCAGCTTCATAGATCTTCTGCATAGTTTCGTCAACCTGAGATAACTCAAGCTTACCGAAGACAACAGCGTTAGTACCAGTAGCAGCTACAGGCATTACAGTAGCACCACCAGTAGCAGAGATAGTACCATCACCATCACCAGTACCAGCAACAGTTGCAGCACTAGTAACGTTACCAGAGTCTACAAATGACAAGAAGCCAGCTGCACGACGGATAGCACCACCAGAGTTAGCACCAGCATCAGTACCAGCAGCGGTAGAACCACCAACATAACTAGTTGCATGGATGTCCAAGTCACGACGCATTTCTGTGCCACGCTTCTTCAATTGATAAGAATACTCATCAGCTACACCAGCTTGGTCTACAGCACGTTTAGTGCCAGAAACTTTAAGTTGCTTGGAGTTGATTTGAGTATAGTTGCCCAAACGGGCGCGAGCATCTGGGTTCTGAAAAGTAGAACCGATGTCAGTTCCTTCAGCAACAGTAGACTGTCGAACAGTATCTAGTTCGTCAGTGTTCCATTCGTGAAAGATTGCGGATGCTTTCGAAGTACCGATAGAAGAAGTAAACGGAGTCTCATCACGAGTAATCATCGAGATAAAGTTCGCCAAGTCTTCTTTTTCGGTAGTAGCGGCAGCATTCTTGCCCTTAGGGCCTGTAGAAGTATAATTAGCCATTTTGCTATTTTCCTATTAGATATTAAAATTTAACTTAACGACCGTTGAGTAAGAATTATGCGCAGCTTATATATCTTGGTAAGAGGTCTTGCCTCCATCTCCATATACATTATTCACATCCATCTACGTTGCAGAGTTGAGAACAGCCTCTGGTCAAATTACTGTTCTCTCTTCTGTAATTACTTTATTGGTAGGGGGGTTTAACCGCCATCTCGTAATTAAGTTTATATTGTTAAAGAGTTTTTGTCTCTAAGCTTCTTTTCTGGGGCGACCTACACCCCGAGGTACTTCAGGTTTTGCACTTTGTACCTCTTCTTTCAGTTGCAATAATAACAGATTTACATAGTAAAGCTGTGGTGCAATAGTCCGAGCACGCCCTTCGTTATAGGTAATTTCCCTCAATAGAGGTGCTCTTTGACGCTCTAGAATTTCTATAGCTTTATTTAGCTGTTCAATCATTATCGTTCTCCTAGTGATCTATTCGCTAGAGAACGTAAGAAGTCCTGTTCATCATTAGCAGTACCGTGTCCAGATAATACTTTGTTGCGATTAGATAACTTCTGTGTTTGGTTTTTCTGAAGCGCACTTTGCCCTTTTTTAGGTGGAGCCTTTTTGGTTGTAACCTTAGCTCGTTTCTTAGCACCTGTGGACACATTAGTCTTCATACGTCTATAACCATCTACAAATTTAATGATTGCGGGGTCTGTAACCACATTTAATAGTGATTCAGGTAGCCCTTCTTCTAAAGCAAATTCTCTTACAGCGGTAGCTACAGATTCGTCCCAATCTGAAATGTGCTCATGGATGGTAGCATTAAAATGCTCTACACCCTTAGCTAACATCTCTTGGTCCATACCGGCTTGCTGTGCCTGCGCATTGGAAGTAATACTTTCGCGCTGTTTACGGGCACCCCAGTATTGTTCTTGTGCTTCGCTTAATTTGTCTTTAAGTTCGGAAGCAGCGTATGTATCACCATCGTCACGAGCAGTTTCCCGCTCTTTTTCAATGGACACATACTGCCCTTCCCAGTACTTCTCATTGGCCATTAGCTGCTCAGATGCTGCTGAGGCCAACGCGTTTATCTCTTGATTATAAGTAGTCTTCTCGGATTCAAACTTTTTACGCTCTTCTCCGAATTCACGACCCTTGGCACCCAAAGATTGTTCAGTACTGTAACCCTTAATTACATCATTGACGGATACATTACGTTGCTCACCATCAATTTTAACACTTACTAGCAGATTATCTAGATCATATTCATTGGGATCTAAAATATCCCCTACGGGGTCATCTACAGGATTTTCTGTTTCCTCATCGGAGGCAACTTCTTCTTCATCATCAGACTCTTCATCGACAGGTTCATCAACTTCAGTGTCTGTATCTACATCATCCAATTCCTCAGAATCATCAGTGCTAGTTTCTTCTGTGTCCTCATCAAGTTCAGGTACACCTTCTGCTGCTTCTTTAAAAAAATCACTAGACTGTAGCACTTTATCAAATGCTGCATCAGTGTCTATAGCGCCATCCGATTGGGTAGGGTCTATGATTGACATTACTCGTCTCCTTCATTAACTTTATCCTGTTTATCCTTCATTTCATCTATAACAGGTACGTTTTTACCATACATTTCTTGCTTAACCAATTGTTCTTTTACAGAACCTAGGGCCATAGCACAGGAATATAAAAATTCCCTTGTTTTCGTCTCATGAGGCTCTGTTTTAAGCCACTGAGTGAAGTATGTTACTAATATTTCACCATAAGATGACATAAAGAACTCATCTAAGACTCTAGATGTGAACTCTGCCTCTACATGGGCATTACGTGACAACACATCAGGGTGAATCTTATGACTACCGTGATTTGCTGTGTTAGCTAAACGTCTTTTAGCTACATCTTCATATTCCTTACGCATTTTAAAATACCTTTATTGCGGAGGTCCACCTTGCATCATCTTCTGGATAACTTGCAGGGCTTGTTCAGGCTCAATGCCCATTTTGCGGACAGCATCATCTAAGACACCACCACCACTTTGAGGTATTCCCATGCCACTAATAAGTTGCATAGCCTGTTGAATCGTCTGATTCATATCAGGCTTTTGGGGAGGTTCAACCTCATTTTTTAAGGCCTCTTGACGAAGCTTTTCCCATTCTTGTTGATGCTTATCCATTGCCACAGCTAATTGCTTAGTGTTATCCTGTATAGCATTACTTGATTGTACGTTAGTGTAAGCAACATTAGCCTTAGCTAGGTCCATTTGTGCTTTTTCAGCCTCTTTAGCCAATTGCTTAGCTTCTTCAGCATCTTTTTGCTTTTTCTCAGCATCTCCTTTAGCTTTTTCTTTAAATTCTTCAGAATTATAATCCTCTATGTAGTCTAATGGATTCTCATCTAAGGAGGATAAAAGATTATTAGCCAATACTGCTGTAACATCAGGGCGTAAAATCATTTCCTGACCACCTTCACGAATGAGAGGTAATAGCTGTGTAGCAATCATGGTGAGCTTATCACGCTTGTTAGCGTTACTATTTTCACCTAAGTCTACATCTACAGTCATATCCATATGTGCGGGTAGTTTATCAATATCTACATTTGCATAGACACCAGTATAGTTAGGGGTCATAGCCTTTTTCATGTTCTTACGCATGGAGGTGTAGACACCTGTTGCTAAGCGCTTAAAGCCTGTTTCAGCAAATATACGTGCAATATGCTGTATACGCTTCTGTGCAGCTGTTTGAGTCATTGCTAACTTAGTTTCAGAGTTACCTGACACATATAGTTCATCATTTAAACCCTGTGCAGCCTTAGACATACCAGTGGCTTGTTCTTTATGTGTTTGCAAGTGTTGCAATAAAGGTACAGTGCCAGTACTGATGGTTTCAGGTTGCAACATAGCTACAGCGCCTTGAGGGGCACCATTAGTTGCAATAATATCTTTTGGCTTCATGTTCTGCAATGCAGAGAAGTCAACAACATTGGGATCAGCTAAACGAGGGCTATAGTTTGTTAAGTAAGTATTCTCAACAAAGCCCCTTAAAATTGCAGTAGATGCCAAAGTAGAACTACGTGTCATATCTGCTACAGATAGACCATAAAACTCATAAGGTACTTCGAAAGGACATATAGATGCTAAGGCAATAGAGTCTACATCTTCTTCAAATAATAAATGCTTACCCGCTACAATCATATGCTTGAGTTCAGCAATACCATCACCATCACGGTCTACTTTAATCCAGCACTCAGTTAGTGTAACAATCTGACTAGCTTCTAATTCACTATGGTCATCACGAGAGTTGGTAGCGTGATAAGACTGCCCTGTAATTTCTTTACGTGCAGCAATCTCTTCAGAATACTCAGCTGACCAATTCTCATCACCTAGGTCATCCCAATCATCAATGTCTTTAGCAACATCAGGATATTCAGACCTGATCTCACTACGTGTAAGCTCTAGTTCAATACCTACAAAAGTAGCATCATCTAGATTAGTAGCATCTCGACTAATACGAAAGTTTTCTTGAGGGATATTCTCAATCTTAACACGACTCTTGTCTATCTTTTTCTTTAAACGAACATCAGAATAATACACACCGTCAGTGCGAGGTGAGACAAGCAAGTCCCCTGCAATCTCAATGTCTGACTCGCCCAACTTCTCATCCAAGGATTCTTGGCTAATCTCATCAAATTCTTCATATTCGTACTTAAAATCTTCTACATAATCCCAACGGATAATTGAATTCTTCCAAAGCAAAGAGGCTTTGATCCATGTATTTAACAATGTCCAACCATCATTCTTTTTAAACACACAATAGTTTACAACATCAGATGCATCTTGTGCAGCTTTTAATGCGGCAGGTGTTTGATCATAAGGTGTGAACTTTGCAATCTTTTCATTGTTCAACATTAACTCTGAGATTACAGCGAGGTAAGCCTCTATAGTCTCAGTAGTATCTGAAGACACAATTCCTGATACACCCTCAGGGGCTAAATGGCCTAGGGGTAATCCTGCGTATTCATATGTTGCCATACGTCTTTCGCGTGTAAGGTCAGATGAGTTAAGCCAAGTTCCTGTAGAACCTTTTACTCCACTCTCGATTAACGCCAATAGCGATTCATCGTCTACCTTCTCAAACTTCTTCTTTGCCATATTCTATCTCCGAGATTAGGCCATACAAACTATCAATAGTTATATAAATTTAAGGGGTATTTCGGTAATTATCAACTTTATACTTACCATCTTTTTCATTCTTAGCACTACGTGCAACTTTAGCTTTAGCAACTTTACCATACGCTTCTTTGTTAAGACTGGTTGGGTCTCCAAGAATAGTCTTAGGTGGTATCCATTTAGTCATTGGCTGTCTCCACATGTTCAACAACTTTCAGTTGTTGTAGTGCTAATGCTAGTTCATCATCTGTTAGATCTTTAACATCAACAGCAGTTGTTACCACATCTCTGCGGGTAAGCTTAGGTGCTTCATATTCAGCAACCATTGATGCTAATCGACCAGCTTCTGCATCATCACCTGATTGCATGGCTTTTACCATAAGAAGCTTTAATACATCTAAGCCCTTAGGTGCTTGTCCAGATACTTCGTAACCAATAGAGTCTAGGGCTTTAACAAAGAGACCTAACTCTTTAATCTCTGCTCTACGCTTAGCTTTAGTAGCTTGGCTTTTCTCTCTAGCTTCTACAGAAGATGCCCTATCTTTAAACAAAACTAAGTTCTCACCTCCGGGGTGGGCCATAGCTCTTTTTTGCCCATCGGTGAGATTCTCAGCGTGTATTTCCGGGGTAACAGGTACGTACTTAGGATACGAATTAGTACCCGGAACTTTAAGGTCTTCCTTGTTAATCTTTTTTGGCTTCTTAGGTTTTTTAGTAGTCTTATCAGTCATCTTCTTCTCTCAGGCTCTATAGCCAATTTGAATCATTACTATAATGTAGATTCTTTTGCTTCCAAGATACTCTGTTCCCAGCTAGTTTATCAGCATGAGTTCTTAGCACCTCTAATCCTATCGCTACTGCAATAACAGTATCATCATGGCAACCCGGTAAGGCTCCAGTTGAACCATTCTCATTAGACACATAAGATTTAAGTTCTGATATCATATGTTTACTAGGTAGACCAATATCTTCATCTTCAATAGCTCTCTTCAAATAACCTATAATCATAGGTTTAGAGGCACTAGTAGTTCTGAATCCTGGTCGATCTCCCTCAGTATTATCCATGTTAGCAGCTTTAGTCTGATAATATAGATTAACATAACTCATCTGTTTTAATCTGTTTAGGGTGGCAATACCCATAGAGTTGGATTCTACAGCTAGCAGAGCATTATTGAAATATCTGCCTAGGTAAAATAACACATCCCCGAATAACGATGGATCAACTCTATTGTTCCTATACATAGCTATCACTTGACGGTCTGTGTCCATAACTGTCGCTGTTGAATAGTCCTGACCCACCCCTAAAGATACATCAGCTGATACAATATAATTAGATTCCCAATTGGGGTACTGCCACAACTCTAAACTACCTTCCCTTCCCTCATCAAATACACCCGCTTGTAGATTAAATACACGGGTAGATATGGGGGTAGATGGTAATAATTTATTAACAATCTCAGGGTCAAATACAGAAGACCCAGATACTAGAAAAGCTTCTTCAGGATTAGCAGGATATTCTTGCTTAAACTTTAAAGCACCCCCCTCCGCAATCTTGAGTCTTCTCCAATACATTTGATCATCATTTAATTCATAATCGTCTTTATACTTTTCTTCATCTAGGTCTAATTCAAACCCATCTGGAGCTTCTCTATGGTATTCAGGGGTTAGGAACCAAGGAATAAATACAGGTATATATTCATTCTCTCCAGCCATAGCACCTCTAAATAGCCTATGGAATTCCCCAGTAGCACCATTAGCAGTAGATTCTACAATAACTTCTGTACCATTAGCTTGGCTTATCCCTTGGAATAGTCCAGCTAATATCTTTTCATCATGTCCCCAGAATGCTACTTCTGATAAGTGTGCTATAGTGGGTGTTGTTCCCCTTCCAGCTTCAGGTGATCCAGCAGTATATAATCGATACCCTGAACTATTGTGTTCAAATTGTATCTCTCTACTGTTACCTTTAGATAAAGCAATCTTAGCATCCATATTCTGAATGATATTCTTACCCATGGTAAATAGTGCTTCAGAAGTTGGCCCATCATGTGCCATTACCACAGACCTAGTATGAGGCATGTAATATGTCTTCCAAAACACTCTAGCTGCACAATAGGTAGAAATACCCTGTTGTCTAGCTTTTAAAATAATAGCTCTAACTTTACCAGTCTCTTTTAACTGTTGTTCTAACTTAGCATTGATTAACTCTTGGGCAGCATTAAATTTAAATGCCACAAACCCTAGAGCACTATCTTTAGTAATAATTTTAACTTCTGCTTCAGCAAAGGATGCAAAGTTAGTCTTAAACATTTCTTGCTTCTGTCTTCTTAACTGTTCTTTCCTTAGATTTAACTTCTCTAGGTTAGAAAGAATAACTACTTCATTAGCCATCTTAGCACCATCATCATCTAGATTCATATCTTTAAGGGCGCTATAGAGATGAAGTAAGAATAGAGAGGAAACTATAGTACCTCGGAGGGGACAGAAGTACTATAGTCCTCTAAGGGTGCTATGCAGAGATGCATGGTGGGCATAGTATTGTGTATATTTTAGTATATATTAAAGTCAAAATATTTCATATTAAAGTCGAAATTTTTAAAAAAAATTAAAATAATTTAGATATCCCTACATTAAACAGGGATATAACGGGGGGTGCCCCTCTGTCGGTGGGTGATATAGGGGGAGAATGTTAGTAGCTAATTTGGGTTTTTAGGGGTTTTTAGGGATTTTTAGGGATTTTTAGGGATTTTTAGGGATTTTTAGGGGGCTTCTTGTTTCGTATGGCTTAGGATGGGTGTTGTGGTTTGGGTACCTGGACTAGCTTCGGGCACCCCCACCCCTCTGTCTCGGGGCCTGAGACGCAATCGGCATCACAAGGTGTCGCAACCAAGGAGGAGTCTATGACTTCATTCAACACGGTTGCAGGTAACGTTAGCCTGCGCAACAGCGGTCCAGTTAAGTTAACTGGTTATGCCTTCAACAAGGCTACTCGTACCATTGAAGCCTCGTGCTCCGATGGTTACGTTAGGCTTTGTCGAGTGGATAACTGTGAGTCCTTGGAGTACGCAAGGGGCTTGTGGTCCGCAATCAAGCTTTGTTTGGTGCTTGACAAGACTCTTGTGTTCCAAGCGGCTGGGAATAACAACCCTAACCGCTGGTTCTGCATGATAGAGCCTGTCATGTCCGAAGAAGAGATACATGGTGACATGTCTCTTAAAGCTTGGATGAGTTAGTGCTCATATAAATACTCTTCTTCTGAGGAGTATTCAGTATGTGCATCAGTTCTTGTACAGTACCCATCCCGCAGGCAGGGGATGGTTCGAGGAGACGTCCTCGGCTTCATGCCCCTAAGCTCCCTTGGGGTGTGTCGGAATTGAATAGGGAGTCCCACCGAGGGTCTGCAGGCCCTCAACAACCCTTCACTACCCTATGGTCCCCAGAGGTAGTGTCGTAGAAGTACAGTGGGGGATGGCCCGGAGAGCTACACCTCCGGTCTCGCTCTTTTAAGCTTCCCCGAAGAGCGAGGAACGGATTGGGGAAGCCCCTTAGCACCCACCCCCTAATCCCGGGGGGTGGTAACTTGTTGGAGTAATTATATAAGGCCCTACGGGGTCTTACAGTAATTGCTTTAAGGGTATGTCACACCCTAATAACGTGATGAGGCAATGCTATGAAAGCATGGTGGTTGGCGAACAATAAACGCGCAAGAAAAAGTCTCATAGATGGCTTGTTCACATCCATGATGATGATGTGGTTATCCGGCATATTCCTATATGCAGGTTATATCACTAGTTATGGTGAGCTTATTTTCATGGGGGTATTTAGTCTTATACTACCTGTGATGATAATCATCGATGCGATACGTGATTTCAATAAAGATGAAGATCTTTATTAGAGTCATTACATAAGGCCCTACGGGGTCTTACAGTAATTGCTTTAACGGTATGTCACACCGGGATAACGTGGCGAAGGAGAGGGTATGGATGCAATAAGGTTTTGCTTGATACTTGGTTGCGCTATCACAGCTATATCTATTACAGGTATATTTGTGGTTAAAGGCGTAACCAACTTTCAAGAAACCCTTGCTCAACATGAGGCTTCACAGCCTTGTATTGATCATTGGGTTAGAATGGGTGTCCCCCGTGCGGATATATACCGCACAGGAGATACCTGTGAGATAAGCAGAGGTAGCTACGGCTACTAGTGCCTATATAAAAGGCTCCTAACAGAGTCTTTCATTATAAGCATTAAGGGTATGTCACACCCTAATAACGTGACGTAGGAGAAAGACATGGAGAAGTTAACCATGCTGGCGCTATTACTGGTTATGGCCGTATTACAGGTCTTAATAGTAATAGTGGCTGGGGCAGTAGTAAGCAAGTTTACTACTATCATGGCAGCTTTGATCTTCGTGTGGGTGAATATTCTTATATTCAACCGCATTAGATCAGAGTAAAGGTATTATCCAAGGGCCTCTTAGGAGGCCTTTCAGTAATAGCTTTGACGGTTTATCACACCGGAATAACGTGATGAGGTATTTTTATGGATATGTGCGAACACCACCCTGATCGCCCATCAGTAGTTACTGTTACTGGTGAGACAGATTCTTTTGGGTCCGAGTATTTGTATTTCTGTGAGCCATGCTTTCAAAAGCATAGTTCAGCAGTAGAAAAATACTACGCCATAAAGAGACATTGTGATCGGTGTAGCTCTTTCGCTATATTGTCGTGCTTCAGTGACCCTGAAGACCACGGTATTTGCTCCGACATTTGTGATAGATGTAGGTCTAAAATAAATGAGGGGTATGCTGAAGAGTTAGCTTACTATCGTAGTCGTGATAACGAATATTACGATCTATGAAGTGCCTATATAAAAGGCTCCTACTAGAGTCTTTCAGTATAAGCATTAAGGGTATGTCACACCCTAATAACGTGACGAGGTATCCTTATGGATATAGCAGTAGCCATAGCCCGGCTTTCAACAGGGCTGATGTACAACGAAGGTGCAGAAGATAGTGATGGTTACTATTCTGAACTTTCGTACCATGCTGTCAAGCAGCCATGGGATGTAACAATGCCTTTCGGCTATGTTACATTCTTTGGATTGCCTTGGAAGCACAAGGTACATCTGTTGATGCTTCGCCTTGCATATCAAATTGGTATGCATGACTAAGTGCCTTTACCCAAAGGATCTCTTAGAATGTTTGACCTGTACCTAGGTTAAATCTCTTAGAGATTCTTTCAGCAAAGGCCTTTCGTAAGGAGAGGTTTGGTCGTTAAGGCCGTAACTAGTGCACACTAGATTCCCGTGCAAAGGAGATGAGTATGAACAAGCAAGGGCAGGACCAGAAGTTGAACACTCAGTTTAGCACAGCTACCAACTGTGGGCTAACTAAGGCAACACCAACCCTATTACGGGAGGTGCTGTTTAGCCCTCGTAGTCGTAGCATAAGTTGTTACTGTAGTGACGCTTCTGTTAAGGTGTGTAGAATAGACCGCATGGAGTCTTTAGCTTCGGCTAGAGCTTTATGGTCTAAGCTACAGGGTCTTAAGAACGTACCAGTGCAGTTCTACGTGGCAGGGGGTAATAACCCTGCTAAGTGGTTCTGTGAGGTTGAGGAGTCTGAAGATTCCTACCTTCGCGCCCAAGTACTATTTAGTGCATGGAGCGATGGAGACCATACATGGGAGAATCACAGGGCTTGTTTCGACAAGCTTGCGTTGCTCACAGAAGGTCTTCTAAATGAGGGTAGGCATTCAGAATACAGCGAAAGCCTAAACTTCTGTAAGATCATCCTGGAAGGGATGAAGGCACAGAGGCGTATCCTGAACCTCATATAGCACTGAGGGCTATCGCCCAAAGCTGCCTAAGGTATAGGTAGCTTTCATCGATAATCTTTACCAGAATATTTGACCTGTACCTAGGGTAAATATTTGACCTGTGACAAGTCAGAATGCTTGACCTGTGACAAGTCAGAATGCTTGACCTGTGACAAGGTGAATATTTGACCTGTAACGAACCTAGGATAGCACCCTAAAAGGAAGGGGGCCTCCCTTAGGTAATTATAGGGTAATCTTAGGGTAATTTAAGAATAAACATACATAGTTTCTTCTTATATATACCCTATAATATTAATATAAACATTAATAAGGAGATCATTATGATCAACTTTGATGACTACGTTAATAGCGTAGAAGATGAGTCTAGGCAGCTGCATGGCCTAGACTCTGCATTAGCTATGAAAGTAGTAGCAGACCATGATGCAGGAGATATAACCTTACAAGAGATGAAGGATATAGTGATCCTTTATCAAGTCAATTATGGAGTTGACCTATCTTTATGTTAAGTATTTATGTAAAGGGTTCCCTAAGGGGAATCTTTCAGCATAAGTATTAACCAAACGTCAGATTCTTGGCTAAAAGGCTAGGATCTGACGGTAGTTTCAGGGGTTTTATGGGAGACAAAAACCCATCCCAAAGAACCCCTAAATACCCCAGAATATATCAGAATATCCTGATACTGCGGTTAGATTATACATGAATTCCCCTCAAGTATATCTCTCCTATATAAGTTCAACTTATAGGTATCAGGATATTACTAATATATTCTCTGATATTCCATTAATGCCTTATTGTTCTTAAGGTTATTAACACAAATATTAGATTAAATAGCAGTTGACCTATGATTTTACCTATCAGCAAGTCAACTATGTGTAGCTATTAATAAGCTACTAATTAACTAGACCTAGCAGGTCATTTATGGGTCGCAAAAATAAAGGAAAATATTATGAAGGTATCAATAGTAATGGGCTGCAACCATTACGAAGGTGGGCATGAAGATAGCATAACAGTATATGCGTCTTTAACCCAAGCTAAGCAAGTAGCATGGGAACTAAACAACTATCACAAGGTTAAAGAAACTCGTGATAGTACCCTAGGATTTGTCTCGTTAGAAGACGAATACAGATACGAATCAGCATACGACTACTACGTCGTAAAAGAGCTGGAAGTAGTATCGTGAGTTGTATCTTTAAAAGCCCTTACGGGGCTTTCTGAGAGGCAATTCAGTCTCTGATTAATTAAATAAATAAAAGGAAGTATTATGAATACAGTATTAAATGATGTAAAGGTTGACTCCTTCATTAACATAGACCTCAACGTGCTTGACCTAAGCACCTCGGCAGGTGTATTCTGTATAAATGAGTTAGAAATACCCTCAGCATACAGCACCTTGTCACGAGAGAAAGTTGTGTCCTTTGAATATGGAGTAGGTGACCGTGGACATAACTTTATAAAAAGGTTTATGTAGTTGTATCTTTCAAAGCTCTTATGGAGCTTTCGGAGAGGCAATTCAGTCTCTATTAATGAATAAAGGAAAGTATTATGGATGCATTAGAAAACACTGAAGGATTGACTGACAAAGGTTTGATTCGTGTCTTAAGGTTAGAGTTAAACAAGGCCTTAACCGATGGTAATCAAACTCTACGTGAGCTTAATAGCTTACTTGAGAAGCATATAACTCTATCAAAAGAGTTTATAGAGCTATCAGAAGCCCATATAATAATGGCTGAAAAAATGGCCATTGATGACGATAGGCTTAAATTAGATAAGCATAAAGCGAGTTAGTAGTTGAATCTTGCAAAGCCCTTACGGGGCTTTCTGAGAGGCAATTATGTCTCTGATTAATTAAATAAGGAAGTATTATGAATATTTTAGACAATGTATTGATTGAAAGTTTTGGTAATGTAGATGACCACATCTTAGGTATTAATACCTCTGAAGGTGAATTCTGCATCGACGAAAATGAAGTGCCTGATGCATGGATAAAGCTAGGTAACTATATGAAGCATAATATAGCTATCTCTATATCTTATGAAAAAGGTCTTCTTGACCATAACTTCATCAGCAAGTTAAACTAAGTTGAATCTTGCAAGGCCCTTATGGGGCTTTCTGAGAGGCAATTAAGTCTCTATAACTAGAAGGAAAATATTATGTCAGACAACATATCTGTAGTATTCAAAGGTAAAGGGAATGCAATGTACTTTATGGATAGTATTGACAGGCCTGATGAACGATTCTATTCGTATTTCGAAGAATTCATTAATAGGTTACCAGAATCCTTACAAAGAAAAATTGATATTGTAAGTGAATACCAAGACGAAGAACCAATACGTGGTATTGATCCTGATAATGCCCAAGACTATATAGATTTCTGCTATATAGATAATAAATGGACAGATGAAAATAGCTAGTTGTATCCCCTAAAGTCTTGTAGCGCAGACTTTCAGAGAGGCAATTAAGTCTCTACTATGAGTTAGAACCCGATATAGTCGGTAGATCTCTCAATTAAAAGATCTTAAATTGGAGTATTAAATGAGTACATTAGTAATTAAGTCAGCAGTAGTAAACTTCTCACGTCTAACTACACCTGCTAACAACGGGTATGGAGCTGAAGTTTCCGCTTTCTTTAGCAATATCAGCACTGATGACCAGATCAAACTGGCTCAGTATGGTATTGTTCCAACTGCGGCTATTGCTGGAGGTGAGTCTATTTCAGGCTTTAACTTCCGTCGCTACTCTAATACACAGAGAGGTGTGCAGAAACGCCCTCTAGTGGTATTAGATTCTGATAGGGATCCCTCATCAGCAATGATAGGCAATGGAAGTATAGTTGATCTGAAGTTAGAGATTTATCCCTCAAGCTATTCAGAGAGTGGCTATGGTCACCAGCTGAATGCCATCATGGTTAAAGACCTAGTGGCAGTAAGTGAGATTGTAGATCAATCTCCAGAACTGTTTCATAACGAAGACTTCTAGTCTAAGTTAGAAATATTTCCCTCAAGGCTGATCCTTAGAAATAAGGATTAGCTTTCGTAGAAGTATTTTAAACAACCAATAAGAGGAAAATATAATGCTTACTAAAATATATCTAAATATTCTAAACCAACCTAGAAATGATGGATTAACTAAAACAACAGTAGGGTTTTACACTAGTAAACAGCTAGCTCAAGAATCTATAGCTTTTTCTAACAAATACCAGTTATACGCTAACGACTACAATACAATAAAAGAAGTCTATTTAGAAGGTGAACTAATAAAAGATTAAGGAGAAGTAGTATGAATCATTTCATAACCAACTTAAATGAAATTTATTCAACTGCATTAAACTTCAACGAAGTTAATGCAAATATAATGTCCGATACTGGAAAGATCAAGCATCCCGATAAAATCAATATCCTTCTAGTATTAGAAAATGGAAAAGCCATATCTTTAGGAACTTGTAAGCAAATTCTTGAAGCAATTAACTCTGCACAATCTGCTGCAGATTACTACAATAAGGAGTAAAACATTATGAAAGTTAAAATAGGAAATTACCCAACCTATAGGTTCTATCACGGACTCCTGTACAGCTGGTTTAACTATAGCCCTAAGCAATCTGTCAAAGTTAAAATAGACGGATGGGATACGTATAGCATGGATCACACACTAGCTAAAATTATTCTTCCTATGCTTAAACAGCTTAAAGAAACTAATCATGGTTATCCCGGAACTTTAACTAAAGATAAGTGGGATGAAATTATGGATAAGATGATATACGCTTTTGAGCATAAAATGCTGGAAGATGGTATGTTCGACACTAGTGATCAAAAGAAAATACAAGAAGGGTTTAGGCTTTTCGGCAGGTACTATCAAAACTTATGGGATTAATTAAACGGAGTAATGTATGACCAATGAAGAAGAAAATCTAATAGAAATGGCAAGTGACCTAGCATATTTCGCAGCAAACTTTGAGTTCAGAGTTGTCGATGATGATGCAGGTAAAGACCAATCGTTAGTTGAGTATAAAAAACAGCTAAAAGTATTCGCAGCTGCAATAGTTAAGTATAGAAAAAGACTAAACTTAAATTATGAAATGTGCGGAACTATGATGTCTGAACTTGCTTGGATAGGATTTCATGCACGTGAGCATCCTAGAAAAAGAAGGAAGTTTATAAAAGCTTGTCGTGACGACACAGATGACTTTATATAAAAAATGTTAAAAAGTATCATAACTAAAAACGAAAGGAAGTAATCATGAGTAATACTAAAATAACACGTAAGAACAAACCCTACACAGCTAGAGAGAGTAAAATAATCTGGAATGAATATCATAAGGGTATGCACCCAGAAACAATCGCTATAAAGCTGGATAGAACGGAGAAAGGAATCTATAATCAAATAACAACACTAAAGAAAACCCTTAAGCCCAGAAGTAGATTGAACCCTGACATCGTAGTTAAAGAGTGGGATGAAGTCGCTAAATTAGTGGCCAAGGAAAAGAAGACAGTAATAAAGACTGTTAAATCTGATAAGTTAATAGTAGGTCTAACCCATTATTGCGCCTTGGCAACAGGGTTAATCTTAGGTATATTAGTAGGAGTATATTTAGTATGAGTAAATTCAAAGAAGTACTTGAATGAACTAAAATAGGTTAAAATAGAGTATACTTAACTAAATAAATAATAAAAAGGAGTATGTCATGAGTCATGATAAGCTAGAAGACTTAATAGATTCATTAGAAATCTCTAACGATGAAGTAAGCCACGAACAAAGGAATTTCCTCTATAAATCTGAAGCCAATAATGAATATTGGATTGACCTAGACGTGTCAGATTATTCAATAACTGAATTTAAAAACCGGAGAAAATGTGATGAAAATTACAAAGGAAGAAATAATCCTGATAAAGGAAAAAGAGAAGACCCGACGACATAGCGCGTTGGTAAAGTCAGGACTAGCTAAAAGACACAAGCTAGTCGCCTATATTGAAGATTCTAAGATAGCCAAAAAGCATGGTTTTACTATGGAGGAATTGGCATGAATTTAATAGGTGAATGGAATGATGCAAATCATCCCCCAACCCCCGGTATACCCTTATCGGTTATACTAGCTAGTAAGAATGAGTGTAAGGCTATTAGGCCTGCGCACATTGTAGATCGTGATGGTGATCTCGGATATGTCGATATACACGGCATACCACTATACACCGTAATTCAATGGAGGTATCTATGAGTAATGTAACAATTAAGATTGGGGACTTCACCCTAGACGTAGATGTAGGCATCATAAGTATGCCAATACCAGAGAGAGTAAACGCAATGCCTGAAGACTGCTACCCAGCAGAAGGCGGTGAGCTAGAATGGGAAATAACTAAAGTTGAAGGTGAAAATAATGATGGACTTGACCTTGACGAGTTAGTATCAGCAACAGGCTCCATGTCTTTCGAAGCAGACTTATGGGAAGCCTTAAAAAAGGAGTACGGTGATGATTAAACTAAGTGATGAGTTTATACTATCAGGTGATAGATATAACTGGGTGCTATCTGAAGTACGGGTCACCCCGAAAATGACCTATGAAGTAAAAACCTACCACTCAACCCTTCATCAAGTTGCAAATAAAATGATGAAGCTAGTTGATGTATCATCTATAAAAGATTTAAATAAAATGGCGGATGTATATGAGAAATTTGCTAATCAAATTGCAAACAATCTAGAAATACACACAGCTAATAGACCTTTAGGTGAAGACAATCGCCCAAAAGATAGGGTCAAACTAGGCCTTAGCCCTAGCACCGTAGTAGAAGAATGGGAAATGGAGAAATGACATGGTTGGTATCGTATTCAAGCCAAAGATTTGTTTTAACTTCGGAACAGGTGGTATGTCATCTGTTAAAAATAAAAAAGTAAGTAGAGAAATAACCCATTGGAGTACAAAAGAATTAAACAAGTTAGCCGACCTTAAGGCTATAGGTCTAACCTACATACAAATAGGTAAACTACTAAATCGATCAGCTAACAGCTGCGGTACAGCCATACACAGTAATGACCTAAAGAAAATCTATAAACTTCGTAGACAAAAGTTAATCGAGGAAATCATAAATGATTAGTACAGCTATAGTATGTTTAGCCCTTAACCTTTACTTCGAGGCTAGAAGTGAAAGTCTTGCAGGCCAACTAGCCGTAGGATTCTCCACAATGAATAGGGTGGCTGATGAGCACTACCCCGATACAGTGTGTGAGGTAGTCAAGCAAGCCAAGTATAACGAATGGAGTAAGGACCCAATTAGACATCAGTGCCAGTACTCATGGTTTTGTGACGGAATGTCTGACGCACCTACCGATAGTAAAGCCATGCTAGAAGCCACAATACTAGCCACTAACATATACTATGGTAGAGTAACTGACATTAGTAATGGTGCAACCCATTATCATGCAACATGGATTGAACCGCCTAGTTGGGCTTATGAGATGACTAGGGTGGTAACAATAGACCAACATACCTTTTATAGGAGGTAAGTATGACGTTAAAAGAAAAGTTAAACCACCAGAAAAAAATAGATCATATAAAAAATGAAATATCTAACTATGGTATAGCTGTAGAGCGTGATAATTATTTTAGCAAGTATAGTGCTAAGAGAATTGTTGCATTAAAAATTGAACTAGAAAAAATAACAAAGAGGTGATATGGATATAACTGAAAAGTCAACAGACGCAGCCTTTGAGGAATTCATGGTTGAAGTAGAATATACAATCAACCTGCATGTTAATACCTGCGAAGACAGTTTAATAAGCTTAGCCAAAGCAAACATGCATGGGAAGTTAAATGAATATATCCTAATGTATACTAATCTTATATTAAATGACCTTAAGGAGACTGGAAAAATAACCCTGAATTAATAGTACCCATTAAGGGTAAATGAAAGGCAACTGAGAAAGCCTAGCTTAAATTTCTCAATCAATAAGTAAGGAAGTATTATGAAAATTTCAAAAGCACAAGAAATAGTAAAAAGATTTGTAAGTCACAACATCGCTGTAGATGACCAAAGCTTACACCTAATACCAATGTTGCATAGCGCCCCAGGTTTAGGTAAAACTGCTATAGTAAAAGAAGTTGCCAAGGAACTAAATATCGAATGCCGCAGTGTAATATTCGCGCAATTCGATAGCGGGGAACTAGGTGGTTTCCCTGTACTATCTGAGGATAGGAAACAGTATAACCGAGCTAAACCTTTCTTCATGGCATTTGAAGAAGATAGTAAAGGTATTCTGTTCTTAGATGAACTACCACAATCCCCAGTATCTAACCAGAACATTGCTGCTCAGTTAGTTAACGAGGGTCGTATCGGTGAGCATAGACTACCAAGAGGTTGGACTGTAGTATGTGCAGGTAACCCTATGGCAGCAAGGGCGGGTACTACCGCAATGCCTTCTCACCTAAAAGACCGCTTGACCCATTACGAGATTGAACCAGATACAGAAGCATTTCTAGATTATGCCTTTGAAAAAGACTTCTCACCAGAAGTTACAGGTTTCGTACTGCATAGACCTGAGTATTTATCAATGTTCGACCCTCATGTAAACGTATCTCCCTCACCACGTTCTTGGGAAAGAGCTAATACTATTGTAGGCCTAGGGTTACCAGCAGACCTAGAAATGGAATCATTGGCAGGTCAAGTTGGTAGTGCAGCAAGTGCCGACTTCATAGGTTTCATTAAGATCATGCGAGACTTACCAGACCCTATTAAGTCTTTAGCTAACCCACTAGAAGCCATGATACCTGAGAAACCTGCAGTTCTGTATGCTTTCTGTAGTGCAATAGCTGCCTACGTTACTGAAAGTTCAGCCAAGAATTTCACTACTCTGATAGATCGTATCGAGAAGAAAGAATTCTCTGCCATGGCTATACGTACTGCAATCAAACGTAAGCCTGATCTAGCCAAGGGTAAAGGCCCTATCAGTGATTGGCTACTGTCAACAGGTAAAGACCTTCTACTATAGGATACCCTATGGATACTCTAGAAAATCTAATGAAGGTATCGAAGCACTCGATGCCTTCAGAGGATTCAATACGCAACACTATAAAATTACATAATTTATGGAATGCAGGGAGGGGCCACTACAGTATTAATAACCCTAACTCCACAAATAGACTATGTGTTGAAAAGTTTATATCGGAGTTTGAAAAGTTATTAGTTCTTCATAGATTAGGTATAGATATGAGTACAATTATAACTCAACTTAAATTAGAGGAGAAATAAATGAAGCTTCTTAACGACCTACTAACGAATGAGGAAAACGATCATTACGCAGACTTTATGACAAGCATGGCTATCCGTAGCCAAGTACAAGAGTATATTGCCAAATTACCAGAAGATCAAAAAGAAGCTGTCCGTAATAAACGTAATGTACTCTATAAAATGGGTATACCTTGGACCTCCATTAAAAAAGCAATAATGGGGAACAGTAAGGAAGGAGTCTAATATGATAGTGAAAATAGATATAACCCTTGTACCTAGGGGTGATATCGCCAAAAATAAAGCAAGACGAATCCTCATAAAAGCTGTTCAGTCTAAAATGAGACTAACCAAACAATATGAGGACGGTCGATCTAGCTTCTGGTGGATGAGTATACTTAGAAGTTGTCCGAAAGGGACTAACTTCGAGCATCACTTCATCACCAAATGGAATGCAAGAAATGATCATAACGCCATTATGAGTGGTGACGAAAATGAACTGCGCATCCAATTTGAAACACCGGGTGATGCCGTTGCTCTGTTACAGTATGCAGAGAGAATAGCCTTCACTGTCACTGGTACAGCCACTGATACATGGGGTACACCTTATCAATGGTGTGGTGATGAAGGCTGGTTATTAATTAAGGAGAATAAAGATGGACGCAAAACTGAAGATAAGTAGAGCTTTGACTAAGCTAGCTTGTGAAGATCCATTCTTTGGATCTTGTGCATTACGCTTAGACGTAAGGCCAGAACCCCGTATAGCTACCGCTTGTACAGATGGTAAGTCTATATTGTGGGCACCTGACTTTATTGATAGCTGCTCTGAGGAAGAGACTGTAGGTCTTATATGCCATGAGATATTACATGTATTGTTTGTACATTGTATACCTCTAGGTGATAGAAATAAAACCCTAGCTAACATAGCTATGGACTTTGTTATCAATGAAGTTGTACAAAACGATTGCGGTTACAAACTACCTAAAGAAGGTATAATGCCTGAAGCTAGGTTCAGAGGAATGACTTGGCAGCAAGTTTACTCCATCATAGAGCAAGAAGAAAAGTATCAGCAAATGGCGGCTGACCCCACTATGGCTGAAATCTTCGATCATATTGATGAGAATAAAGACCTGTCAGATGCAGAGAAATCAGAGCTTAAAGCAGACATTGAACAAATGGCTACCCAAGCTGCTGAAGAGGCCGAGAAGAAACAAGGCAACATCCCCGGACAGTTAAAGGAACTAATTGATAAAATCAGAGCGCCCAAGATAGATTGGAAGGAGGTCTTGGAAAACACCTTGAAGGGTAATAACCCTGATGATCAAACATGGAAAAGACCTAATAGGAAAATGTTAAGCGCCTACGATATCTATATGCCCTCACCTGAGTATCATGGTATGGGTAATATTGTAGTAGGACTTGATACCTCTGGCTCTGTATCTAATAGGGAATTAGAAGCCTTCCTAGCTGAACTAAACAGTATCAGTGAGTCCTCTAACTATGAGAGCATCACAATACTGTATAATGATTCAGGGGTAAGTAGTGCCAAAACATTTATGCCCGGTGATAACATAACTGAGCTGCATGTAACAGGCAGAGGTGGTACTTGCTTTAAGCCTGTATTCGAATATGTAGATAAACAAGATTTAGAGATAGATCAAATGATTTACTTCTCTGATATGGAAGTATCCTCGTATAACTTCCCAGATCAAGCACCATATTACCCTGTTTTATGGTGTTCAACAGGTAACCAAGAGGCACCTTTCGGTAAAGTCCTCGACCTAAGAGGTATTTAGCAATGTCTAGATTACAGTTTCAAAGAGCAGACCTAGTAAATATCAACAATGATATAAGGAGCTATCGTAATGAAATAGCTGCACTACTACGGCTTTACAGTATAAAACCTAAGGATATAGGGGAAATAGAAGACAAAAATCATAATCGATGGTCTGAATTTAAAGGAGAAGTAAATACCCTAGACCCCCTACCTATACCTGAAAATCTACTTAGAAAAACTTACGATATCATTCTAACTCGTATAGATGATATGAGATTATCAAGGAGATCACTTAATAACCTACCCGATGGTACCAGTAAACAAGGGGGTCTAGCTAAGTTAAAGGAGCTAGCAGTGAAAACAGCTTCAGGCCTAACCATGCATGATAAGCCTGTCATACATCTTGGAAGGGACTTATATAACCTATCGTTTTCTGATGACGGTAAGGTACAGCCCTACTCCAACTATAGTATAAAGGTTGGTCCATCATGGGTGCGTAAAGTCCATCGTAGAGACCTAGCTATACAAGACATAGCTGGCAGAGAAGCAATGGTACTTGATGCAGAGAAGCTACCCACCACACCTGAAGGTTATGAAGCCTATGCAACCAAAATAGTAACTATACGTAGGCCAATATCTAGAAAAGGTCAATTAGAATTGGCTGGAAAATGGGAAGAAAAGCACATTAAGGGTGCGGGCACATTAGCCAGATACTATGACTTCAAACATCCAGCCTTCTTAAGATATGAAACCCGTTATGTCGTCCGAACTATGACCACCGATGGTTGGAAGTCATGTACAGGTACGACCGTCAACTGGGCTGCATCGACCTTGAAGCGTCGGATGAAAACCATTATGCTAAGAAAACTTAGTGTATAACCATAGCACCCTTTAAGAGAAGGGATCAACTGGAGTAAATAGTATGACGAAAAAAACTAAGACCAATGACTTGATCGATGAGTTAGGTAATGTGAATCGAGGCGAACCGACACTCGCTGAGATAAGTAGTGCCTTCCCGTCAGATTACGAGCTAAGTCTAAGAGAAGCAGCCATCAACCCCGGTCACTACAAAGAAATTGTGCCCGGATTTGAATACTTTGATATCATGGACCATGTGCTTAAAGGGTGGAATGGCTCTCAAGCAGCTAGTCTAGCTAATGCTTATAAATATATGTTCAGATTAGGTAAGAAAGATGCAGTACTACAAGACCTAGGTAAGGCCTTATGGTACCTTGAACGTCTTCATAAAGACATTGAAGACAATGGTAAAAGGTGATTCTACCTAGAGGATTCTCTTCTAAAAGAATAAACCGTAGTAAAATCAATCAATAGGAAGTATTATTATGAACGCAAAAGCAACAAAGAAAAACAGCACCCAAGTAGCAGTAGTCCGTGATGTGGAATTCCACTATCCTCACTTAGCTAGCCCACATGCCCCATTCGGCAATGATATTTGGGATGTCCAACTTCGGACCAACGATCAAGACACTGCAAAGCGTCTAACTGATCTAGGTGTTGGTATTAAGAAGCATGACGATGGTTACTTCTTCGGTAACGTAAAACGCCCTACCACCAACAAGGCAGGTGACGTTAACGAGGCTCCAGAAGTATTAGATGCAGCTAAATCTAAAACAGCTATCAATCCACGTAATATTGGTCACGGCTCTAAAGGCCATGTTAAGCTATTCTCTTACGAGTATAACTTCAATGGTAAAGCTGGCACTGGTGTACAGTTATTGGCTATACAGATCACCGATCTGGTAAAGTATGAGCCAAAGTCTGATAGTGATGACTTCGGTGTTGAAGGTGATGCAGTAGAAGCTGCGGAATTTTAAACTTGTGGGGTCAGCAATGGCCCCTTATTCTAAAAAGAGGAAATAGTTATGACTAGTAAAACTAAAGGTACCCAGAAGCCTTGGGAATGTGAACATTGTGGTAAGACTGGTAAAAATCGTGCTAACTACCGCAGAGATCATGGTAGTAGATGCCCTAATTACTTAATGGCAAAAGCTGGACGGGATAGATTAACCGGATTTGCTGTAGGTGTAGCCTCAGTAGTTGTATTATGGGGGCTTTCAGAATGGGCACTGTAGAACTACTAGCTGATAAAGTAGTTAACCTAGTGAAGCAATACACAAGAGGTCACCAAACCGCTGAAGATGTATTAAATTCACTAGAGCAAGTACTTATCAATGATGGATATGTTACCCCCGAAGAGCTTAACCTAGGTGGCTCCAATGAGGGCCAAGACCTTTAAGGAGGTTAAATGAAAAATATAATTGTAGACATTGAGACTGATGGGTTATTAACAGAATTAACCTCAATCTGGTGTATAGCAATCAAAGAGGTAAATGGTAGTACATTATCATTCTCAGACTATGATGACAATCTACCTAATAATGCTGAAGCTATCCCCCATATGGAAGCTGCTGATCGTATCATAGGTCATAACTTCATAAGGTTTGATGGTCCTGCTATCACAAAGATACTAGGTTATACCATACCCTGTGAAAAGATCTATGATACGTTAATCATGTCACGCTTAAATCAGTTCAACAGAATAGGTAAACATAGTATGAAGTCTTGGGGTGAGAATCTGAACTTCCCCAAAGGTGATTATAATGACTGGTCTGAATACAGTCCTGAAATGATGGAGTATTGTATACAGGATGTCACTGTAAACGAAGCTATCTATCATAGAATAGTCAAGGAAGCTGATATTATCCTAAGTAATACTTCAGGTAAATATCAACAAGCTATTGATATTGAGCATAAAATGTCTCACTATACAGCCATGCAATGTGCTAACGGCTGGGAGTTTGACCAAGAAGGTAAGTTAAATTTAATGAAATTAATTCAAGATGAATTAACCCACATTGAAGAAACTGTAGAACCCCTCCTTGGCTCAATAACAATAATGATTGATAAGGAACCTAAATCACCTAAGTATAAGAAGAATGGCGAGTACACCTCTGTATCTGCCAGAGTCTTAGGTGAGTACTTAGGTACTTATGTAGACCCTTCCGATGCGTTGAAGGTACCACCCCCTATAGCACCCGGTACCAACTTTCAACGGAGTGTACTGACACCTGCACGTATAGGCAATCAAGATCATCTGAAAGACTACCTAGAGCGTAATGGTGTTGTATGGGATGACTGGAACTTCAAGAAAGTAGATGGTTCCTTTGTAAAGACCTCACCTAAACTAACTACCAGTGCCTTAACACGTATAGGGCCAACTGGTGTTATGATAGATAGGTTCTTCACGCTACGTGCTAGGCTATCAGTACTAACAGGATGGGAGAAAATGTACTGGGATGGTCGACTGCACGGTGATGTAATAGATATAGGTGCTGCCACAGGTAGGCAAACTCATATCGGTATAGCTAATATACCTTCACCTAAAGCTGCTTATGGTTCCCAGATACGTCAGTTGTTTGGGGTAAGCAAAGGTAAGACTATCATATCAGCAGATGGTGCAGCATATCAAGCCCGTATCATGGCACACTTCTCTAAGGATAAAGAGTTTATTGCCGAGATTATTAGTGGTGATATCCACCAGAAAAATGCTGATGCAATAGGATGCCCTAGAGCAGACGCTAAGCCTTTCTTCTTTGCATGGGCATTTGGTGCTGGAGGACGTAAGTTAGCTAGGATACTAGGTATTGCAGAAAGTGGAGGTAATAAAGCTAAGAATAAGTTTCTTAATCGATGGCCTGCTCTACGTGACCTAACTAAGAAGTCACAAACTGCTGCTCAACGAGGATATTTAATGGGTGTTGATGGTCGAAAGATTATCGTAGAAGAAAGTTATAAAGCATTCTGTTATCTAATTCAAGGTACAGAAGCTATTATCTTCAAGCACACCATTGTAAGTATCAATGAAGCATTCGAAGCCAAGGATATTAAATTCCTACAATTACTCGCATACCATGATGAGTGTAGTTGGGAGATTGACCCTGCTGATGCTATTGAAGCTGAAGTAATTATCCGTCATTGCTTTCAAGAAACGCCTAAGAAGTTCGGTATTACCCTCATGTGTGCGGGTGATGTTAAATGTGGAAATAACTATCTGGAGGTTCACTAATGTTACTAACTGTTGTGCTAATATGGATAGCTTGTGTTTATATAGTATGTATAGGTGAAACATGGAGGAAGAAATAATGAAATATTACTATGATGCTGATGCATTAGTATATGTAGCTTCTTGGGGTGATAAAACACTTGAAGAGGCTTTAGAAAAACTAGATCATTCTATAGAAGCAGTCCTAGCGAGCCTATGGGCACATATAGATGATGTAACCTTTGTAGTTAAGGGTAAAGGAAACTTTAGGCACGGTATATACCCACAGTATAAATCTCACCGAAAGTCTGAAGAAGACCCTGAAAAGAAAGCTATCATGGATGCTGTATACGAGCGATTGGTTAACCACTATAAGGCTATTAAAGCTGATGGTGAAGAAGCTGATGATGTAGTAGCTTATCTTGCAATGGCTAACAATGGTACCATAATCAGTCCAGATAAAGATCTGCGAACTGTACCTGTACCAGTGTATAACCCTCAAAAAGATATACACCACCCTGCCGACATAGACGGTGCGCATCTACTGTTACACTTACAGATGTTAACAGGTGATAGTACGGACGGTATACCCGGTATTAAAGGCATCGGTATCAAGAAGGCTGAGAAAATCCTGCTAATGGTACCAACGTCCAAGAGGTTATCCGTCGTGAAAGAAGCCTATCGTACTCTGTCTAATGAACCTGAATGGTTAAAGTATTGTCAGCTTATGACTGACCTAATCTATATCCGTCAAGAACCCAATGAGCGTTATAATGTGCAAACAGGTAAAAAGGAGATACTGAATGCCTAACTACAGTAAGGAATTATGGGAACTGCATATGCTATGCCCCGTAAAACCCTTATCGATTAACGCTGCTTATACTTTGAAGCGCAAGAAAAGCGCCAAGTATAGGAAGTTCGAAGAGTTAATGGCGTTGGAGTTATTTGGTTATGAAATACCTCCGAATCGTAACGTTGCAGAAATGCGATTCAAGCTTGATATTCAGTGGGGATTCGCTACGTCATTAAGTGATGTGGATAACCCCATTAAAACACTGCTAGATGTATTACAAAGATGGTTCGGCTTCGATGATAAACAAATCATGAAGATCGCAGCTACTAAAGTTATAGTAGGGAGAGGCCGAGAGTATCTTAGTTTTACACTATCAGAAATACAAGAAAACAAGGAGTAAGTTATGGGAAGTGGTCAATTTCAAAGGCATAGTAGTTGTGCCAAGTGTGACAGTTCAGATGCAGTTGCGGTATACTTAGAAGACGATGATCGTCTATCGGGTTATTGCTTTAGCTGCTCAACCAATTATTACAATTATGAGGAAGGTGAAAAGCCTAAGGAGGCCTATGTGCAAGTAGAAGCAGAAGCAGTGATACCAGTGAGTGGGCTACCCTACGGTACTGCTGCTAAAAGAAAAGTAAGTAAGAAGGTAGCCGAAATGTTTGGAGTTAGAAGTTCCTATGATTCCAATGGGCAAGTAGACACTGTGTACTACCCATACCACAAAGATCAAGAGGAGCTAGGTAGCAAGGTAAGGACAATGCCTAAGACCTTTAGATTCCAAGGTGATATGGGAGATCAGCTATTCGGTCAACAGAACTTCGCAGGGGGAGGGAAAAGACTAGTAATAACGGAAGGAGAAGAAGACACTCTCGCCATAGCTGAATCTTATGAGCAAAAAGGAGTGGTATACCCTGTAGTATCCCTAGCATCTGCAAGTAACATGAAGGCACCCTTAGCTCAACGAGAATGGCTAAGATCATTCGGTGAAATATGCTTATGGATGGATGCAGACAAAGCAGGTGAAGAAGCTATACTGAAGCTTGCTAAGATATGTGGCTACGACAAAGTTAAGATTGTCAAAGGTAAAGAGAAAGATGCGTCTGATGAATACACTAAACATGGATTCATGGAAGTCAACAGAGCCATCTGGAATGCACAACCTTACAATCCTGCTGGTATAATGTCAGGTGAATCTATATGGGAAGCCTACCGTGATAAGAAGGAAATCCCCACTATCCCCTACCCCCCATGCTTATCTATTGTACAGGAAAAGTTAAAGGGTATTAGGCAAGGTGAGATAACTCTGTTTACCTCCGGAACCTCTATTGGTAAAAGTAGTATCATCAAGGAGACTGTACTACACATACTCAATACCACTAAAGAGAAAGTTGGTATGATATCACTAGAAGAATCGGTAGGTTACACTGCTGGTAAGTTCATAGGTATGCAACTTATGAAAGATATGTCTACAGGGGAAACCACGGAAGAAGAAGAGAGGAAGGCATTCGATGAGGTATTCAGTGATGGACGCTTAATCCTTCTTGACCACCAAGGTGCTGTATCGGATGGTAGTCTAGTAGATAAGATTGAATACCTAGCCCTGATGGGTTGTAGATACCTTATTCTCGACCACTTAACTATAGCTGTAAGTGAAGGTGTAGAGAAATTAACAGGCAACGAGGCCACTGATAGGATGATGAATGAGCTATTACGCATCTGTAATAAGCACCAAGTATGGATAGGGTTAATCAGTCATCTACGTAAAACAGGTCTACAAGGTAAGTCCTTTGAAGAAGGTAAGATGCCTTCACTAGACGATATTAAAGGTTCAGGTAGTGTTAAACAAGTATCCTTTGATATCATAGGCTTCTCAAGAGACCTAACTTCTGATGACCCTATTAAGCGCAGTACAGTAAACTTCTCTGTACTTAAGAATAGATTCTCAGGGGTAACAGGTAGTGCGGGTGCTGCATCGTACGACATCGATACAGGACGTCTAACAAGCATTAACACAGTACAGGAGGACTTCTAATGGCAATATCACCAGAGATTGAACAACCATTACGCTATGAAAGTTGTGTAGTAGACGATATGGGGTTGTTAATATCACCTTTAGATAATTTATTGTACGAATTATCGTATAAATTAACAGCATTTGGTGCCCATACCGAGCAAAAGCTAGAGGATATGGATATAATACCTCTTATAAAATCAACTAAGATACCCAAGGAGGATGTACTAGCAGCAATACTGTCAAAGCCTAAGTTAGCAATAGCTTATGGCGAAGGAACTGAAGTATTTAAATATCTAAAATCATTCTAAGGGAGCAGCGTAGCGATGAATCTAATCGAACAAATAGCTGAGTATCTGATTGAACGTATTGAAAAAGCTAACACCAACAGCCCTAGAGGCAATACCGGGTGCATAGTATTAGCCTTTTACCCTGACTATAAGCTCAAGCTACCTACTATGGTATACCTAGCATCTGAGAAAATGCAATTAAAGTTCTCACGAGATGCCAATGGAGACATAGCAGGTATGGCTAAGCTAACCTCGGTATCTGTATCTATCGGGGAAACCCTAAGTGCCTATATGGGTGGCACCCCACTACCTAAAGATAAAGCCATACGCCTTGGTGATCTGTTTGTAGAAGCATTCAAAGCTAAAGATTGTATATCTACATTTAGAGAAGAAGGATTTTCCGACAGAGCTATCACAGCCCCCTACGTGGTCACTCCGGGTCCTCTATGGGGCTTTATTAGTGACGTACCCAACTCTGTTAGGGATGCGCTATTACCCAACACTGTTCTACATAAGCCTGAGAGCATCACTGAGCTAAACACCCTAGGTTACCCCGCAATTAAACGATGGGGTGTTCAAGATGAACGTGAGTTCCCACAATACATCGATGAACCTTGGCTTAGATCGCTTAACTCCCTAAATAAAATGAAGTGGTCTATCAACGAAAGTGTTTATGAGGCTATGATGAGTAACACAGGTTACTTTCTACATAAGGAAACAGCCTTACCTGAAGCGGGTTCTATGTTAGCCGTACGTAAAGCTTATACAGCGCTAAAGAAGAAAGAAACCCAGGAAACTAAGAATTGCTACGCTACTGAAGTAAATTTATGGAATAAGAAAAAGAAAGTACTTAAAGCCCGTAGTAAAAACTATGAATTTCAAATCATTAAAGAGAAGGCTAGCACCCTTAAAGGATATGGTAAGCCTTTCTTCCAGCTAGTTGATGTTGACTATCGAGGAAGATACTATATCCGAGAGCAGTTCCTGAATTATCAAGGAGGTGATCTAGCAAGAGGTTTGCTACAATTCGGAAAAGGAAAGCCCCTGACCCCTAAAGGTGTCACTTGGTTGGCTATACACACGGCTAATAGCTTTAATGAATCGTATGCAATAGAATCTATCCCTTCTTGGTGTGAATATGATTATAAAGCACTATTAAAGAAGGAAGGGTTAGAATCTATCTCTGTAGATAAGATGAACCTTGATGATAGGGTTAGGTGGTTAGAACAAAACTATGATATGGTACTAGCTACTGCTATTGAAGGTCAATTTATTGACTGTGAAAAGCCTATAGTATTCTTTGCATGTGCCTGTGAGTGGTTAGCATGGAATTCCTGTGAAGAAGGGGAAGAAGTTATATCGCACCTACCCATACCCATTGATGGTATGTGCAATGGTATTCAACACAGCGCTGCAATGAGTAAAGACCCAATAACAGGTGCTATGGTAGGACTTACTAAGACAGATGTACCTTGTGATCTGTATATCAAGGTGGCTAAGGTGTTAGTAGATAGCTTACCCGATTGGTTCACCCCACGTAAGATACCTATGAAGCACATAAGAAAAGGTATTACTAAACGTGCCACTATGGTACGACAGTATGCTGCTGGGACTTCACGTATAGCGGATAATATGTATGAAGACTGCTACACCGAAGGTTTCACTAATCAATACAGCATTGATATGTTTGATTGTACTCTACTCAGTAGGTCTGTTATACAAGCTATTAATTCAGTATGCCCTAGTGCGGATACGGTCAAAACTTTCCTACAACAACTAGCTGCTTATGAGTTAGGTGAGACAGGTTATTTACACAAATTAACAGGTGAATCTGTTAGTAAACATGATAGAAGTAAGTTGATAGCTGCTAAGAAAGTTATTCAACGTAAGAAATTAAAGTCTAATGAAGACATAATCGAGTTAGACAAGCTAAGCCAGAAGTTCAACATGATATCTAGTTACATTGCCAAAGGTAATGGTGCTAAGGAGTTAAGTTGGGTAGCCCCCTCTGGATTCCCTGTGAAGTATAGAGCCTACCTTATGAAGGAATGGAAGATAGACTCTGTATTAAAGGGAATAAGCTCACGTAATAGACTTAAGCATGTATTAGCTGTGGAGACCACAATACCTGATAAACAAGGGTATGCATCTGGTATAGCCCCTAACTATATACACTCACAAGACGCATCTCATATGGCGTTAGTAGTAGATAAGTTTAGCGGAGAGATAGCCCCGGTACATGATTCATTTGCTACCCATGCTTGTGATGTAGAAGAATTATCAACTATTATTAAAGAAGTATTCGTAGGTATGTATGGACCCAAAGGTCAGTTCGAACATATTAGAGATAACGTCCTATCTAAATCAGATATGGGCAACATTAAACTACCTATAGAAGGTACACTAGACGTATCAGAAGTGTTACACTCTGATTACTTCTTCTGTTAAGGGGGTGATATATATGATTAAACAAAATTATAATCATCTCTATCTTCGTGGGTTTACGAATATAGATGATAAAGCATACTGTGCAAAGGAAGGGTTACCCCCGGCATTAATGTATGACAGAGAAATTAATAGTGTGTATATATCTACACATGAAAACCCCATTAAAGCCCTGAAGCATATCCAACTGTTGCTTGCAGACCAAGGTTTACTTAATAGTTGGAGGATGGAGAATACAAATGTATGATGAAGGAATAGTGGAGAAGGGTAAAAGTCATAATATATTTAATAAACATATAGATGATACAACCCTAGTTAAACAATTTGGATTAGACCCTAAAGTAGCGTATACACCTAAAATCAACTCAGCTATAGTTAATGCTCAACATAGGCTTAACTACGATGCATATATAAAAGAAGGTGAAACTCCAAAGAACGCTATGAAGTTTGCTAATGCTGAACGTTCTGCTGCTAATCAAAGGATATCAAGAGATCTTAAGTTAAGGCGAGAGCAAGGCCTTTAAATAAAAAACCCCCTACAAAGATACATAAAGTATCCTTGTAAGGGGTTTTTTTTATTGACTAACCTACTCTTAAATGAACGCTGCCAGTTAAGGGGCTACTACTGATTTTACCTTTCTCACGATTAATATTATCTATAAACGTATTAAGTCCTTTTAGGTTCCTTTGTAGGAATGAATCTAGTAACTCATCGAATCCTTGCTTGTCTAATATCATATTAGCACGTTCAGCAGCATTCAATATCAATGGTTCGCCACGCTCTAAGACACCAGTTTCATACCATACCTCATTGATAATAGGTGCTTTATAACCTGCTTGCTTGGCCTCAAGTGCAACGTTTTTCATACCTCTACCTGTATACTCGGCTACTGCGGCATTAAATGCACCTACTTGATTGTCTGCAAACTGCTCACGTCTAGGCATATTCATCCAATAGTCATCTAGAAAGGTGGTTAGTACTGAGTAACGTTCAACCCCATGTAGGTTACCATCCTCACCTTGAATAACACTAATATTAAATGACTCTTTACCTTTATTTTTCGCTTTAAACTCAGAAGCAGCCTTACTCTCTAACTTCTTTAACGCAGCGCCAAGATCCCACTTAGCCAGCATTGGGATAGCCTCATTATTGTAGGCATGTTGGTATCGTAAGAATCCTGCAGCATTAGTAATGATAGCATCATAAATAATTTTTGCAGGTATTGGATTACTCCTACCACGATTTTTACCTTTTGCAAAGTTATTAGCTTGAACAGAATTGACAGCCTGATTCATAATAGCGTTATCCAACTGATGTATAATTAATACACCGAGAGAATCTGCTAATCGTTTACCGGGCTTAGAAGGGTAATTGGCACCTGATGACCTTCTGCTTTGATCAAACCTAGTTGGCTTGACTGCAAAGCTATCTGTCCTTCTTTGGGTAACAGGTATAGTGAATTTACCTTTAACGTTACCTGAAGCGTCTAAACCGGGGTCAAAAAGTTCTAGCAAGGCTAACTTCATTGACTCAGGTGTCAAACTATTAGACATACCTTCCTGCTCTTCAAAGGCCTGAACAAGACTTTCCATGGTAAGATTAATAGGCCCCATAGGCCCATCAATTTTTAGGTCAGAACCTGTAAGAGCCAGAGTCATACCTAATCTTTTCATAGTATTGATGTAAGTAACGTCAAACTGCTTATTACTTAACATTTCCCCTATTATCGACTTAACGGCATCTATCCTGTCATCAGCAGATAATCCTTTCAGTACCCCATTTTGAGATATTTCCTCATCGAAATAACCTAACCATTCCTCTGCAATATCCCCAAACATACCCGCAGGCTTACCATAATAATACTGCATGATAGTTTGCTTTAGAAGTAACTCTCTACCTATATTAGCCTTTTTACCACTCAATGACTTATTAAGGATATCACCCCATGCTTCTGCAACATCCGATGGGAGACCTAAGGCATTAACCACAGTACCATTCATTAATAACTTCTTACCTGCATCACGCAAGTCGCCCTTAGTTGTGTTATTATAATAGCCTAGCATACCTAACGTCTCTCTAGAACCTGAACTAGGTGCTATTAGATTTTGTAGAAAAGGACCAGATTGTGTAGCATCAAATTCGATCTCAAAGTCCATCTCAAATGTAACACCACTACCATCCTCCTTACTTTTGTTATAAGCCAACATATACTTAAGTGCATTATCACGTATAGACATTTGTTGGCGTACTTCACCACGATGATTAGCGTATTTGGCTAGAGGTTTTATATTACTGGTTGTTATATCACCCCACGATTCTAATGCTTGTTGCTTCCTATCAGATGCATTACCTAAAGGATCAAATTCAATAACATCCAACTCAAATAGTTTCTTACTTGTATTGTCTAATGCCTCCCGTATTTCAGCACCTTGTACACCAAAATAACTGATAATCTTCATGGGATCATTACCATTAATACGATTGTAAGCTGCCCACGCTGCCGCGTTAGTTACATTCCTTAACGAACCTCCTAGGCCAGAGGCATCTGCCATCTCTATAGCCCTTCTACCCTCTGGTGTTGATTTATTCTTACCTATATTTTTACGAGCTGTCTTGGCATCCTTAAGAATAGTGTGCATTAAGGCTAGTCGGAAGGATATTTCTGCCTCTATATCCTTAGGTATTCCATTGATTATTCTGTTGAAAGCTTTAGGGTTTCCTTCTGCCTCAAATAATGTTTTAGCAGCCTTGTTTATTCGACTGTTCCTGCCCCCAAAATCACTAAAATTAACTTGCACCCTAGGGTTAATCTTAGCTCTCTGTGTATTACGAGCCACTACCTTGTCCAATGTGTAGTTACCATTGTGTGTAGTATTGTAGATACGACCGTTGATATCTCCATTACCAAAGGTATAGTAAAAGGCCTTATTAGCCTCTGCATAATTACCATTTTTAATAAGAGCTAATTGCTTGTTGAGGTTAGTGATGATTTCGTCTACACGTTGATTTGTAATCTTGTTAACGTCTTGTTGAATCCTGGCTTCCTCTTGCCTATTACCATCAGCACCTCTTGCATAGATCTTATGCTTATAGCTAGCTTCTGCTGTATCATAGTCTAACTTAAACATTTCTGCAAAATCACTTGTGCTGTACATAAGTGGTATAGTACTTTGATTCATTGCATCTGCGTTAGGTATTACCATGTTCATCATTACATCACTAATTTGAGCATAGACAGCCATTACGACATCTGCATCCATGCCGTATGCCATATGACTCATAATGTCTTTTGCTTGATCGATAGTAATTTGAACAGGTGGCTTACCAGAAGGTGATTTCCTACCTTCTTGGCCCGGTAATGCGCCTGATTGTGTAACAACCCTGCCACTCGGTGTTGGTATTGAACTAACTTCTATTTCGGTACCAACACCTACCAGTGTATCACTTTGAAGACCTAGTACAGTACCTACATGGGCACCAACTGGTATATATGTTGTTTGTCTATCAACAACTTGCCTAACTATATTGGTTGAATCCAAAGCCTGCTGTAACGTACTCTTGGCAACTGACTGGTAATCTATTTCTGACCATGTTGAATGATCAATACCCGCTATATTAAACAGTTGTTTAGTCCGACCAACCATGTTACTAATAAGGCCTGTACCGGGTAATCCTATTTGATTTGGCTCTTGTACACCATGAATATCATCAATACCAAATTGTTTACGATCAGCCTCTGACATAGAGTTGGCACCTGTGATCTTCCCTGCTGTGTAAGCCTCTTGGTTACGCATGGATGAAGCTAACGATAACGTTTGTATATGTGAGAAGGCTCTCTGACTAACCTTCTCATTATTATCCAACAATTTATTATAAGCAATAGATACATCTTGGTCATAATTTTCATTGACACCAGTAACATTACCTTCTGCGTCCACATTCTCTTGATATAGGACATTGTCAAAATGAACTTCCATGTCTGCTATGTGCCTATCAGCAGTGTCTATGTTGTCATCACCTGTTAATACCGCATAGGTCTCTTTGTATACTGGGTCAGTGGCTAATAGGCTTATATCAACATTACCATCACCATCAAGTGGGGCCTCGACCAAATTATATCTTTCTGAGGCATCTTGGAAGTCTGATTTGTTCACGTCATTATTAATAACGTTACCTTCTTCATCCACCCCACCATACATCTGTTGGTTACTACCATAGTTTTCGTAACCACCCTCATTAACAAACTTATCTATTTGTTTTGGGGTCTGATTCATAGCTGCTCTGGTTTGTGCCTGATACTCAGCATTAGATTGAGGCTCTTCAGTTGTAAAGGGGCTTCTCTCTATCTGTGGCACTAGCTGGAGTGGTCCACGGTCACTAACAAAAGATTGTTCACTAGGTAATAGTAATTGGGATCCTGAAATAGGCCTTGCATTATCCCTCGCAGCTGAATTCGCAATCATTACATCATCAGCGCCCCCCAATGGTCCAACACCCACTGGTCGACGTCTAGCTGTAACACCCATTTGTGCTCTAGCTCTCTGATCATTAATTAATTGTTGTTCAGGGGTTACTTGTTGGTTTAAATTTACTTGCTTAGTCGCCATCCTTACTCACCTCTTAAAAAATCTGTTATTGACTGGTTAGCTTGGTTTATAGACCCTGCCATAGGTAACATTTTAACTGCTTTCTTAACACCCTTCTCATTATCACCAAATCCAAACTCAAACGCACTACCTAATGCATCTGTTACTAGACCGTATGCTGCTGACTCACCTAATAACCCATCTATAGATCTAGATAAAGACTCCGTTACAGGATTACCACCTGTTGGTATTGCTGACCTTCTACCATATAGGGGTGACATACCTTGCAGTACACGTTCACCAGTGCCTAGCAAACCACTAGCAAATACTACCCTACGAAATTTGTCATAATCATCTAAGTAAGGTGTTGTTTCACCATACTTGATCTCATCCCTAAGCATGGTGGCAAACATAGCTGCCGCCATCATAGTTAAAGCAACTGTCAAGGCATTAGTTGTGACTCCTGGTGATCCACTTGTAACCTGTCTGAGTATTCGGGGTAGTACAGTAGCAGTAAAGTTAGCTATGAATCCCTGAAACTGATTAAAAATAGCTAGCTTTTGATGCTTATAGCCTTTGGGTACTTGACCGGGTAGTGGATTGACAATGGCCTGATCTACAAATCTTAACGTACCTATTTCTATATTACGTTTAAACCTATCTAGATCTTTCTGACCTTGGGGGGATGCATCGAAACCCCCATCAGGATTTGAACGCCACCCTGCGTGTAGCCCTACCATAAAATCTATATCAACACCCAAACTTCTTAACTCGGAATAGGCTTCTCTGGCCATGTTAGATGTAGCATCCCCATCCATTGCTAAAACATTAGCGTAGTATGCAATGACGTCTGAAGCCATAGCTGCCCTGACACCACGAGTATAGTCTGTGATATTATTCAGGCCTACAGCCTTGGCATAGTTGTTAGCCACAGTTTGTTGCCATGAAGATATTTCAATACCTTGCTGACGTACAGCACTACCTGAAACACCTTTAAACCCTAATTCTTCTAGTAAGTTGTTGGGTATTGGTTTGGCATTGGGATCTTTCATCTGCTCGTATTCGGCTTTTGTATATATTTTCCTTGGTATAGGAGAACCGGGTATGACAGATGCCATAAAGTTAATATACTCTGCAAAACTTTTAGAAGCTTCCCTAGCGTGTTCATTCATATGCTTGAAGGCAATATGCTCGGGAACTCCTAGTTGAGTCAAGCCTAACTCTGGCCATGAAGCTAATGCTGAGAACCCCATACCCCTTAAAAAGGTCATTAGTATTAGGTTATCCTGTACACTTTTAATCCAAGGGCTATCCCAAGCTCCGTACTCACCATTTGCTATTTCTAGATAATCATTTAGGTCGGAAGCTAACTCATTAGCCTGTGCATTATTAATCTCACCTGATCTAACCATCTTGTTTAGAACGTTAGTTAATAACTCTTTGTTCTTACCTAAATACTTAGTATCACCTATTAACTTGGCTGTGTTAGCTAACCCGTCTCTATAGGAACCTAGTACGTTTTTATTCATGTATGCTGAAAGTACACCTGCTGGTGCATTAGTTTTATTTGCCAGTTCTTTAGCAGCCTCAGTTGCTACCTCATTGTTAGACAGGAGTCTACTGATGTACCCATCCGCCACTCTAGACCCCATCCCAAATCCATTTACACTATCCATTAATATAGCTTTGAACCCATCCCTATCTGCCTTGATTAGACTTTGTTCCAAACCTCTATTGGTGAGTAAGTCATAGTCACCTTTTAATAAGTCTGCCTCATCCGTCAGACCCAGTTCTTTTAGCTTAGCTTTCAGGATAACTTGATTATTTTTGTATGTTTCCAATAATCCATAGACCTGTTCTGCCTTAGGCCCTGTGTACTCAGCCCCACTTTGAATTGTTTCAATAGCTTTACGTACAATCTTATTGGCATTTCTTACATTAGTACCTAGAGCAGCTGCTACTGCATCAGGTGAAGGTATATATTTTTGAAGTTGACCCCTTGTGTGTTGTATATACTGTTGATGGGTTAGACCTGAGATAATACCTGTACCACTAAATATAGCACTTAACCTAGCCGTTAACAAATTAGTAGTACCATCTTCATTTTTAAAACCTATTTTTTTAAGCATAGTAATAAGGTGAGGTGCCCATAACCCACTGGGTGTCTTTACCATGTTATTAAATGCCCTTTTAAACATACCTTCCGCACTTCGAGCAGTCCTACCCTCTTTGTTTCTTTCTTGGAAAGTTTTGCTCTCGTCTACTTGCCCTGCTGCTTTTTGTTCATCCGTTATACCACCTTCACTGCCATACTTCTTTATTTCTTCTAATGCTATATCAACATTCATGTCCCTGACGACCAATTCACCATTTACATACTCTGTAGACTCTTCTTTTGCAATTTGATCATATAACTCTGCTTCTTTATTACTTTCTGCTGCATCATACAGTATATTTTGACGATCAGAGTATGATTTAGCTACACTTGGTAGTGTAAATGTAGAGCCAAATACACCACCAACTATAGCTGATGTTATAAGTGCCTCTTTGAATCTCTCAGGGTCTAATTCTACACTAGTGCCATGAACAGCAGCTACTTCTTCTATTGCTGTTTGTACAGTCTCAGTAGCTGCCTCACGAGTTGTGGCACCAGCTATTTTTCTTATGACATCTTTAGTTAGTTTTAGTTCACGCAGATTTTTACTAGCAAATTTTCCATAATCATCTGCCATTTTAACTAACTGTGACCTTGAAGCAGTCATTACCTGTACTAAAGCTGCTTCTGGTGTGAAGTTACCTTGTTTAACTAGCTGTTCTAGTACATCGTTTTGGATTGATTTAAATAGATCTTTCATTGAGCCGCTATTTACTGCAGAGGATGCTGTGGTGAGTGTTTTGGGTACACCTGAGAATCCAAACCTATCTAAAAGACCTACAGCAAAACCACCAGCTACTGCTAATGCTGCATTTTTTTCACCTTCAGGCATTGAGTTCCAAATAGAGCCTGTAGTAAGTATTGTAGAGGGTATGGCACCTACAGCTAAAGCCCCTGCTGTGCCTAGCGCAGCTGCACCACCTAGAGGTGCTGTTAATAAACCGCCACCTATCGCTGCAGCCATAAATGGTATTGACATGGCTACATTATTAGTTAGCCAAGTAAATGCATCACCTGTAGACCCATCCATTTGAGACATTTGAGTTAATACAGTTCCATATTTTTCTTGTTCATCTTCACTACGAGATATACCTGCACTTCCCTTCTTAGCAAGCCACTCCCAGCCAGCTTCCTCACCTATCATTTCCCCAAGACCATATAAGGATTGTACGGTATGTTCTAAACCTAATGATAAGGATGTACTGAATTGATCATATGCTTCATTGTTGATGTTTCTATCACTCTGCCTTTTTTCTACATAAGAATAAGGATTGGACGTAGTTTTAGCATGATACAATGCATCTTGTAAACGTTGACGCTTATCTGGGTCTGTTTCCTTTTTTAAGGCTTCCCCTAGTGCTCCCATTTCATTGTGACTATATATTCTTTGGGCTAAAGCATATTCTTCTTCATTAATAGCTTCTTCTGCCCATACAGGGGGCATGTCAGCATCTCTAATAGCTTCATTAATAATAGCACGAGACCTATTACCTGCCTCTGCAGGGTCTGTGACGAGTCTAATTTCATCAAAAAATCTATTAAGCATTCTGTTGGTTAGAACTTCATTAGATGTGTTTCTATTAGCGCCTGCTAGCCTTTCTTCTACTGCAAAGTCTGAAAGATTCTGACCTGACTTATTGGCCAAATCAATAATCTCACGTTCTCTATCTTTCTCACCTGTTTTTACTATGCGATTAAATCCATAGTGATTAGCCAATATAGCGGCTTGAGTAGTAAGCTCTTGAGCACCTACTTTCGCAGGCGCTAATATACCAGAATAAGTGCCCCATACTTCGGGAGCGTCTATACCTCTCAAACGATACCTGTTATCAGAAATATCTACAAGTGTATCGAAATCAATAAACTTTGCATCTCTCTGATCATTACCCTCTTCATCAGTCACTTCTAATGTCTCGAGGGGTTTGCCAATATCACCAATATTATCTAAGTTCATCTAACACCTCTATTGTTTAGCTGCATCTTTTATAGTATATTCTCTGACAAATTTAGAAAATCCTGAGACATTTGGACCTGCACCTTTATTGTAGGTATTACGTTGATCATCTGTTATCCCCGTACCTTCTGTGTTATTCCAAGCAGTCCAGAAATTATGAGTTGCCTGAGCCGTGGTATAATTCCCACCAGACCTCTGTTGCATTTTCTTACGATGTAATTCTATATCACCTATTAACCTATCATTAGTTTTTACATTAATAGGTTTCCTATTTATATCAGTGAATAAACTTTCAACGTCAGCACCTTGACCGCCTAGATAACCTCTAATTAATGACCCATCAAAGAAGGATTCAGGGGTAACCATACCGCCAGCCTTACCTGATTTTTTACCAGCATTAGCATCTATAGCCTGCTTAACTGAAATTCTATAAACTTGCTCTGCAAGAGGGTCGTTTAGGTCTAGATAATAACCTTGATCTTTAGCTTTTTCGTCAACCCAAGCTCGGAATTTACTGTAACTATTAACTGCACTATCACCTAAAGTGTTAGGTTTACCATCTGCATCTTCAGTGCCATCTTGCAGGTCTTCTGCTATCTTAACAAATCTATCTCTCATACCTGAAGAACTTGGGTCGTGTAATGAGCTATTCCATTTTGAAGTTGTAGAAGGAAATTTTTGACCGGGTTTAACCCCAGCTACAGTCTTGTTAGAAGTATTTATCCATGCATCCCCGGACCATTTACCTTGTACCTCGTAATTAACTCCTTTTAGCTTTAACCCGTCAGGGGCTTTAGCGCCTTCTGTTATCCTCTTTACACCTAAGTTGTAATCTGCTAAGTCTGCTGCTACTTTAATATCATGTTTCTGTTTCTTCTCTAGCTTAAATTCGTCAACTTTATTAGCTATAAATGTTTCTCTTGCCCTAGTAAGAGTAGCTTCTTGTACAGCTTCTTTCCTTTCTCTGGTGGCTAAAGCAGCAGCATCTCTTGTAGCTTGATTCTGTTCATTTATGCCATTTTCCTTCATCACCTGCATTCCAGCCCATTTGAAAGATCCTTCCATCGACCCCCCAGTAATCAGCCCCCCAACAGTGTACAAAACCATACGCTTTAAATCAGCAGAAGTAAAGATATCACCGAATAATTCTGATGCTTTATCAAAAATACCCTTGTTACGTTCTTTTTCCTCTTCAGTCTGAATTACTTCATCGCCATTACCATCTTTTATAGAACCATCAGGGCTGTATGAAGAAGCGTCAGAGCTACCTGTTTGTTGACTGTCAAATTCTTCACCAGCTTTTCTTGTAATAGATGCTAAAGTTTCTGGAATTGGTGGTACTGGCTGCTTTCTATTACCCGGTACTGGCCCTTGTCTACTTTCGCCTTCAGGATTTGCATCTTCTTTTGCTTTTAAGACTTTAAGCTGTTCTGCAACATCTGCGGGGGGTATTACAGGTGCTAGTGTATCGTTATTACCGCTAAGTAAGGCTTGTTGTTGGTTAGTAACAGGTGGTTTCTGTTGAATAGGTGCTACGGTTGTAGGTGTGTCTGAATTAGAAAAACCCTCTGCAAAACCAGAGGCGATACCCGAAGTGTTATTTAATGTGTTGTCAATGGCACCCGCTACCATGTCACCATACGCAGAGGCACCTGCTGTTATATTATCTACAACACCACCTACCTGACCTCCAAACTTTTTAGCTGTTTCTGCAGCACTGTCGAAAATAGGATCAACAAAAATTGAACTAACAGAAGGCATAAATGTATAAGGTGTTATACCCTTCTTTTTGTGTGGATCAATTGTATCCCCTAATGATGGAACCTTTTGTGCTGGAGCATTCTGTACTTGAGCTATAGCTGCTTGTGCTGCAGGGCTTAAAGAGCCAGTGGATTGTTGCTGTATTGTTGCTGGTGCTACACTTGCCCTATTATGAGTTCTGTTACGCATAATATTTGCATTACTATTTATTAGAGGGATTGTTGCTGGTGCTACGTTTGATCTATTAGTAGTTCTGTTACGTGGGTCACCTTGGGTTTGAGCTATAGCTGCTTGTGCTGCAGGGCTTAAAAATCCATTATTTGATTGTTGGTTAGGGCTAGCTGTAATCTGTGGTACAACTTGAGTAAAGCCCCTAGGATCAACTTGACCACCATTCATATCGATAGGGTGTACTGATTGTAAACGATTTAAATCTGCCCTCTGCTGTGCTTGTTTTGCCTCAGCTAACCTTTGTTCATACAATAGCCTAGGGTCTACTTTATTACTTGTTGCCATTTGTGGTACCACCTGTTTATTATCTTGATTGCCATATTCACGAAATGCATCTGCAGTTCTTTCCATTCGTGCAGCTACACCGCTACCCGATAAAACAGCATCACGATATTCTTGATTATCTAAAAACTCATCTGCCGCATCTCCATATTGACCCATGTTCATTAGGTCTACTGTCATGGGGCTTTGACCTAAAGTACCCCTATAAGTGGCATCGAAGGCCCTATTCTTAACAAAGTCAGGCAACATATTGTAATTAGGTATTAGCCTTTGAGTTCTTTTTTCAAATATATTAGCTACTTTGTCTAATGTTTGATTTTTAAAATCACCTGTTTGTCCGAATCCAATAATTGCTCTACCATCATTGTCTTTACCTACAGTAGGTCTATAGCCCTCTTCCATTGCTATTTGTCTTTCAATATCAGTAGGTGTACGACCTAATTGTCTTTCCAATTCATCAACAGCGTCTTGCCCAATCAATACACCTGCCATAATTATTCTCCACTCATACTACGTCTATGCATCTCATTCTTACGTTGTTGATCAGCTTGGAATGCAGCATCTTTACGATATTCATCAGAATTAAACTTCTGTTGTTCACGTTGTTTCTTACCAGATAGGGGGGCTTGTACATCTGCACTACCGCCATACAAGCCCTGTGGCATGCCCATACCTTGTTCCATGGTCTCCATAGGGGCACCTTGAGGCCCTGCTGGCATACCCATAGGAGCTGACACAGGAGCCTCTGGTCCACCTTCTTGACCACCCTGTGACTGTTCCATACGCTCTTGTAACTGTTGCACAATAACTTCAGGGGGTATACCCTGTGCTAACATGTCTTCAATCATAGCTATTAACTGTGGGTCTGCGGGTAAGCCTAGCGACTGTAGTATTTGTGCAGCCATACCTTGATCTGCCTGACCTTCCTCTACCATACCCTCAATAGCACCTTGATTGGCAGGGTCTTGGGCAGCTGATGCAGGGATTACTGCTTCACCCGGGGATAGCATTGCAGGTACTGTATCCTGCCCTGTACGTTGACCGGGAACACCCTCTGTACCATCCATATAGTTCATAGGTTCTGGTACACTTGTTGTGCCACTGTACATCATTAGTTTACCCATTGCTAACTTCATAGCCTCATCCATCATTGGATCACTGTTATTAAAATCACCACCCCCACCACCTTGTAAGGCCATAGGTTTTAATTGTAAAGCTGCTAATGGGTCTATACCTAAGAATTCACTAGCTTGGTTAGGTTGTTGTTGCATCATGTCTCTCCTGTTGTCGCGGCTGCTTGGGCTGCTCGTGTAGCATTACCGTTAGATGTCCATTGGTCAGCAGCATTATAACTGTCACCATAACTAGTTTGTATACCCACTAATGCTGGGCTGCTGCCTGAATTAAATATACCATCAGGTAGGGCTGAGAAATAATTGGCAGGGCCTGTGCGGCCAGTGGGTGTAAAGCCCCCGCCAAATCCACTACCGAAAATACCGACAGTATTACCGCCAGATATAGGGGCTGTTACACCGACCATATTACCATTAACACCATCGGGGCCATTACCTTTTCTTTGGAACTCTTGATTTTGCCCACTGACTGGATTCCACTCTTTTTCTTTTTCCCTTCTAGCTTCTTCTGCACGTTGCTCATCAGTTCTAGAGTAGGTGAACTGATCCCACCATGGCTTTTTAGCCATATACTCAGCACGTTCAGCCCCTCCACGCATTGACATAGGGGGTGCTGTGGATTCCCAATAACTTTGACCATCATTACCAAATACATCACTCACACCATCAAAAAAGGTACCTAATGGGGACTTTGCAAAATAATCTTGCCCCTGTTTACCTAATTTTGCAAGCCCTCTTGCGAAGTCATTGTCATCAATTTTAGGTGGTGTCAACGCACTCACCATAGGTTCTAAAGGTGCTCGTGCCTGAGGCTGCATTTTGGCAAGTATTGTACGCTGATTCTGTATTTGTTTTACTCGTTGTGCTTCAGCTGCATTTAATGCGTCTGAATGAGCCTTTTGAGCCTTTGCTGCTGCCCCTTGACCACCGTCATTACCTTGGTATTGTGCCCCTTGTGCGCTTATACCTGCTGTTGGTGCAGCTCTTGGTGTTGAATAACTGGTATAAGGATTTTCATTACGTGGGTCGCCACCTGTCATATTGCTTGAGTTATTATTCCATAGATCTGCCATGATTATTTACCCCCTGCGCCAGTTGAGTTAGGTGAAGAAGGTACACCTTGTAATGCACCCAACCATCGTTGATAGCCCTGATAAGTGCCATCTGCTTGTCTTTGATTCTGCTCTTGTATACCTTTACCAACATTTGCAAGAGATGCACCGGGTGCAGCAGCCTGTTGTTGTAAACCAGCACCCGCAGATATAACACCACCTGCAGAGGTTTGCGCCTGACTACGTCTAGTATTATAATCATTATAATCTATATCCGCTAAACCACTTGCTAGTTCTGCTTTGTTTTGTGACTTAACAAGTTCAGCACGACGGCCACCTACAAGACCATTAGATGCCATAGAGCCTGCAGTATCACCAAAGGCCTGTTCACTCCTTCGAACCGCTGCATCCTTCATAGCTTGGGTGTTAACGTTATCGTAACCAACAATCTCCTTACCTTGAGCGGAGTTGAGAAGTACATCTCGGGCTGCAGCTGACTTGTTAGCGGTGTCCATTTGGTTGGCTGTAGACCCTTTAATCAGACCCATACCTTCCTGTTGTTCTCCGGTTAAGCCCTCTACGTGGCTCATCCCACCAGCACCATATAGGTCCTGCCCCTCTTGTAGTGCGTTAGTAAGATATGGCTTTAACCATTCTGGTACTGTTTCTACTGATACTGGTGAGCTGCTTCCACCCATTTTAAATCTCCTGATCTGTTATTAAATCCATAGCCATTACAGTATGAACAACTTTATATGCTTCACCATGTTGACCTTCTAGGCTTTCTAATTGTTTAATCCAGCCTTTCCGTCCCCATTGTGTAATTCTTTTACAGCTATTAAACTTGGCAAATCCCTCTAGTGCATAGTGAAAGTGTTGCCAAGTATGCATAGCACTGCCAGCCACACCAATAATATGTAATGATTTAAACTCAGAGTATTCGTCTATCTTAGTTATGCATACACAAATTATCTTATCTTCGTCTGTAACTATCCAGCATTGATAGTGCATACTTAGGCACTTCTGAGCTATATCAAATACTGTAGACTCCCCTTCACCTTTCTCTAAGAATGATAATACGAGGGGTGCTATCTCAGGCCACTTCGCCAGCACCTCTTCGGGTATTAATAATTTAACATCCATTAGGAGGGTACCTCTATTAACACCGAATTATTTTTTGATGCCAATATTTTTTGAGATATCTCATTAGATTTTAACATTTCATTACGGAATGACTCTACTGCCGCCCCAGTACTTCTGGACTGCGCAGTGTTCTCTATAAGTAATACAGGTTGCCAAGCCATTGCACATTTCCACTGGTCTATAATATCTTCAGATTGAGGGTCTTTACCTTTAATATTAATATACCAAGCGCATCGTTCAATAGCTCCATCAACCGCTTTCTCACATGTATGCCCTAAAGGACAAGTCTCCCGTATAATCATAGATCACCCCCTAGTGCAGATGATTACATCTACATAATATGGTGCTATAGTTTGGCTAGTTACTGCACCAGCTAACCCGTGATTATGTGATGCGTTGCCACCTGCGGTAGAAGTTGTCGTACTCCGATTTGAAGCAGTGTCATGGGTACCTATAGTAGATGTACTACCTGAGTTTGATGTACCATGTACCACAGTATGACTATGAATTGGCATTTGAGCAGTAGTCAAGACATGGCCACTTACTGAGAAGGTATCAGTGTGTGTATGGCTGAATGCAGAGCTAAAAGCTGTGGAACCTCCTATACCTCCTCCACTGCCTGATACTACTCTCAACGCTTTATCATTATGAGTAGTTACCTTAGTCCACCCTGTAGGGGCTGCTGATTGGTAAAATACCATAGTAGTGCCTGAAGGAAGGCTATTAGCGTCCACTTCATTTAGAACATGATCCATACCTGACCTGAAAGAGGCCTCAGTCGTGTTAGAGGCTGTTACCTCTGTCTTTATTTGTGCTACTGACTGTCCATCTATTGCCATCTTAATATCCTCTTACTGATACAAACATTACTGTAGATACCGCACTACCACTAGCATTAAAAGCCCTTGCAGTGACATTACTTCCACTTACTTGTGCAGTGCATATTACGGGGGTAGTTCCACTGTTTGCTGTAATTTGAACTGACTCTATTTTCTCATAAACTACACCATTAAAATCCGAAGAGCCTAATGCCACACTTGATACACTACCTGTTTCTAGCTGGTGATCATGTCCAGATGCATAGCAGATAGCTCGAATACGAGTTGAGCCAGTGCCTAATGTTTCACTACCAGTATGGGTAACTCTTACATCTACTACTTGATTCGATGCAGTATCGGGAAAGATAGTTCCTTCTACAAATGGTGACCAAACACCATAGGCCAAACTACCATACATATCACCACCATTATACATACCATCCACGTCTGTAGTAGAGGTATATGTATGGGGGTACATACGCCCTAGGGTACCCCTAAATTGATACTCCATCTCATAGCTAGCACTAGGCACTAGGTTACCTGATGTGTCTAGGATCTCTGGATATAAACCTCTTCCAAATTGAGAGCTTCTAATTGTTATCTGTTGAAATAAGTATCTATTAGACAGGTTAGAGTCTGTATATTGTCCTGTTGCTATGGCTGCTGCTTCTTCATCATCACTGGTCTGCCAATAGTACTTATCAGGGGAAGTGCCAGATTTATCTTCACCTAATGTTGCGTCCACCCTGCCGTTAGTACCATCCAATTTATATCGTTTGAAGGATACCTTGGTACTATCTATGGATACAACGTTACCAGAAGTAAGTATATCCCCTATGACTCTAAGTCTACCACCATCCCATTCTATACTTTGGGTAAGTCCACCTACTTTGAACTTGGCTATGTTATCATCTACACCTAGGAAGAATCCACTTACATTACTATCATAAGATGATTTACCACTAACTAAGGCACCACCACTACTACTAGTTATGTTTATATATCCATCTACATCTAGTTTAGATGCTTTCACAGCATTGGCTTGAATCTGATCTGCACTAATAGTGCCATCTACAATCAAATCACCATCAATAATAGCACCCGGTGCTATCCATGTATCGGTGCCATTAACACTTTTAAACCTACCCGCTAGTTTAATATCATCATAGGTGATAACCACTACAGTGCCATACCCAAATTCTTTCTGATTGGTGTAAGTCCTACCTGTAAAATCAGAAACTGCTATTACTGTATCCTCACTCCAAGTATCACTGTTTAATGCTGGAGCGTTAAAGCCTAATTTAGTATAATTTACAAAGGGAAGTCCTGAGTTTTTAGATTGGTTCCATGTATTGTCGGATGATCTAAATACATATAAATTTAAATTAACATAGTCATAGTAAAGGGAACCATCCTGCAAATTACTAGTAATAGTGGGTGCGCCAGCACCTGTGGCTACTGAACCCCCATTTGCTAACCTATTTAATTCTGCCTCTATACTTCTGAATGCATCTAACTGGGGCCTAGTTAGATTATTCGGTATAAATATTTTAGCCATTATCTTAGGCCTCCTGCCTCTACATCTACCTCAATACCTGATATCTCTGGTGAGACACCACCGACCATCTCTAGCTTAAGGCTAATAAACCTACCATTAACACGGGTATCATGCTTGTATTGGGTAAGGGGGTTAAAATCTTTACCTGCTGCGAACACTACAGAACCACTACCACCTGCATTATTAGTCCCTTGTATTCTAAGCTTTAATGTATTAAGGCACTTAGGATACACGGCACTAACATTCTTAGTGGCACTAGTATCTCCCATAGTATTCATTTGGAAAGCTACATGACCTGTAGATTCTACCGCTGGCCCAATTTTAAACACACTACTATTAGAGGGTTTGAATGCTAGTGCAATATATGCACCTGCAATCTCTGTCTCAGCAATGCCATTAATATCAGGTAAGCTACGCTTATACCATGTACTAGTTTGGTAGTTATATACATGTGCCTGATTACAACCAGCACCCGAGTTGGAAGCTGTTGAATAGCATATCCATACTTCCTTATCTTCACTATGCCTAAATAGGAATGTACGGTCTTTATGTGTTGAATTAATAGAACCATACAGCTCAGTCTCAATAATGCCCTTTGATATATTCTCTTTCTCAGGGCCGCCATTATGTATATAAACACCACGGTTACCTAGCACTATATGCCTATTACCTTCAATTTCTACAAAGCAATTGGCACTATATAGACCATCATCAGAAAAAGCTACTTCAGGTACTAAATAGAAAGGGGACCCTGTATCCCTATAACGTATTACAGCATCTTCTTTATAAGCAATAAAGTACTGACCTAACTGACCACCATCTATCAGCTTACCTGCAGTATCAGTGATCAAATCATCTCCATCAGAAGATGCACCACTAGTAGACCATTTAACAGCAGTTAAGCTAGCAATAGTAGATATTGGTGTACTCCATGATAAGGTAATAGGTTCTGCCGCACCACCATATAAATTCATAGCTATTAGGCGACCATTATACTGGGCCATCTTCTTGGCATAGATCTGAATTGCAGCGGATACAGCACCTAATGATGAGATGTTGCTGTTGGTAGAAGTGCATAGAAAGGTATCACCAACCGCTGATACAGTGGCACCACCAACAGATGACCAGTCAGAAGAAGTAGCAGTTGCTATATAGTAAGAATTACCTGAAACTACTGCTGTAGCTGTAGTATTAGTGGTCCTTACAGCTGGTAACCAGTTAGGTATAAATGCAAAGTCACCCTGTGTAGATGCGTCAGGCGCAGAGTACATAGGTCTATTGTTTTCAAAATTACCAATCAGTACTTCGTTAAATACAAATAAATCAGGGTCTGAAGCACCCACTGTAGTGTCTAATACAGTAGGGAAATCCAAGGTGGTTGCAGTGCCATTAAAATCAATATAGGCTTTAACTGAATTGTCAGAGGATTTATTACCCACCACTGCAATATTATAAAAAGAGGAGCCAGCAGGTGTCCACTGTGCCCCTTTATATATCTTATTTAATGCTGTAAAAGTAGTGCTGAATGAAGCAAAGGCTGGTACAGCTGATAGCCTATTGTTGCTAGACCTAATATTTAAACCAGCACTAAAATTCTCTAGTGGTAGAATGAAGGAGGGGAGGTCTGTGTTCAAACCCTTTAACCCAAATTCTGGTATATCTACTTTAGGCATAGGTAACCTCCATTCTCTTATTTGCGGGCGAGTACTAACACATCGTTAAGTCCACGAGAACCCCATTTAAATATATAGTCACCAGAGGCAGAAGCAACAGTAGCTCCAGTTACACCTACGTTACCTGTAAGTGCGCCATTAGCGTCCACTGTAAAATCTAATACTTTAAAATATTTTAATGCGCTAGCATCATATAACCAAATACCCATATACTACTCCAAAATTATTAAAATCCCCTTAAGGATATCTCTCCTTTAAGGGGGTTATGATTTACCTATATTCCCCAGCTTACCTGATACTAATTTAGTTAGTAATCCACGTAAACCGAACTTAACTACATACACACCTATCACTAAGTACTGGTACCACTCAGGCATAGCCTCGAATGATTTAAAGGCTGCTGTTACTTCTGCTTGATACCCCACAAAAGATGCACCAATAGGGATTAACAATAAAGCTATCATTATATCATCAACAAAGGATTTATCCATCTGTTGCATAGCAATATAGTCTAAATTATAATCCTGAGTCTGCCCATTATCTGCTAACTTATGGGCAGCTTTAGCATTAGCAACCTTTACATCTGCTTCTGCTTCGATACCTATAATAGCTGCAGCAGACTTAGCTTTGGCTACCTGGTTCTTTCCTTCTAAATAAGTGCCACCTAAACTTGCAATAGGGTTTAAAAAACTTAACCATCCCATACTAGTCCTCCAGTTCAAAATGCGGCATATCTTGCCACGACTTCCAAAGTCCACCCCACTTTAACTTATAACCTAAATGAGCAGATGCTTGTAGCATAGATGAGGCTATTAATGCAAGGTGTAGTTTATCCCAGCTAGCTTTTCCATCAACATAGGCATATACATCGATTGCTTTCCCAGTCTGATGGTATGACTTATTAGTCCTTCCATCACATTTAGATTTCCCCGAGGTGTATAATGCTGCTTGGTCTTCTGTAGTTCGTAGACCTCCACTGCTGGGTATCCCGAAGTCAATATTAGATAACGTGATTGCAAGATCGCTTATCTCAATGAGACGGGGGTCTATACCAGCACGATTATTTAGACTACTAGCACCTAATTTAAAAGACATAATTCATCTATCCTCATTATCCATTCCTAATTATTATTGCTACACTTGAAACTATTGCAACTATAAGTATCCGTATAAACCATTCATTAGTCCCTGAGGCTTTAGTGGCAGTAGCTATTTTTATAGAGTGATCATCTAAAGTGATCCCGTGGATATTAATTCTGTTATCAATGTTGTCTAACCTAGCTTGTACAGCTATCTGTTTTTCTTCCATCCGTATAACTGATGACATTAGTTCTGACAGCTTATCCATCTTAACAATAAGGTTTTCTAACGTACTCTCTATCCTATCAAATCTTTGTTCCGACATTGATTAACCCTTTATATAGATAGCAACGCCAAATGCGGCTGCCATGATTACAAGTACAATGCCCATTGCTTTAAGGGCAACTGTAACATTCTCTTCAATTGCTTGTTGTCTCTTGTACTTCTGACGCGCCTTTTCTTTCTCAGCTTCGCGTAAATCCCTTGTGTATTGCTGTTTGAATGCAAGAAAATCACTGTATCCTTGAAGCCTTTGTTTATTGAGCATATACTTCAGTTCTTCTTCCTGAATCCTTAGCTGCTCTTTAGCTTGAAAGGCCTCAAGTACATTACCTGTCCCGGCTTCAACCTGTTTGGCTATTGCCTTTTCAGCCCCAAAGTATTCACCTACTGCCTTACCTGCAGACAGTAGTTCCCCACCGTTAGACAGGGTTTGCTTGATGACTTGAAAGGCTGCATTAGCAATTGCTAGTTCTGCTAACATATCCATAACCTCCTTGTGTATTCTTGGGGAACCCCGTAAGGCTCCCTAGAAGGTTGCACTACAAGGTACGGCACATCTACTTTATGTGTTGTTGG
>Ga0209709_10000177_pt1 | contig 62353 bp, 85 predicted proteins | sample ArcticOcean_MG_C_2_FD_187435 | JGI IMG/M metagenome (GOLD analysis project Ga0209709, IMG submission 187435) | Marine microbial communities from western Arctic Ocean - ArcticOcean_MG_CB4_136 (SPAdes) (version 2) | ecosystem: Environmental > Aquatic > Marine > Oceanic | place: Arctic Ocean... | reverse complement strand
TGCGTCGGGCGACGACGGCATCGGTGGCGTCACGGGTCAGTTCGGCAACGTTGAGACGGTCGGTTCTGGCGTAGGCAACTATGAGGGCTACAGCATTAGCGGTCGTGCCGTATTCATGCACGACGGCGGGACTGCTACAGGTATTTACAACGACGTGGACAACCAGTGGCTCGCGCTCTGGGTCACCGACGGCTACACCCGAATATACGACTCGGACGGGATCGCCGCATTTGGTGCGAACGATTACACGTCGGGCGGTACAGGGGCTGCTGGTAACGGGTACGTCGGGATCTCGAACTATTGCGGCGGGTTCTCAGGAACAACCGCCGTAGTCACCTCGACTACGGTCGCTGGCGTAGCGATGAAACGCCTCGGTTTTTCGTCGTCGTCTTACGAGTTCAAGTCAGGCATCGAAAACCTCGCCATGTCGGACGAGGCGTTTATGTCGTTGAAGCCGATCACGTTCCACCCCAACGACCAGTACGTCGATTCGACTGGCGACGTGACAGAGATCCCTGGCGGTCACACGATCGTCCCCGACAGTGTTGAGGCTGGCGAGACCGCTGGCCTGATGCCATTGAAGCGGGCAGGGTTCGGGCTGGAAGACTTGTACGGCCGAGAAGACACGATGATTCTGGCGACCGAGTTCGCTCCCGACTCGAACGCTTTGATCGCTCTGCTGACGTTGAAGCTTCAAGAGACAATGACTCGGGTCGCTACTTTAGAGACTGTGTAAACCGATGACTGCTTACCGGTCATCTAGCGTTTACCGCCAAGACCTTCTCCTATACAACGGTGGACTTTCGGTAATCGGAACTGTCACCCTCAGCTACGGCGGCGCTGTCGCAGCGACAGGCACATCAGGGGCCGATGGCACCGCTACAGCTTCATACGGCGGGGCAGTTGTCGCCACCGGTAAACGCACAGCGACAGGTGTTGCTGTTGCCTCTTACGGCAGCGCTGTCACAGCAACCGGAGTTGTTTCTATTGCAGGTGTTGCCAGCCTCAGTTACGGCGGGGCTGTTGTTGTAACTGGAACGTCGGGTGCTGATGGCGTTTCGGTCGTTAGCTACGGCGGGGCTGTTTCTGCGACAGGTACGGTCACTGCTGTTGGTGTTGTTGCTGCCGTTTATGCCAATGCGGTAGAAGCGACAGGCACCAACTATCTGTTGAGAGTTATTTTGCCTACCGAGAATACGTTGTCGCCTCTTGACGTTCCCAAATATCACACGATTAGCAAATCCAGGAATCTGGCAAGGTTCAGAACGCCAGGTGCCCGCCAGAAAAACGTGTGGATTCTGACTAGCGGGGCTGTCACAACTAGGCAGCCTGCCGACATGTCAACTGTTTCTAGGTCGATCTTGGGGGGACATGTTCCTCCAGATGATCTATCCTCGGGGGAAAGAACATTGCTGGTTGACGCTGGCTATTCGTTTGAAAGGGTGCAGTATGCCGAGGTATGACTACCGATGTAAACGATGCGGCGCAACCGAAGAAGTCACGCACGGCTTTCACGACGACGGCGACGTGGAATGTCTTGGCTGTGAAGCGCCGATGGGGAAAACATTTACTGACATCAACATCGCGCCGTCTGCTACCCCGTCGCGGTCACCGGACGGTATTGATATGGCGGCTACAAAGGCTGCGGAGAAAGCAAAAGTCGCGGACATGGGGGCGTACCGTCGGCTGCGTGCTGACGGGGTGCAACCTCCGGCAATTAACGGGTCCGCAAAGTTGGAAGCGAAGGCTGAAACAAGCCATGAGGTAGAGTCGGGGCACACCTTTTCCACCGCTTCCTCTCGGAAACGTTCTATGGGTTTGGTTAAAGACATGGTGGATGACAAATGACTGTTCAAACATGGATTGATTCGACCCGCGACATGCTGTTGACGGACTACGTGGAAGAATACGCGACACTGCAAGCGTCGCTGGCTGCCTCAGCCGCTGTCCAATCGGTGAGTTTCACGCTCCCCGCAGCGGTTGTTCCTGGCGTTGTTACCGGTTCAACGTTCGAGATTGGCACCGAACTTTTTTATGTGTACGACGTTTCCCCCGCAGGCGCAGCAACAGTGCAACGCGGATTTCGCGGCTCTGACGTTGCCGCCCACGATGCAGGCGACATCGTTATCGTCAACCCCAAGTTCCCTTCGTACCAAATCCTCAAAGCCCTCAACGACGACCTCCTTGACTTGGCATCGCCACAGAACGGCATGTTCCAAATTGGCACCGTGGACCTCACCTACTCCACTTCGCAAGCCGGATACGATCTTGCCAGCGTCACCGACGAAATCTTGGGCATCCATTCGGTTACATGGTCCGATAGTGGTTCTGAAAATGCTGAACCGGACCTTCGCAAATATGCGCTCAAACGGAACCGCAATACCTCCGACTTTGCTTCCGGCTACGCACTTGTCCTCTACGACTCTGCTGAAGCGGGCCGCACAATTCGCGTCTCCTACAAAACTTCGTACAACGCAGTTGCTTCCGCTACGACAGCGTTGTCCACCGTTGGCATTCACACTGGCGGCTACGACCTTCCGCCGTTGGGTGCGGCGATGCGGCTGATGGCTACCCGCCCGATCCGTCGCGAGTTCCTAGACGAACAAGGGTTCTCTCGTCGCGCCGAGGAGGTTCCTGCTGGCGGACCGTCCGCTTCGATGCGTGATTTGCGTGCGTTGCGGGCGGATCGGGTCAACGCTGAGGCGACACGTCTCGACGCCCAATATCCGACGTTCTGGCAACGTGGCTAATGGCCGAGCATTATCACCGCGTTGAGCGGCTTCCCGTCACGTTAGATGGTGAAGCGTACGCTGTTGACCCCGAAGGGTACACGCGCACCACGGTGCCTGTGTTGCGCGAACAGTTTGATTCTTCTGCTGAGGCAGGCGAACAGCGGCTGAATACGCAAATGTGGGTTCGGCATCAAACGGATTGGTCGTTGGGGGCCGGTCAAGAGTTTCTGGACAATTCGGATTCGGACCGTCGCAGGTTCTTTACGTCTGCGGGCGTGGATGTCTGGACTAAGGGCCGCGCGAAGATGTTGCCGATCTGCGAATCGAAGAACAATGCGAAGGTGTGGACCGCTGGCATCATGCGCCGTTTTGGCGCATACGTGTACGCCGCTGTCGGCACTGAACTGTTTTACTCGGCCAACTTTGCGTCAGCGGACGGTTCCGTTACTTGGACGCAGGTAACTCCGTTGGCATCTCCGCAAACGATCTCGTCGATTACCTCCGATGGAGCGACCGTGTTTATCGCCTACAACGCTACGCGGGCTTTGGCTTACACGGGCATCGGCGTGAACACACAACCATCGTCGCTCGGATCAACCACCCCCGACTGGATCGAAGTTGTCGGCGGCAAACTCATTTCCGGCGACGCCAACGTCCTCACCGAACTCAATGCAGCAGGCGCAGCAACAGGGATCACCACCACCCTCGTTCACGCAGGGGCCACATGGGTCACCTCGTGTGTAGGCCCCGTCGGCATTTACGCAGCAGCAAACACCGATAAAGGCTCTATCTACTTTGTGCCTGTCGCCGCCACCGACGGGCTACTTGACACTGCAATGCAAGTAGCTGAGCTTCCCGTCGGTGAAACAATCAACGACATGACATCGTACGGCGGGTTTGTGATGCTCGCCACCAGCAAAGGATTCCGGCTTGCCGCAGTGGACACCCAATCGGGTTCCATCACGTACGGCCCCGTGATCGACAAGGGCGGCGAAGCCTTTTCGCTCGCCACCGACGGGCGGTTCGTGTGGTGGGGCACCAGCGCTGGGGTCACGTACCGTGCCGACCTTTCGCAGTTTACCGACACTCTCGTTCCTGCATACGCATCCGATCTCGTATCGGTTGGTGATGGCAACAGCCTCGGCAACGTCACCGCAATCGCCCGATTCGCGAACGTCACCTACTTGTGGGATACGGGCAACGGCGTCCAGGGCGAAGAGTCTACGGGGGCGCTTGTCGCCACTGCGACGTTGTGTGTGGGGCAGGTCAGGTGGAACTCGCAGTTCTCTAAGGTTCTGCGAACCGTCGAGTCGCGGTCTGCGCCGACTGTTGTGGCTGGCGGCAACGTTGCGTATGACGCGTCGGGGGTGACGTATGACGATGTGGATACGTTGTATAACGGTTTAGCTATTCCGGTGGCTGGGACGTTGCAGGTCCAGTTCACTGACGATGACGGCATCGTGTCTGACTTGAAGACGTTGGTAAACAAGTCGCAGACAACGGTGACGCCCACGTTCCAGTCGCATTCGTTTACGCCCGACTTTACGTTCGCTCGCGACGGCGACACGACTTCGGCTGGCCCACAGTTGGAGTCGTGGGCGGTGGAGGCGTTCCCCGCTCCGACCCGCATCGACGAGATTGTGTTGCCGCTCATGTTGCAACGCCGGGTAGCAACATCTCGGGGTATGGGTGCCGCTACTACGGTGCGAACCCAGGACGGTTATGACACCCTGCGGGCGATGATGGTAGCGAAGTCTGTGGTGATGTTTAAGGAAGGTTCCCGGTCTGAGTTTGTGGTTGTGGACCAACTGTCGTTGCAGCCTGAGAAAATGTCGGACGACGGTGACTGGTGGGAAGGCGTTCTTACTGTTCGCCTCCTGACCGTTCCATAGCGGATCATGGGCAGCAGCCGTGAACGGTTTGCCGATCTAGCGGTTCAGCTACGACATCGCCAAAATGGGTGTCGGGAACTGAAGGCGGACGAAAATGCACTTGAAGAAATGGCTCCGACGAACTAGCCGGTTTCTCTTAGCTCTCACTTATCTTATTGGTTTTGTCGGGCCGATCCAGGCCGCCGGGTCCGATGCGTTGACTGTCACGGTCGGACCAGATCAGCAATATGTCGATTGGACGGTGACGTTCGTCGAGGGCGACGTTCTGGACGTCACCGTCTCGACAGGTATCGACTGCCCGCTCGACTTCGCTGTCACACCCGACCCGTACCTGTTCCTTCTGGACGAGTCCGGGAACGTTGATTTTGAGGACGACGACGGGGCGCACGCTGACGTTGGGGACTGCTACTCGTCTCGGCTGTATGTGGCGGAGCCGGTCGGGACGTACACGCTCCGGTTCGACACGTATCAGCGGACTCAGCAGAACGCCGCTGTGCCTGAGGGGACTTGGACGGTGACGTTTGCCGAGAACAGTTGGACTCCGGCACCGCCCACGACCACCACCACAAGCACGACGACGACTGCTGCGCCGACCACCACGACGACCGCCGCACCCACCACCACGACAACCACCAGTGTTCCGCCGGTGATAACAACAACCGTCCCACCGACCACCATTGTTCCGCCGACGATAACAACGACCACCGTCGCACCGACCACGACTACGACTACGACCACCACCGTTCCACCGACAACAACCGCCCCGCCGACGACCACGACCACCACCACGGCTCCACCGACGACAACTTCTACTACCACGACCACTGCCCCACCCACCACGACGACAACCGTCGCACCGACCACCACGACCGCCCCACCAACAACTACGACAACCACCGTCCCCCCCACCACAACCACAACAACCACAACAACGACTACTGTCCCGCCAACCACAACCACCACAACGACCGCCGCTCCACCACCGGCGACCACAACGACCAGCGTTCCGCCACCAACCACCACAACCACCACCGTTCCGCCGCTTCTCATCGAAGCAATCGCCATCGTTGCCGCTATAACCGACGAGGATCTGGCCGAGGCGATCATTGAAGTAATCGCTGTTGAGCCTGAAGACATCAAGGTTGAAGACGTTGTTGAGATGGTCGCGCAAGAAACGTTCGACGATCTACCGGCTCAGCAGTTGACGGCCGTCGCCGCCGCAATCAACGACGCCCCCGACGAGGTTAAAGCCGTGTTTGAGGAAGCCGTCGAGGAGGACCTGTTTTCCGGCGCGCTCGACGACTACACCACGACCGATTCAGAAATTACTCAGGGCGAACGCCGGACTGTGATCGCCGTAACCGCTGCATCTACCGCTGCGCTTGCATTGCCTCGCCCTGCTGCACCCACAACATCCGCTTCGGGACCGTCTGGGCCGTCCGGCTCTTCCGGCCCGACAAGACGAAGGAACCGCCGATGAGGCGCTACATTCGAGAACTGTTCATTATCGCCTGGACCCTTGCCGGGTCCGCATACATCCTGATCACCCTGCCGTTCGGATCATCCGTTTTTAAGATGGCAGCAACCGTAACGTGCATCGCTCTCATAATGCACATGATTGGCGTGGCATTGGATAGAGGGGACGATCCGGGGTAGAGGGGGCGATTGGTTATAACATGACTGGCATGTTCTCAACATCGACTTTCAAAGATTCTGCGGAGCGCGCTATCGCCGCCGTCTGTCAAACGTTTCTCGCCCTCGTCGGTACTGACGGGGCCGGGATGCTTGACGTTGGCATTCTCGATTCTGGCAAGGCTGCGCTTGTCGCTGGCGTGCTTTCGATCGTGAAGTCCTATGCCGCCGTGCGTGGCCCGATCGGCGGACCCGACGCATCGCTTGTGAACCTGACTCCGCAAAGCGAATCAGACTTCGACGACTGATGTCTCTTGACAGTAATTTAAAAGGCATCCACCCGACCCTTGATTTTCGCATCCGTGGTCTGTTGGCTGAGCCTTCGCTGCGCCGGTACGGCACGTACCCTGCGGTCCGGTCGAGGGCGAAACAGGAGGCGTTGTACGCGAGGTACAAGGCGGGGCGTGGGAATCTTGCCGCGAACCCGCACAGGACTCTTCGCACCGGCCCGGCGTTCCCGTATGGGTGGACTCCGAAGGGGTCGTGGCACATGGTGCAGGGCGACGGGTACGGTCATGCCGTAGACTTGCGCCGCCCGCCGGGCGTGACGCGAGCGATGGCTGACCGCGCCGTGAAGCCATACCTTGCAAAGTGGGGTCTGAAACAGACCGTGCGATCAGAGTGGTGGCACCTCCAAGCGTTGACTTCCCAGGGCTGGGTAGACGGCCCGATGCCTTCCGACAACGAAAGACCTACTGACATGCAAATTATTAACGACACCGAGAAGAAGCGGATGTTTGCGTCGTGGACGCTTGGCGGCACGACAGTTGTTCGCGAATACTCCAGCTATCGCGGACCCGACATTGGTGAGGCGCTGCCCGGCATCTCAATAATCATCGACGAGCAAATCGCGAAGAAGCAGATCGTCAAGGCGTGAGCCGATGGACAGTGGTCTCGACCAGTTCCAGTCGTTCATAGAGCCGAAACGCCGACAATCGTGGCGCTCGATTCGATCCGAGATTGACCAGAATGATCCGAACCTTTTGGCTGCGATCGAGGTAGCACTAAGTGACTCGGTGACTCCACGCGCCCAGATTATGGGGGCCTTGCAGTCGCTCGGCTACGACATCGGCAAGATGGGTGTTGAGAACTGGTGGGCTGATGTCGTCAGCCGCTGAAGATTTCACGCGCCTAACCGCGCATGACAACGGGCCAGCGAAACCGCCGCCGGGGTGGGAACCCGGCCACATTCTCGACCACCAATCGGGAACGGCAACGTACACGGGCCTGTCTACTTCCGCCGCGATTGATCCCGATGAGGAAACGATCCTTGTCGAGATGCGTCTGGACCCTGCCGAGTGGTCAATTCAGCCGGGGTCGTTGCAGGTTAGGAAGTGGCAGCAGAAAGCCGGATCTGACGAGTGGTGCTGGTATTACCGCATCACGGCTGTAAGGCGCTCTAAGCCCTCCGCAGACATCCAAGACCTGATTGCTCATCTGAGACGCCGTAAGCGCTCTAAGGCCGTCTCAGTCAACTCTGAAGGCCAAGTTTGGGCTACAAGCGACTGGCAAATTGGCAAGGAGAACACGATTGACGTGGTGCTCGACACGCTCGGCGCGTTGCCCGACCGCTTCGAGAAGTCGTGGCGGGCCGCTGGCAAGCCCGGCCACATCACTGTCGTGTTCGGCGGCGACCTCGTTGAAGGATGCACCGGGATGCATTACGGCATCGCCCAGATCTACTCGGCCGAAATGAACGACCGAGAGCAGCGCGCCGTGGTCCGTGAAGCAGCGATGAGGATCATCGACCGGGCTGCGTCGCTCGTCCCCGACGTGCTCGTCGTCGCTGTTCCTGGGAACCACGGCGAGAACCGGGTCACGAAACGCGACTCGCTGCCGGGCGACAACGTTGACGTGGCCGCTATAGACGATTGTAGATGGTCATGCGAAGGGATCGAAGCCTATGAGCATGTCCGGTGGGCGGTCCCCGGCGAGGATCTTGCCGTGACTGTTGATGTCGCCGGGCTACCGGTCGCTGTCATCCACGGGCACCAACTGTCCGGTCAAGGCAAAGCTGAGGTTTGGTGGGATAAGCAGGCAGGCAACCACCGTCCCGCAGGCGGAGCATCGCTGCTCTTGTCAGGCCATTACCATTCGTTGCGGGTGGAGTGGCTCGGGCCGCGCACATGGGTACAAATGCCAACCGAAGACGCCGGATCTACGTCGTATGCGGAACGTGCCGGAAAAGGTGACCGCCGTTCAGGGTCGATTACTTTAGATGTCGCCGGAGGGCTACTTGGGAACATTCGGCTCGTCTAATTTGTTGAGCGCCTTGTAACGCTCGGCAACTTCGGCCACGAACTTCTCGGTACACCTCGGCTGCGGACCCTTAAAATCTTCGTAAAGTTCGATCTGCCGCTGCCAATAGCCGATCCGGTTCTCTTGCAGCCACAGCGCAAAGTGCGCCGGGTACGACTCCATCCACCCGTGGCAGGCGTAACAGAAACACAACGCATTCAATTCTTCCCAACGCGACACAAGCCTGCGCCTCGACGAAATGTGGGCGCACTGCAACTGTGCCGTACCCGCCGCATCCTTCTCCGCACGAGTCGTCTTCGGCTCATGGTTAAGTTTGCCGCAACGCTCACACACTCCACCGCGCCGAATCCACTTCGAGAACTCCCGATCCGCACGCCCCCGAGTCTTCTTCGTAACCGTCGGTTCTTTGCTATACGCCACGATTACTGCCGCCCCTCCGCTAGACGCCCGCTCTCGGCTTCGCTTGTCCCCCCGCTGCGGGTTGCCTGCACTGCCGCCCCTCCAGTTCCTAGATGCACGTTGATGCCATGCCACCGGAGACCCTTACCGCTCGTTCGCTGGCGCTCACTCGCGGGACAACATGCGGAAAACGTATTCATAAACCCCCCATGCGAAACGTCAACGACAAAACCGATCAGCGTTTCCGCCGTAAGTACATTGCCGCTACCCTGATTCACGGTCCATGCTCCAGGCGTGTTACCATGCCATCGTTCTGTTCGACGACAGGAACGTAGCACAGCCCTGGTTTGAGAGTCAATGACTCGGCCGGGGCTGTGCCGCGTCTAAGCATGATAATCCGGCCACCCATTAGAGATTAACCAACCAGACAAATCGGCAACCCGCCCCCAATCGCCAGCGTTCAACGCCAACTGCGTCAACTCCCTCACCCTGCCAAGCAAATGGTCATCAAAGCCTCCACAGTCGCCATCTTCCTCAACAGCATCCAAAATCCAAACATCAAACTCCCACTCGCCCAGATCTGTCGGAGGCCAATGCTCAAGCACAACCTGCTCAAGCACCAACACACAGAACTGCTCATGGGTCACGCAACCATCAGCATCAGGAGGGTGCGCCTGCTCTAGTTCTTCGATCGCCGCCCAGCAACCGTCGTAGGTCGAATCTGACCCGTCGATGGACTCGGGGAGTTTGTTCAAGTCGTGCCTACTCATCCTTCGCAGCCTTCATCACACGCGCCGCCCACACGCTAGGCAACTCGCCAGGCTGCTGACCCAACGGATCAGCCTTCGCCCCACCCTGCACCGGCAACACAGGAGCCTTCAACTGCCCCATTACCCCATCACCCCAAACGCCACCAACAAACAAACAAACACAAACATCAATCCTCCAATAAAGAAATAGGACGCCAAAATTGGCCGAAACGATCAACCTGCACATACTCGACGCCACGTATACGTATCGTCGCTAACTCTTGCCCCTCAAACGGGGGCACCAACGCCGCCCGCACACCAACAGCGCTCATCGCGTCCCCACCCAACAACGCCGTGAAGCATTCCACGGGGCAAGTCCACCCGCATCGGAGGCCAGCATTGCGGATACGTACGCGTTGATGCGAGGGTTTCCCCAATCGTCGCCATACCCGGCAGCCTCGGCACGCTCTTGCCAATACCGGGGAAGGTGCTGGTAGAGGCCGCGTGCGCCACTTGTACGGTTGGTCACGTCTGGCATGAATGTCGATTCACACCATGCAACTTTCGCCCACCTGCCGAGTGTGATGCCGTGCCTTCCCAAGCTGTAGTGGGACCACGAGTCTTTGATCCCGCATTCCAGATATTGATTTGCGTTGTAACCGGGCAGGCAGTCCTGCTGTTCAGTCCATTCGGAGATGTTGCTGGCTTCGGTCGCAGAGATTTGTACGCCCACGTTTGCGAATGCTTCGGTGACTTGGCCTGGCGTGCAGGCGGTTGCTGCGATGGCGAGTGCGGCAATCATTGTTCGGACCATGTAGATGCTTTCTTGTTGGGTCCGTCAATGCTTCCACGGTTGGGTCTGACTGCGATGCATGTGAACATCATTCGTCGGATCATCTTTGACCGCGTTACGCCGTCTTCGGCTGCGATGCGGTCCACGTCATCCAGAACCGATTGGGTAACTCTGATAGTGACGGAACGCATCACTGGTCCCAATTCTCAGCCAAGAAGTTCCCCAACCCCGGCCGCACGCTTCGGCTGACAAAACCGCATTCTGGAGGCCAAGGCGAGGACGAGGGGGTCGTCCCGTTTTCTACTGACTGCCCCCGGTTTTTCGCATTCGGGAAACTCAGCCCGTGTTCCTTGAAAATGTTATGGACACGGTTCGACTGGTACCACCACGACCCGCCCCAGTTGTCCGCTCCCGTTCGTCGTGACGGGTGGACGTTCTCATGGTAGTACTCGATGTGATCGCGGCCACGCCGCGAGAACGCTTCGTGGTTCGCAGCGTCAAAGGCACGCAAATGTGGTGTCATCAACTTCTCAAACTCGGGCATCAGAAAGGCTCCTCGTCGATCTCGTACCGTGGCGCTTCGTTCTCGACACGCGACGTACGCGACTGCGGAACGTTTGCCTGACGGGCCTGCTGGACATGATCGCCACCGGCAGCCTTCGGGGCACGTAAAACTTTCGCGATCTGCCACACCTTCAACTCCCAAGCAGACTTCGTGACGCCATCTTTGCTGTACTCGCGCTGGTCAAGCAACCCGCGGGCAATTACCGCTACACCCTTGTGCGACCCGTCCGACACCGCCCGCCCCTGATCGGTGGACCCGTTATCAAAATCGGGCCAGATCGTCAGGTTCACCCACTGCGTCTCGTCTTCCTTCTTCGGCTGGTAAGCGAGTCCGCACGTGTAAAGAGTGCGTGGCCCGTTCTTGGTGTCGATCTCTTTCGTTTCCCAGTCGCGGGTGAGGTTGCCCATCACATACGCGTATCCCGCTTCAAGCGACATCAGGCTTCCCCTCCGTCGTCTTTCTCGGCAATCGGAAACGCCTTATCCAACACGTAGAACTGTTGGCTCCAAAGCTCTAGCCCCAAGCCGATGCGCATCGCGCAACGATTGACAGCCGACGACACCGCATTTTTCAGGTTCGCTCCATTGTTCGCCTGTGGACGGTCGCAATCGCCCGCCTCCTGAATAATCACAGTCGCTTCGTCGATCACGTACGTGACCTCAAGGATCACGCCGTGAACGGTTGTGCCGTTGTCGCCGCCGTAAATCACTTGCACGATGCGTTGCGACGGAGGAACCGACAGTTTCGCAAGCAACATCTGCTGAATCTCAGAATGTGAAATGTAGTCGGCCTCGAAACCTCCCGGCTTCTTCTGGATGTACTTCGCAGGCGCACGCTTAGCGAGTGCCTGCATGTCTGTGCGGTTTTCATTGGTCATTGAACGACTCCCTCATTTTGATGGCAACTTCTAACTCGACAGCCGCAGGCCCAACCTGGGCGCACGTCTGGTTATGGCGGCAATATCGGCAACCCCAATAGCCGCCCTTCGACTGGACCCCGTACGGGCCGGGGTATTCGACAAACTCCAAGTCGCCGTCGTCGTTGGGTGCCTGCGCTCGGGGCAGGAACCCTTCTTTCACGGATTGTTCGACTTCAGCGAACCACTCCAACTCTTGCTGCGCCAGTTCGTAGGGGCTGAGGTCGCCCAACCTGTAATCGGCTTGATGCATCGGCAGCAGCCATTCGCGCATGTCGCCGGGTGCAATCCCAGACGGCAACTCTTTCGACGCCCACGCTTTTTCTTTAGCGACATACACCATGAGCACCGCTTCGGCTTCGACGCCCATTGCGTACAACGCTGCTTGCGCCACATGCTCACGTTTCGGGCCGTTTAGCCACACATTCTTTGCCGCCCAACTGCCCACTGTCTTGAACTCCAGCACAATGCCGCCGTCAACGTCGATCACACCGTCTGTGTGGCCGGACAGCGACACGCCGGTGCTTCTCAGGTCAATCGGGGTCTCAATCTCCGCGTCGGGCCACACACGGGCTACAGCGGCCTGCAACGATTCGTGGATTGAGGTGCCCAACTGGAACGCCAGCAGGGTTGGACCGTCAATTTCTTCGCATTCCGGGATGCCCGCCGCAGCAAATCCTCGTTGCCGTAGGCACGATCCGGTGTCGGACACCCGCATGAGCGTTCCCGCCGCAGTGGGTTTGGGGCCTTCTTCTTCTCGAAGACTTTGGGAATGGTGATCCCAAGCGTCTTGGATAAGTGTTGTTTCAGTCATTTGTTCCCTTTTTTGTGGAGAGCGGTGGGTCGGAGACGATCTGCCCCCGACCCCTATCAGTGACAGACCTCGCGAGTCCGCCCCTTTGCATCACGTAGACCAGAGACGTTCCTGGCGGCCAGCATGGCCCTCACGAGTCTCGGCCAACGGATGCGCCAATTCGTCCCGGTGCAAATCGTTGAGCCTCTTATTCACCTGATGCGGCAACAAATCGACTGTTACCGCCAACTCCGTCTGAGTCTGCGGGCCGCCCAGATTCAGCGCCGCCAAAATGCGTGCCTTGTGAGTCTTTGCGAACCCCGTCTGATGCGCCGCCGCCCTCGACGTTTCAGGATCGGTCGCCCTTGTTTTGCAGAACACGCAGTCGCCTGCGGGTCGGCCGTGGCGACAGGATGGTGCGATAGTGGAATCCCCGAAGAGGTTCATTAGTCGTCCAGTTCGAGTAGCCCGGCGACGGTTCGGCGGGTTGACGGTTGCAACTCGGATCTGTCGCTGGAGGGCATCCAGTGGTAGCAGTCGGCCAGCGCCAACTTCAACGCCTTGTAATCGCGGAGCAACGACTCCAACGAAGCAGTCGCAGCGCCGGACGCCGCCACAACGACCGTCTCTTCGGTAGGCATATCAGATCCCTTCCGTGTCGAACATGTCGCCGGGATGCTTCTCGAAATGCCAATCCATCATGTGCTGCGTCAACGCCGTCAGCAGTTCATCGGCGGCTCGTCGGCCGAGGGTGAACGTGGTGCTCATTGCGCCGTCTGCTGCGATGGAAATGTGGAACCAGTCGTCGGTTCGCATCACTTTCGTGCAGTGTGCGGTGTGGCTGAGTGTGGCTTCTTCTTCGCCAGTCATGGCTTCCTCTTTCAGTAGTTGTCTTACACAATAGGCATGTTTGTCTTACGCGGTCAAGTGGTATCTAGTTCATCGGCATCGCCCCACGACCAATGTTCGTCGTCCGAATGTCGGTCTGGGTGACCCCGGTACAGGGCGCAGCGGACGACATCCTTGGGCGCGACGGTTATGCGACTCGGGCATTGTGGGTCGTCAACAGGATCACTCATCGGCAACCTCGACAAAACAGGTCAACAACCGGCCCTTCATGCGTGTACCGCTGCTCGGTCACAAAATCGTGCCACAACACCGCAGCCACACCATCCACATCGCCCGCATCGACCATGCCGACACTTTCGCCACAATCCTTACACGTCCCCTCCACGTTGTAAGCATTTGCAGACACAACAGTCTTCTTGTTCACAATACGCAACACGCGACGCGCCAACATGCGTTCCTCTTCCGTTGCCGTCTTCACCGAATGCATAATCGTCGTGTGATCCCGGTCAAACATGCGACCAATCTGCGGATACGACTGACCATCCTCGCGCATCGCAACATTCAACACACGCCGCGCCGCAACCAAAACCGCCGCCTTCGACCCGAAAGGAAACGCCTCCACAGAACTACCCGTCACCGCCTCCACCGCATCCACAAACGATTGCACACGTTCAGGGCTAATCGAATTGTTCCCCAACGGCTTCGGCCGCGACTCGCCACTCATCGGTGCCACTCTTCCCGCGTAGCCTCGGCCCGAGCCTCAGCACCGGCCTCAGCAGCGTCCACCTGCGCCTGGCAAGCCAGATCGTAAGCGTGAGCCTCGATCATCTTGCACAACACACTCACCGCGCCGCCAGACAGACTTTCGTGCAGTTCATCCACCGACCCCGCCCACAACTCCTCACAGAACTGGTCCTCGGCATCCTCAAACTTTGACATCAGAAAAACATCCCTTTCGTAGTTGAATATTTGAACCGTACACCCCCATCCCCACCCTGTCCACACAAACTGTGGAGATCGTCGCAAAAAGTGTGGACAACCCACCCCAAACAGGTATAGCGATATTTTCCGAACGCCCATTGGTATAGCGATAGTGATCTTGGCGGGGGCTTTGTGTCTTAGCCGTTGGCTAAGTTACTGGTGGGTAAGTTACTGGTCGGTAACCTCACGATCTGTGTGGTGATAACCGCTGCACGCGTTGGTAACTTACTTCCTAGTAACCTGTCGAGATTTTGTGGAATCGCTTGACGAGCTCGGGGGTTGTGGATACACTGGGGGCAACCTACGAAAGAGGAAAACCCATGCGCTATTCACTCCGGAAAAAGTTTCCGCCAGTCAGCCACCCGAACCTGTGGCAATTAGAAGACATCGCTACGGGTCAGATTTGGGAATCTGACCTAGATACGCTCGCCAGTACCGATCTCGGCATTCCGTCTGACGATCCGGTTTACGGTCTGCTCGCTGAAGCTGCCGAGCGTGTCGCTGCCGTCAAGGTGGGACTATGAACCAGAACGACGACGACGCGACAGCCGAGGGAATCTGCCCGGTCTGCTTGGGCGATGTGGAAGTGTGGATTCATGCGGACTGCAAGAGCTGCGGGCGGCTGAGTGGTTATCACACTGAGATCGCACTACGTGCGGCCGACATCCTCGAACGTGAGACCGCTGGCCTCTCCTACTTCTACATGACGGCTACGGGACTCGCCGCGGTCAACTGTGCGACGGCTGAGCTTGACGCTGAACGTGCGGCCGAAAACCGGCGCGACGCTATGGCGGATCTAGACACTGACCGGGCCGACGCTGTGCGCTTCACTGTTGGCGACTTGCGAGAGGCGGGGTCATGAGCACTGGTCAGGATCTCGAATGGTTCGACTTCGCTCTACCCTGCGACAACGGGTGCGGCCGCGACACGTTCGATTCCTTGCTCTGCGATTGGTGCACGGCGGTGGGCGACGTTCGGCCGACACGTGCCACGGCGAGGCGTTTCCCTACGGCGAGCGTGGCGGGCTGGCTCGTCGTTGCGGCGCTGATCCTGCTCGGTGTCCATCGTGCGATCGTGCTCGCATCAACGGCCTATACGGGGGTCGGGCTGTAGATTTCCGGCGCTAACGGTTCCCCACGGGGCGCGGTTCGATCCCGCGAGCGTCACCACTACTAACAAAGGGACACAAACATGATTAATGATGCAGACATAGAAATGTGGGAAGCCGCGGCGGCTTCCGACCAGGGACATAGGCAACGTCACGGCCGCGAGGCTACGGCGGAAGATATCGCTGCGGCGATCCGTAACGCTGCCGAGTGTCTCTGGTATTCGGGCGGCGAGTCCTCGCACGCTGCAATGTTGGAAACTGTTGAGGATCGGCCAGGCATCGCATGGACTTCCGAGGTCCGCGAGCGCGTCCAATGGTCAGCATGGGACATATTCCAGAAACGTGACGCGGCCGAGTACGGGGATCAGTCATGACAGAACGCGCACTAACAAAAGCGGAAATGGCTGATGTCTTTCTTCGCGTCGCTGAAGGGGACAGTCCAGCGGCTGACGCCATTATCGCAACCTACGAAATACTGATGGGCGTGGAAGGTTGGGCCACCGCGGAGACGGTGGACCCTAAGCACTTCGGCATTCCTGGCCATCAGTGGGAGGAGATCGCTGATTTGATCGGTGAGACTGAGCGCGAACGTGATCCGCTCGCCGCGGTTAACGGGATGCTCACGTGGCTAAACGTCGGCCCGTCGGCGGTGACGGTATGAGCACGGCATATAAGAAACTCGCGCCTAAGCGATTCGTGAAAGTAGCGGGAGACGGGACACCTATCGGCCCGTCATTCTTCGCAACGTTCCCGCCGGGTTCTAATCCTGCAGCTAGGCCGTCGGTGCATGGCAAGATTCCGGCGAACGGGGCGAAAGCTAACGCGGCCCTAGCTGCGCAGATACCCAACGGGGTTGGGTACTGGTTCATAGGCGGCAAAAAGACCACGGACCTGCGTTGGCTCGTCGTGACGGACTGGGCACCATCGAAGGGAGAACCGGATCTGGGCCGCGGCGTGCCTATGTGTGATCTTGACGTGTTTACCTCGTTCGGCGGCGCTCCAGTGGTAGAAGTGAAGGCCAGGAAGGTGGCGACGATCAAGGCTCCGGCGCAGGTTCCTACCGTCGCCGGCGTGACTGATTGGGTGGAACCTGATGCCGTCACAGTTTGCGATAGTGAACCTCCGCCAGATAGTGAACAGGTCGGGATCTCCGACGAGGTGGAAGAGTGGCTATCTCGCCTAGTTCATGAACCCAAACGGGTTTACGCTCACGCCTACGCTGCGGCGCTTGCGTCGGGTGCTCCAATGCCTGCTGATCCCGGCGATGCATGGGCTGCGAAGGTACGCCTGAAGCTCGACAAACTAGAAAAGGTGAAAGTATGACCTACCGGATTACATCTAAGGATCTCGACATACAACTAGGACGGTACGTCCGTGCGTGCGAGCGTCACGGGCTGATCGCTGACGGCGACCGCGTCGGGTTAGCTCACGGCTCCAAAACGTACGGCCGAGCGTTCCGCGTATTCACAATGCCGGAAGGGTCATCGGCCCATTTCAATCCGCCAGCGGGGAACGACTATCTCGGCATGACAAAAGCGGAAGCATTCCACTCTTTAGCGGAACGGTCCTCGGCTCTTGAAGCTGTGCGCAAGTGCGAGACGTGACCCCCACAACCGCGTTTCTACTAGTGCTCTTTCTAATCCTCGCGGTGACAGGATGACCAGCGACCATTGCGAGAAATGCGGCCACATCGGCTGTAGTCCCACGTGCCCCAACGACGGCGTGATCCGATACCCAAACACGCGACGGCGAACCATCACAGAAATGGAAGGCGCGCTCGACTGACCAACTAGATACCAACAAGACCCGCACAACAAGAGATGCCCTAGCCGCGAGGCCGGGGCATCTCCGCGTCCATCCCCAAATCAAACCGGCATCCCTCCGCCGGTGCGATAGCTGCAACCACGCAGACACGACCAGGCCACCACACAAAACGATAGTGAAAAAATTTGATAGTGGAAGCCATACCGCCACCTAACCAACACGCTTTGTAGCTACCTAGTCTCGACTTGTACGGTACTTGTACGGTATTTGTCTGCTACTTGTACAGATACGTCAGGGTTTTTGATGTCATCCCATGTTTTTGGGGACCGGTGGGGTTTTTGGGGACCGGTGGGGTGGCGATGCGATTGGGGAGGGGGCGATAGTGGTGAGGGGGGCGCGAAGCTCTATTGTCTTTGTCCGAGACCAAGGGGATGTGCCGAGGTACCCCCGTCTTTAAGAATCCTGTTATCTGTGTGTGGGTTGTTTGCCTCGGGAGGTGGGTTGGTGTCTCCCCGCGTGGGGTTTGGTCTTGTTGTCCCTGGGTCCCTCCGCCGGTTGACCTCGGTCGTGGTTGCAGTCGGTTTGTCCTGGTCGCTGCTGCCGCTGCGGTCGGTTGTGTATCCCAGTTGTCTGGGGCTGTTCCCTACACGGTTTGTTGCAGCGGTCGGAGGCCCTTCTGACGGGCGACTCTCACGATGGTTAGTCGTGGCCCACATGGTTCGTCGCCTGTGGGGGGCGGCAGTGCTTGTTGGACTGTATCAGACGCAGTGCATGGCGGCACTGTTGTAATGACGCGGGAGTTGTACCCACATGTACCCATCCTCCGTATTGCCGGCTGATGCGCCCACGTAAGAGTCATGCGGAACATGGGTACTAATGGGTACATGGCCCCGTTTCGGTCTAGAGTGAATCACGAACCATCAAAGGACCAAATATGGCTGTACCTGTTGAGAAGGCTGCGAAGAAGAAGAAGGCATCCAAAACTGATTGGGAAACGATTGCTCGCGCTTTCGCTGCCGCTTCTGGACATAACCAGCGGACACTTGAGCGCCGTTTCGGTTGGCCGAAGGAATAAGACATGGCCCCGTCGAAGTCAAAGAACCCTGGCAAATCTGCGAAGTATTATGCGGCGAACCCTGCCGCGGCGAAGAAGAAGAAGGCGTACGACACTGCGTATCATGCGACTCCGGCGCGCAAGAAGTACCGTTCCGATTTGGGCAAAGCTCGACGTAAGGCCGGTGTTGCGGGTAAGGGCGGTGCCGACATGTCGCATACGCGTGGCGGCGGGTACACACGCGAAGCACCGAAGTCGAATCGTGGCCGTCAGGGCGCTAACGGCCGATCCACGAAACGATGATCCTTGCCGGGTTTTTTATTGCGTACTTCTTGATCGGTTTCGGCTGCGCTGTTTGGATACGGTCATCGGAAGGCTCATGCCGTGTACGCCACGTCATGTGGGAAATGTGGGCTTTAGTATTGTTTTTTGTCATCTGGCCCTACGCCGTCTACGAAGAAATCAAATGGCGTCAGCTAAAACCAGAACGCACCGGACTATGACCCAGTTAGAAGCGGCACGGATCGTGTTGGGACTCATGCGAACCGGACACTCAGACACTGATATCAAAATCGGCTACGAGGTTATGCAAGCGTTGGACTGCTCCGAAGTGTGGGACGTACTCCGAGAAGCGTTAAACATCGCATCTTCGATGCTCAGGCACATCTCCGAAGCCGACGATGTTGTAGCCGTCTGGCACCTAGACGACATGTTGGAGTCACTCGAAGAGGACTATGCCTGAACCAGAACGCACAGGCCGCGGGCGCTCCACACCCGTAGAACAATGGGTCCAATATTTGATGGTCCGACGCAACGGCGGATCAATCTACCGCTCCGCAATGGACTCAGGCATCTCCGACCAATCAGCGCGACGCGCCGAAAGCGGGACACGCACCCAGAACTACAACAAAGCCGTCGAACTCGTCGCCCTCGTCGGCGTATCCAACATTCCCCCTTACAGCGTCCTCCCCCAAGAAGTCCAAGACGCACACGACTCAATCGAAATCTTCGCACTCCGCTACTTCGGCATCATTCTTATGCCGTGGCAAATCGAAGCAACCGAAACCATCCTCGCCCTACTCGACTCGCCCGACGAAGAATACATATGCATCAACGCGCCACCCGGCTCCGGCAAATCCACATTTTTTGCGAAGGTGTTGCCTGCGTTCGCGACATGCCGCAACCGGGCCATTCGCGGACTCATCGGGTCACACACCCAAAAAACGTCCGAATGGTACACGCGACGTTTGCGTGCCGAGTTTGAGCGTGAACATGTGGTGCGTGCCGAACTCAACGACGAGAAACTCGGGTTGGCCGTGGACGGCATTCAGACGATGCAGCACGACTTCGGGCAGTTCAAACCGGACGCCAAAGAAATCTGGACCGTCGCAGCGTTCACCGTCATGCAACCCGACGACCAACCGCTGTCGCAAAAGGAACCAACATGGTCCGCGTTCGGATCAGATTCCGGTTTCCTCGGTGGACGGTTCGATCTCGTCATCTGGGACGACGTGTGGGACCCGCGCAAGATGCGAAACTCCGACTCGCGCTCCGACCTTTACCGCTGGTGGGACGAAGTAGCCGAAACGCGTCTCGAACCGGGCGGACTACTTGTCCTCAACGGTCAACGAATGGCCTCCGACGACATCTACCGCTACGCTATGGATAAGGTAGCCCCGATAGACGATGATGACCTCGACGACCCCCTCGTCGAAGAAGGCGCTGCGGAAGAGGGCATGGTGTCCGACGAGAAGTCGGGACAGGCAACTCCTTTGCCCAGTGAAACACCCTCTTCCGCCGCCACCTCCGACGTGCCGGGTCAAGAAAACAAGTACCACACACTCAAATACAAGGCGCACTACGACGACCTGTGTACCGGCACCCACCGGCGCGGCGCACCCGCCTGGCCCGAAGGATGCCTGCTGTATCCGTCCCGGTTGCCGTGGAAGAAGTTGCGCCACATCAAATCACAAACCCCCGACCGTTACGAAATCTTGTATCAGCAAGAAGACGACGACCCGGCACAGATGCTTGTTGATCCGTTGTGGATCTCGGGCGGCACCGGCAAGGACGGGGTGGAGCATGTCGGCTGTTGGGACAATGACCGCGACTTGTGGGAGCTTCCCCCACACATGGATTCTGACCCGATGATTATTGCGACGGCGGACCCGTCCCCGTCACAATTTTGGGCGCTTCAATGTTGGGCTGCTGCTGGGTCCGACGAATATCGTTACCTGCTGGAGTCGTACCGTCAGAAGATGGACGCGCCGACGTTCCTTGATTGGAACCACAGTGAACAAACGTTTACGGGCATCGCTGAGGAGTGGTGGCAGAAATCGGCGGACATGGGTAGGCCGATCACGCATTGGATTGTGGAGGTCAACGCAGCGCAGAAGTTCATTCTTCAATACGACCATTTCAAACGTTGGTCAGCGAAACGCGGCGTTGAGTTGGTCCCGCATTACACTTCGCGAAACAAGGGCGACCCGAAGTATGGGGTGCAGATGCTTGCGCCTTTATATAGGCATGGCCGTATCCGGTTGCCTGGGAAACAGGGCACCGCTGCCCGCATCCATTCGCTCCTACTCATCAACGAAGTCACAAAATGGAACCCAGAAGGTACCGGTTCACGAACCGACGATTGTGTTATGGCACAATGGTTCCTAGAACATAACCTCGAAAGGCTCTACACTCCCTCTATCGAATCTCCGCGTCAATCGCGGCCTTCGTGGATGCTTGATTGAAAGCCGGAACCGCATGAGAAATGCCGACGACATCGTTGCCGAATACTTTGCGCGAAGCCAACACGCCTCGTCTACCAAAGACCGCCAACGCAAAATCCGTGACCACTACAACGGCGACCTTGTAGTCCCGTTGCCGGAGATCGACAAGACCGAAGAAACGGCTGTCGCAAACCTTCTCATGCAGGGCTTGGACCAGACCGCGATGCGGATCTCGTCCGTCATGCCCGACATTCTTGTTCCGCCTGAAGACGACACCTCCGACCGTTCCCGCAAATATGCGGCGATCCAACGTAAAGCAAACTTTGGTTGGTGGGAAAAATCCACAATGGATTTGCAGCTAGCGAAACGCGCCCGGCACCTCATCGGCTACTCCGAAAACATTGTCCATATCCGTTTTGATCAAACCAAGGGCTGCCCCGTCTGGAAAACCCGTGACCCGCTCACGTCGTACCCTTCCAACCTTCGCGGTGTAGACGACATGACGCCCGCCAACTGTATTTTCGGATACGAACGCGACCAGGCATGGATGGCCCGCTGGTACCCCGACGCCGCATTCCGATTCGCTGGCGGATCACCCAACGGCGAATACGCCAACGATGCCCCAATCGAAATGATCGAATACGTCGATCACGAAGAAACGGTTCTCATCGCAGTTCGCAACCCCGCATCGGTCACTGCCGAAATGGGGCCGGTCATTGTTGAACTCGAACGGACACCGAACCTCGCCGGGGTAACCCCCGTTACCGTCGGGTCACGGATCTCGCTGGATGAGAACCGCGGCCAGTTCGACGGCATTACCGGCATGTACCAACAGCAGGCAAAGCTGATGGCGCTTGAAGTGCTGGCAGTGCAGAAAGGCATCTTCCCCGATACGTGGCTGGTTGGCAACGCTGGCGAGCAACCGAAGATCATCACAGAAGCGAACGGTCTTCGCGGTCAGATCGGCACGGTTCGTGGCGGGCAGTTGAAGGACATGCAGTTGCAGCCTGGGTTTATGACGAACCCGGCGATTGACCGTTTGGAACGCGGGCAGCGTGTTGAGGCTGGCATCCCGGCCGAGTTCGGCGGCGAGTCCACCTCAAACATTCGTACCGGACGCCGCGGTGAGATGGTTCTGTCTGCCGTGGTCGATTTCGGTGTGCAGGAAGCTCAGAAGATTCTGGCCCGCCAGTTGGAGCATGAGAACGAGATCGCTGTCGGCCAGTCAAAGGTGTACGGCGGTTCCGCCAAGAAGTCGTTTTACGTCACCAACCGCAAGGCGAAGGGCAAGGTCGATTACATCCCGGCTAAGCATTTCGGTACGGGCCGGAACGTTGTGTCGTATTCGCAGGCCGGGGCGGACATCAACACTCTGGTGACTGGCGGTGGGCAACGTGTTCAGATGGGCACCATGTCGAAGCAGTCGTTTATGCGGCTCGACCCGATGATCGAAGACTCCGAGGTTGAGTCGGATTTGGTTGTGGCTGAACAGTTGGAATCTGGTCTTCTGTCTGGGTTGCAGCAGCAGGCGGCGTCGGGTCAACTCCCGCCCGCCGATTTGGCTGCAATTATGGCGTTGGTCAAAAACGACAAGAAGAACTTGGCCGACGCTGTGGTGCAGGTCCAGAAGGAAGCGCAGGAACGTCAAGCGCAGGTTGTGTCTCCGACCGACCCGGCCGCGCAGCCCGGCATCGCTCAACCCGGCGCTGGAGCGGAAGCAATGTCTGGTGGTGGACCGCCCGGTGCTGAGGGCGGCGGCGCTGGACTCCGAGAATTACTGGGAGCGCTCTAAATGCCACGTACAGGTAAAGGCCAAAAGGTTGCAGCAGCGAAAGGACAGACGTATGGGGCAAGAGGCGAACAAGAAGCGGCGCAGGCTTTGGTTCCTATTGCGGATGGGAACCCCGTCGCTAGTTTGCCTGCCGCAGTTGCGCCACCCGTCCAACGGCCCGGCAGCCAAGCTTTTAACCGCCCTTCCGAACGACCCAACGAGTCAGTCAACACACCAGGTTCCTTTGAGCAGTTGCCGCAAGCCGACGACCCCGAGCGAAGGTTCAAGGCCGCGGCGATGTTGCCCATGATTGAGGCGATGGCGTCGCAACGTGGCGCTTCGCCTCATCTTCGCAATTCGGTTCGGAAGCTGAAATTGTTTATTGGCGACCCTGCCGAGTTCGCGGATAGGAAGCCGTAATGGGTTGGCGTTGGCTTGACCAGGTTTGGACTGGCATGACGGACATCGGTGGCGGTGCCGCGAGTTTCGTTACCGACGTGGCGGATGCCAGCATTGAACTTGGTACGGGCGACCTCGGGGGCGCAGCCGAAATCTTTTACACGTCAGTGCAAGAAGATTTGATGGGTCGCGTGTTGGGTGGAGCGTTCGGGCCAGAGGGCATCATCGGCACCGGCATCGAAGCGCTCCCTGATTTCATACGCGAACCAGGCGCGGCGGTCCTCATGCCAACGATGGAGGCTTGGCAGTGGACGATTGATGAAGTGGTAGATCGGCCGTTGGGTACGATCGCTACTGTTCTCAACGCTACGGGCGCGAACGGTATTCACGAACTGTTCGATTTGGATACGTACACGGCCGCGTATCGCATCAACGACGGGCGTACGTTTGGGCAGTCTGCTGCGGCTGCGATCTTTATGATTAACCCGTTCGACGAGGACGAGTACAATTCGATTAGCGACGACCCGCTGTTCAATGTCATTTCAGGTACCGCCGACTTCATCCAAGAGTTCCTGGACCCGATCCAGTTGGCTGGGAGCGGCGCTCTCGGGTTGGCACGAGGTTCGATGGTTACTGCACGCGTTGGCCGTAACGGTTCGCGCATCCTTACCCCGACACGCGTGTTGGGCGGCGGGACAGGTATCCGTCCGTTGGCGAGAAAGCCACACAAGCGGGCAACTTGGCGGTTCAAAACGTCGGAACAGGCAAAGATCCGCGACGACATCCTCGGCCAATACACGACCGCCCGCACCGACCACTTCATTGAAACGCCGCGCTGGAAAACGGTGCAACGAGAAATGGACGCAGCCACCTCAACCGCAGGCCAATACGAGGCACTCAACCGAATGCTTGGCCGTGGCGGAGCGAAGATGCCTGAACAGGCAAAGGTCGCCATATCAAACGGCCGCACCGCCGAAGCCCGCAACCTGACACTCCGTGCTTTGGCGGGCGACATAAAGGTTCATGCTCAGGTGCAGACGGTTGGCACAGCGTTCAAGGCCGAATGGTTGGATGACTCGGCACGCATGGAACGCGTCACGGAGTACAACTTTCTACGTCGCGAGTTAGACGAAGACGCCACACGGGTTCGTGTCGCCGGAGAAGAAGCGGTGGACGACGCTGCCGCTGCGGGTTCCGCGGTGCCCGGCATCGAAGCCTCGCGCTTCACCGACGAGACACGCGCCACCAAGCAGGCCCGCCTCAAAGAACTCGAAGAAGAAGGCATCGCGTTCAACAATGCACGCGGCGCTGTCGATTGGGAAACGATGTACGACATGAACCGGGCAGTCTTCCGGTCACAACAACGTCGCGTTGTAGCCGCAGGCGACCATTACGAGTTTGATTCGGCGTACGACCTCACCATGAACTCTATGGACGACACCGGGTTGTTTGCTGCCGCGTTGGAAGACATCATCGAAAGCGCCGAAGCGAAACGTCCGCTTTCTGGCGGGATCTCTTCGGGCACTAGAGCTGTCGCCCCTTACGGCCGCGGGTTGACCCGGTTGAAAGAGAAGAACCAACGCTATTTGGAACGTTCCGGTCGCACCTCAATGGTGGACGAATACCGCAACCCGAACACGGTCGGCGGGCACTCGCGCACAATCAGGGTGTTTACCGAGAAGGTGCCGCAGTCACACATTGATTTCCGTGACGCGGTAAACCCGTACACCCAATTTGAACGGGCACTTACGCAAGCGTCTCGGGTAGTTGTGGACGGCGAACGTCTCATCGGCGGGACCGAAGTTGGCGAAATCATGGGCCGGTTTGCAGCGCATCAGGCGGCGGGCGAGTTCGATCAGATGATGGGTTTGTACGACCGGGTTACCCAGCGGTTGATGGACGACTTTGATGCGGTGTCGCCTGCCGAGTTCAAGGAACTGCGTGAGCAGTACCGGGCAGCGAACCAGATGTGGGAATCGGCTTCGGAACCGCAACGGGCGTTGGGTGTCAACAATGTGGACGGCATCGCTGTCGAAGCGGATGTGGTTGTTCATCTTCCCGACGAGTCGATCGTTACGACCCGCAAGATTCATCCCGACGACAAGCCAAAAACGGTTCTCGGATCGGCAACGTCCACTTCGCAAGTCCACACGACCAGAGTTCTTCCCCGCTGGGATCTTGTCTCCCGCGAGTTGCAAAAGTATCAACGTCGCGCCAACGCCATCGACACAGGCGGACTCAGCCGGATCACCTCCGGCGCACTCGACGTTGCCGAAAAGACGCAACGCCGTGTAGGTGCAGCCGGATCAGTCGCCATGTCCATCTGGCGACCCGCTATTCTCCTCACCCCCAAATGGCCGATGCGTGTCGGTTTTGACGAACAACTTCGTATCGCTTCCCAGTTGGGCACGATGGAAACGTTGCGACTTTTGGTCCGCTCGATGCCTGACCTGTCACGCACGATGGCCGCTAAATCAATGGCACGTAAAGGCCGAGGCATTGACTCCGCTGGCGACCTCACTCACATCACCTCTCGTATAGACGAGGTGTTGGAGAAGCACGGCATTGGGAGCGGTACAGGTATTGACCTGGCTCCCCGGTTGCGGGAACTTGAAGCGTGGATCGGGAAGGAAGCAGCCGAGAAAGAATTGAAGGGCGTGTACTCGAAACTGCTAGACGAGCAGTTGAAAGAGTCACGCCGATACCGGTCATCGGTCGCAGCGGTCAAAGGGCTTGCACTGTCAACAGTTATAGCCCCACCAGTCGGGTTCATTTATGCTGGCCTGTCGTTTGCTTCTCGCCGCCGACGCATCGTCCAAGCAGGGCGGCAACGGGCAGCGCTTTCAATGGGCGACGCTCTCCAAAACGAGGGACGCCGCCTCATACGCGAAGCAGTCGATAACCCTGCGTTGGCAGCCGACGCCGAACAGATGATCCGTCGCGGCGAATCCATCAACGACTTCGCCTCAAAAATCGAACCAGGTTTACCCGCCGAAATTAAAGACGTTCTGACCAAAGCAGACGAACGCCTCGCAGACGGCGGACTTCCGATGCTCAAAGTCGGCAACAACCGTGTCCGTGGCGCGTACGGCGACAACGTGTCCGACTCCGAACGTCTCCACCGGGCCACCTCATCATCGAACTCGCTCGGCCACATCTACCGCGGCGCAAACGCAGACAACGCACGCCAAGTCGAAAAGTTCCGACGCACCGACTGGACCCGCTGGGACGTTCTCGAACACGGCGCAGACCACGGCGAACGTTTCGCCCGCATGGTGGAGCTATACACAACAAAGGGCGAGTTTAAACCGTTCTACGACATTCTGTGGCGCAACACCAACGACGTTCCGGCGCAGGCCGATGATCTTGCAAAACTGCTCGCATCCGACGAAGCGCTCCGTCGCCGTCTCGGCTTCAATCGCGCATCAGACGACCAACTCTTAGACATCGCTGAACAACTCATCGACGAATACAACGCTGTTCTGCCGCCCGGTTTCGGGTTCGATGAGTTGCGTGCGAAAGCGTTCGATGGCGGGCAACCGCAATGGTCCGAAGTTAATGCGGTCATTCTGACCAAAGCTGACGAATGGGGTCTTTCCCGCAACGACGCCATTCTTCGTATCCGAGAAGACCACCCCGGCTTCGGGCGTGCCATTTCCCCCGACGCATCATCTCCGTCATCGGCAAACCCTCGCACCCAACTCGCAGATTTCGTAGACGAAAAACTCGAATCCATGTTCGACACGCTCGGCACGCAAGTCTCCGACAACGTGGCCCGGTCCCCGTACTACTCGGCCAAATACGATGCCGAAGTTACCCGCCGCATCCAAAACCATATTGACGACACCGGCAACGCTTCGCTGACACAGAAGACCCTTGACGCCATCGAAGCCGACGCACGCAAAGGAGCGCTCGCAGATACCCGCACACTTCTCTACGATCTGGCTGAGGACACCCGGTTCGGTGAACTGATGACGAACCTGATGCCGTTCTACAACGCATGGGGCGAAGTCATCTCCCGCTGGGGCGGAATGGCCGTAGACAATCCGTACTTTGTTGCAAACTCGTACCGCCTCTACTCCAAGCCGTGGAACGCAGAAACGCTCGGAATTACCGAAGTCACCGATGAAGAATCTGGTTCGTCGTACCTCATGTTCCGGTGGCACAACCCGACACAAGACCCCGATAGTGAAGGTGTCCGCACCGTATTCGACGTGATGTCGCCTGCGGTTCGTAACCTGCTCATTCCGAAACCGATGCAAGACCCCGACCGGACACTCCGGTTCTCAAAAGATGGCCTCGCATCCATGCTCCAATCCACGACACCAGGGTTCGGGCCGCTCGTTACCGTTCCTGTTCGTGAAGCCGTGTTGGCTAACCCGACGTTGGAAACCACGTTTGAGTTTATGTTCCCCTTCGGTCACCCCGAAGGCGGATTCCTTGAACGGGCCATCAAAGACTCCGCACCGACATGGGCCAAATCGGTAGACGACCTGCTTCGCGACTCGCACACCAACGAACGAGTCGTCCAATCCATGTTTGTCGATTACGCAGTGCAACGCCAAGAAGCAGGCGACCCGATCGACGCTGGCGACATCCTCGACGTAAACAACGCGATCGACATTGCGAATGAGCGTGCCAACCAGTTCCATGTGTTTCGTGTAGCGGCGGGCTTGTTCTCGCCAACTTCAGCTACAGCCTTGTCGCCGTACGCGCCGCTAATCAAAATTGCCCGAGAACTACAGCAGGAACACGGAACGTTGGAAGGTAACCAAATATTTTTGGCCGAGTACGGCGAAGACCTGTTTGCCTTGTCGGCACGCATGACGCAGTTGAACGACGGTGTTGCTGCGGCGATCGAATCGGAAGAACTGTACGCCGACCATCAGAAACTTGTTCAGGGGCATCCGTCGATTGGCGGTTGGGTTACGGAGTCGTTGGGTGGCACTGATGAACAGTTTGCTTTCTCGCAGGCCGCTTATCGTCGTCAACGCAACATGGAGATTTCGCCGTCCGATGACCGGAACCGGCGCGAACGCAAAACGCCTACCGAAACGATTGCTGGTCCTGCCCGAGAGTTGGGTTGGGCCGAGTACACGAAACTGTCCGACGCTGTACGCACTGAGCAGGCGAAGGCGAAGGCGGCAGGTCTGCCGTCCTCGCTCAACGCGAACTCGATGGCGGGACTTGCCAAGTTCAAATCGGATCAGATTCTGATTTTGCGGGAGAAGTATCCTGAGTGGGCGGAACAGTTGGACGACTTTGGCCGTTCAAGTCGTGGCATGAAAGCTGTGGTTGACGGTTTCATGGCTGGTTTGCAAAACCCTGACATCCTTGCCCGCCCGTCTTCGGTGCATGTCATCGAATATTTCCAACTGCGTCAGGCGGTGCAGAATGAACTGGTCCGCCTCAAGTCGGTAGGGTTGAGCGATAATTTAGATGCGACGTCTAATGATGGTCTGAGGCTGTACTTTGAGGAAGAGAAAGCGGAGTTAGGTGACCGCCCCGAGTTCTCCGCAATTTACGATCGCTATTTTGAGCGGGACACGTTGCAGCGTCCGACGTTTGCTGATGACGGCGCGTTCCAATTGGAGTTTGTCTAATGGCTGAGAACGAGTACACGTACGGCGCGCAGAATGCGAACCAGCCGGTTGCGTCTGGGGATCTGCCAACGAACCTCGGGTTTGGTGACGAACCGGAACCGTTGCCGTACGACCCGCAGTACCGGAACCGTCCCGAACCTGGCGCGCCACCCATCTACGCCGACACCGTTTACAAGGTCGTTCAAGGGCTCAGTGCCGAACAGCGCGGCTACCTTGCGTTGGACATGTTTCTTAACGTCCCCGGCGCGTACGGCGATGTCAAATACTTGTTCAACGACGACGGATCAGGCACGGTCAACGACCAAGGCTTCATCAACGCTTTTAACACGACGCTACAAATGGCCGAAGCGTTCGGGCCTGACGGCATCGGCCCCGGCATCCCCGGCGACAACTCTGTGTACCTCGACATTCTGCTCCGCGACTCGAACATGACGGATGTGGAACTCAAAGCCGAGTTTGCGAAACGCCAAGCCGAAATTGAGGCCGAAAAGGCAGGCGGCGGCGGCGGTCGGGTCATCAACTACATCGACCCGGTGGCTCTTGCCAAAACGGCTGAACAAGCATTTGCTTCAACGACGGGGCGTAAAGCAACCGTCGCAGAACAACAGTCGTTTGTGAAAACGATTCATAGCCTCCAAGCAACAGGCGCTACCGGTATTGATGTTGGTTCTCGTGCGGGTGCGTTTGCTGAGTCTTCGGCCCCGGTTGAGGCTGCGGCGATGGATCATGCCGGTGCGGCACAACTTGTGATGCAAGCGATAGGACTCTGATATGGCTGAATGGCTGGATGAACTGGTGGCGGTGGTGTTGGCGGGTGCCGCCGAGGCGCTCGACCTTGCAAAAAGCGCGGAAGAAGCCGGGGAGATACTGGCTTATGCTGTTGAAGCTGGGGTGTCGGCTACGGCTTTGGGCGATTTGGTGGCTACCGCTACACGCAGGTGGGGGAATCTGGTACCGCCTGCGGTTTCAGAGGCTCGTACGAAGCCACCGGCTACGCTGCCGCAGGACGTTATTGACAGTATTCTTGCGGAAGATGCGGCCCGTAACGAACCGCCATCCCAGAATGCTGGGGTGCCTTTCCCGAGCCAGCTTCGGGAGGCTGCCGAAATTGGGGCTGCGGCAGTAGCGGCCCAACGCGAGGCGCGCATAGCTGCTGCTTCGGGGCCTTCGCAAAGTGAGCTTCGGGAGGCTGCCGAAATTGGGGCTGCGTCGCGCGCGGCCCAACGCGAGGCGCGCATAGCTGCTGCTGAAGATGCGAAACCTACCGATACTCGTTCTGGTCAGTTCCGTAACCGTCCCGGTTCCGCTGACACTTCTGTTGCCCCGGTTGTTCCTCAAGAATCGTTAGAGGACAGACGGACTAGGGCCAGGGCCAAGGTAGGGCAGAGCGGCTCGGATAGCCCAGGAACTTACGAAGAGATTTTAGAAGCAGAAATAGAACGTCTTGCATCGTCAAGGGCGGTGTTGATAGACAACCGGAAGTTCCTTGACGCCATCAACACCGCCAATGGTGTACGTGAAGCTACGGGCAAAGAAGCTAAGCAAGCTATCCATATTGTGATGGCTGGGTTGCGAAAGTTCGACCCAAACGTTAACTTGTACGATTTGGTAACGGGGACTACCAGCGTTTCGGCGTTAGCAAACGGCAACGAGATTATCGGGACATACGGGTTCCAAGAGTTGATGGACCTGCTCGACGCTAACGACATGCTTTCATTGGATGCGCCAAGTGATTTTCCTGGGTTAGGGCAAGTTATTGACTCGGATACGTTCAACGAGTTTAATGCCGCCGCACAAAAATTTAAGATTGAAGCGGGTCTGGTTCCTGGCGGGCTTAACGGCGAAAAGATAGCGCGCGGGTTTTCGCAGATTGACGGCTGGACTGATGCGTTGGAGTCTGAGGAACCAGAACGGTTTATGCCCGCTTTGGAAGAGATGGAGGAAAGCGGTTCGGGGTCTACCGGATATTCTGAGTTTATTGCTTTGGAACCTCCCAAGGTTACGAAACAGGTTGATCGTGATGTAGCTGATCACTTCGTTAAAACTTTTTCTTCTGAAGCGGCGGGTGCCGAGTATTCGGGTCCGCGTCCGGTTGCTGGTTCTGGTCGTGCTGGTCAGGCCGGTTCTGTTACGTCGGTTACGCCAGACGCGGCATCAAGGGTTCGTGGAGTTGCCGAAATCCAGGCCGACATTGCTCGTCTTGAGGAACGCAAGGAGGGCATCCGATCGGTGACTGCTGGGCAGCAGCTTGCTCAACAGATGGACGAGTTGAAAGCCGAGTTGGAAGCCGAGTCGGAAACCGCTGCTTTAGCTCCTTCTGATGAGGACGTGCTGAATTATCTAGCGTCCCTCAACGGGACCCCGACAACACTCGACACCACAACGCCCTACACCGGTGCGCCTCGCCTGACCGCGGCAGAGAAAACAGCGGCAGACCGCAACGAAGTACACGCACTCCTACAAGAACAATTCGGCGGATTTGCGTTCTTCCTCCAACAAAACGAATCGCAACTCAATGTCGGACTCACCGCTAACGGCACCATTGTCGCCGCCGACGACCCGACTGCATCTACTGTCAAAAACGTGTTGGACGTGATCGCTGAAAAAGGCATCGTCGCGTTGGATCGGGTCAAAGGCGTTCTGCAAAAGACGGAATGGTGGCAGACGACCGACACACGGGCACGCCAGTTCGACGCACAGTTTGGGGAACTGTCGGAACCGGGCAAGCAAGAGTATTTGGAACCGATTCTCGACAACCTCAGCAACGAAGCCCAATTCTTGGGAGGCGAAGAATACGCCGAAGCGTTCGATTTGGACCCCGAACGTGCCCGACGCATGGCCGAACAGATCGCCCGCGAAGGCAAAGAAAGGGACGTTGATTACATTCGCGGGATGATGGTTGCGGAGTCGCAGTTCGCTGCTTCTGGCAGCGCGTTGTCTTCGTTTGGTGAGGCCCGCGACGAGATCAAAAAGTTGGGGGCCGACTATTACGTTGGAGTCAGCGACTCTGACGCTGCCGGGTGGGCGGAAGACATTTACGTTGGCGACCGCGACGTGGCGTGGATGACACAGTATTTCAAGAATCAGGCAACCGCCCGGTTCCCGTCGTTGGATCATGCGATCAACACTTTGCAGATCACTCCTGGCGAATATTTTGCCCCGTACAAGTATGAGATTGAGCAGATGTTGGATCGCGATGTGGACATGATGCGCGAGTTCGCTGAGGTGATCGAGTTTATTCCTGCTGGTGCTGGTGGCGATGTGGCCCGTCCGATGACGATGGGTGAGGCGCGTACGTTTGTGCGTGGCACGAATGAGTGGCAGAACTCTACGCAGGGCCAGGATCAGGCTTCGGCGTTGGCGTTTGCGATTGGTAACACGTTTGGAGAAGTGGCATGAGTGACACGTTTCAAAATTTACCGGGGTCTCCCGGCGGGTTCCCTGAACGGAGGCCGAACCTGGTGTTTGACAGGTACCCTGACTGGTTCCCTGGCATGAATGAGCAGCCAGGCGACGGGAACGACGAGAACCAATCTGGTGATTCGGGCGGCGACACCGGGCCTACTGGCGACCTCCCTCCAGAGTTGCCCACCGATGCGCCTGCGCCTGAAGACCCGGTTCTTGACGCTGAAGAACAAGAAGTGTTGCGTGCCGCCGAAATCTCGTTGGAAGAAACGCTGACCAGCTACGGATTAGAGGGCCTAATTCAGTGGTCGTGGGACCAGTTGCGTTCCAACTCGTCTGTTGCTCAAATCCTGCTTGACATGCGTAAAGAGCAGACGTTTCTTGACAGGTTCCCTGGCATGAAACTGCGAACCGACAACGGCCACAAAGCAATCTCGCCCGGCGAATACCTCAAGCTAGAAAACAATTTCAAACAGACAATGGCCGAAGCCAAAATGCCTGCCGGGTTCTTCGATTCGCCCGATGACTTTGGTGAATGGATCGGCAACAACGTATCCGGCAACGAAATTGTTGGCCGGATCGGCATGGCAGCGGAAGCAGTCCGGTCTGTGAACCCTGCACTCAAAACGCAACTCCAAGACCTGTACGGCATCGGCGTTGAGAACGACGGCGAACTTATCGCCTATTTCCTTGACCCCGACCGTGCCGTAGGTGTTATTGAGCAACGCCTCCAAATGGACGCAGCAGGTCTGTCCGCCGCCGCCGTTCGTACTGTCGGCTCAGGCATCGACCGCAAAACGTCGGAACAGTTGGTTGGCGCAAACATTCAGGCACGCGAAATTGGTGACCGTCTCAAAAGCCAGGCCGGTCTGGTGCAGAACCGCTTGTTGGGCGAAACGAAGAAGCTCACCACGTCGGAGGCTGCCGCTGCCGAGTTTGGTTTGGATTCTGATGCGACGGCCCAGGTCCGTTCGTTACGGCAACGCCGTGAGGAATCTACCCGCCGCCGTTCGGGTGTGCTGGCAACCAACGTCGGAGCGACAGGTCTCGGTTCCGCTACCTGATCTGCGAGGGTGCTTGACGTTTCAAGTTACCCGCTGGTAACATCACCTTTGAAAGATTGGCCGGTCCGAGGCACTTGGGTGTTAGCGGGCAAACCGGAGCTATGACTTCAACCTCCACCCTCATTCCACCGTTGAGGGCGTGTACCGAAGGTGAGTGACATATGACAGATTCGACACCTGCCGAGCAGGAAGATTCTGCCAACCCATCAGAAGCGAAGCCAAACTGGCGACGTGACCTCGAAGCTCGTGCAAATGCGGGCGACGAAGCCATAGCCAAAGTTGCTTTGCTTGAACGTCGAGAAGTCTTTCGAGACGCCGGAATTAACCCATCCGAAAAGATGGCCGGTTACTTTATGAAAGGCTACGAAGGCGATTTGTCTGTGGATGCGATTCAGGCTGAGGCCGCTGCGGCGGGTTTGACTTTGGGTGGCTCCTCTCCGGTGGAAGCGAATCCTTACCAGGATCAGCTTTCGGCTGAACAGCGGATTGCTCAAGCGGCGGACGATGCTGGTCCGGTCACCCCTACTGCGCTTGATGCTCAGATTGCGGCGACTACGAACGAGGCCGATCTTCGTGCCTTGCTCGCTCAGAACGGCATCATGGTGGACGCAGGAGATTAAACGTTCGGTAGGTCATCTTTGGAGGTTTCCAAATGGCTTATACACAACAGTCGTCCGTAGCTTCGGACACAACGGCGTTTGACCAGTTCGCGTACTTTGCTCTGCGTTCGCAGCCCACCTTTGGTGCTGTAGCGTCGGTGAAGACAACCAACCAGTCCCATGTGGGTGCTGCGGTTCAGTTCAACATCTACGGTGACCTTGCGGTTCCGTCGGCGCTGACCGAAACGAGCGATGTTACCGCTGTGGCAATGTCGGACAGCACTGTAACGGTGACTCTTGCTGAGGAAGGCAACGCGATCATCACGACCGCGAAGCTCCGTGGCACGTCGTTCCTCAACGTCGATTCCGACGCTGCGAACATCATCGGCTACAACATGGCTGACACCATTGACACCCGTATCCACGCTGTGCTTATTGCCGGATCGAACGAGGATTGGGGCGGCAACGCCACCTCAACCGCAACGATCGACGCGACCGACAACATTGGCGCTTCGATCATCCGTGAGAACGTGGCTGCGCTTCGTTCAGCGAACGTTGACACCTACAGCGGCGGCACCTACATGGGTTACATTCACCCGGACGTGTCGTACGATCTGCGTGAAGACACTGCGGTGACTGACATTATCCAGTACCAGATCCGTCAGGACGGTTCGGGCGTGCGTCTCGGTTCGATCGGCACCTTCTCCGGTGTCGATTTCATCGAAACTCCCCGCCTTGCCATTCAGACAGATGCGGGTGCCAGCGCCGTGGACGTTTACAACACAATGATCTGCGGCAAGCAGGCCATCGCCAAGGCGCACTCTCGTGCGGCTGGTTTCGGCGCTGACCCCAGCATCGTTCGTGGTCCAGTGACGGACACGCTCCGTCGGTTCCAGCCAGTCGGCTGGTACCACCTCGTCGGTTACGGCCGCTTCCGTGAGGCGGCTATCCGTCGCATCGAAGTGTCGTCTTCCATCGGCGCTAACTAAGTGAGATAGCATGTGTGGGGTCGGGGGAAACTCCGGCCCCGCACATGTGCATCTACCGTTTAGGACTTTTGGAACATGGCAACGAACTTTCCCGGCGCGATGGACACCGATACCACTGTTGGTGGCAATGTCGCTGATAACCCGGCATCTACTGATGCGACGGACACCCCTTCTCATTCTGAACTTCATCAGGATGTGGGCGATGCGATCAAGCAAATAGAAACCAAACTCGGTACAGCGGCTTCTGTCGCTGCGGCTGGGAAGGTTCTAGCGGGTACCGGGTCTGGTTCGTCCGAATGGACTGCTACGCCTACTGGTCTTACGTCTTTGACTGCTACTTCGGTTGTTGGTGCTTTGACTGGCAATGCGACAACGGCAACTACGTTGGCGACTGCACGTACTATTGGTGGCGTGTCGTTTAACGGTGGCGCGAATATTGATTTGCCGGGTGTGAATGCTGCTGGCAACCAGGCTACGAGCGGGCTTGCAGCTACAGCGACGCTGGCAACATTGGCTACAACGATTACGGTTGCGGACGCTGGATCTGATACGACATTGTTTCCGCTTCTTGCAACGGACGGCACGGGCAGCGAATTAGTCTACGCCGACGCATCTGCGTTGACGTATAACGCTGCTACCGGAGCGCTTGGCGCTACCACGTTTGTGGGTGCCCTTACTGGGGTGGCGTCGTCTGCGGCAGAGTTGTCTGCTACGTGGGCTGCTGAGACGTTGGACATTCATCAGGGTGCTGTTCTTTCTGTTGATGGTGTCACTTATCGGGTTATTGATTTGGGCAAGATCAAGATTGTGATCTTCGAGTCAACTCTTGCTGTAAGCACTGCTTCTACTGCGGATGTCATTATTCAAAGCATTCCTACGGCCGCTAGTGCTAACGGGATTTCTGGAAGCGGAACATTGAGCACCACTCTCTATGGAATCAATTACAATTTTACGATCGAAGGCGTTTCGACTACGACTGCGAAGTTGTTAGTTGACGGGGATGCTGGCTATTACAATCTTCCGCTCAAAGATAATGACAGAATCCAGGGCCACATGATTATCGAAACCAGTTAACGGCAGAAGCGCGACGACCGTCATGGAACCGTACCTGCTCGTTCTGTTGGCTGCCGTTCTGGCTTTCTTCGCATGGATGGTTCAACGGTCGATCGTCTCAAATCGTGAAGGCCGCGACGCTTTCATCTCTATGCAGGTCCAGAACAGTTATGACCATAAGCGAACGACCGATACCCTTATCGGCGTCACCACATGCGTCAACGAGCTTGGCGAAGACCTCGTTGGCGTCCGCATCGACGTGGCCCACATTAAGGGACGCCTTGATGCCGACGCCTAAATGGTACGATTTGGCTGACCCTGATGTTTACGGTTTCGATTAAGAAAGAAGTGTAGATATGGCTGAAGGACTTTCGGCAGCAGCCGCTAACGCTCTGCTCGACACCCATCACGATACGACTTATCCGTGGGTTCAGTTGCATACTGCTGCGCCTGGGGCTGCCGGGACGACTGCTGTGGCCGGTAACGCTACCCGTAAGACTACGGCTTCGGCTTGGGCTGCTGCGTCTGGCGGCAGCAAAGTTACTGATGTTGACATTGACTGGTCGGATGCTGAGGTGGATACCGGGGAGGATTACACGCATGTGTCGTTCTGGACTGCCGTGTCTGGCGGCACTTTTGGTGGTTCTGGGACGTTGACAGCTAATGCTGTGCTTGCTACTGGCGACACGTTTAGCATTCTTGCGAGCGGCATGACTGCTTCGTTTACTGTAGCTAGTTGATTCGCGTGGATATCGAACCACAAGAAGTCATAAACCTGATGCAGCAACGCTTTCCTAAAGAGTTTGAGATCGTTGTGCTGACTATTCAAAACCAAAAACTTGCGGCAGCGGCCGCCGATGCGGGAGCAAACGCGGACCTTAAGGAAGACTGATGGCGACTAATTATCCAGGATCGTTGGATTCGGGCACGCAGCAGCCTTCGCCGTCGGCTTCGACGGAGATGGATGATTCAGGGTTTGAGCATGATGTTGTTCATACGAATCATTCTGGCGCGATTATTGCGTTGGAGACGAAGGTTGGTACGGGTGACTCAAATGCTGTAGCTAATTCGGTGTTGGCTGGTACTGGTTCGGGTACGTCTGGTTGGACGACTGGTACGTTGGCGAATGCGATTAGTGGTAATGCGGCTACGGCTACTGCGTTGGCTACTGCTCGCACGATTGGTGGCGTGTCGTTCGACGGCACCGGCAATATCAACCTGCCGGGCGTAAACACTGCCGGTAATCAGGCGACGAGTGGCCTTGCCGCTACTGCTACCGCGTTGGCTACGGCTCGGGCTATCAACGGCGTCAACTTTGATGGTTCTGCGGCGATCACTGTGACTGCTGCGGCGGGGACGTTGACTGGCGGCACGTTGAACTCGGGGGTGACGGCTTCGTCGTTGACTTCGATCGGCACGTTGGCTTCGTTGCAGGTGACTGGCCTGACGGCTGCTGTAGGCAAGATGGTGGTCGGTCAGGCTTCATTCACTCAGGAGCCTTGGGCTTCAAGCACGATCGCATTAGGAAATTATGGATTTGTAGGCACGCAAGGCAGTTACGCTACTTCGCTGTCATGGAATTACGAGCGTGGCACCGATAGCGGCTTTCATTCGCTGGCTGTTAACAGTTATGCGTCAGCAGGCGGAATTGACATTGGCAACGCTGGGATTTACTTTCGGTCTGAAGGCTCTGGGTATGCAGCTTCGGCTGCACCTGCAATACGCATGACGCTTACTTCGGCTGGCGATGTCGGTATCGGCACCACTGCTCCTACTGCACTCCTCCATGTCAACGGCGATGCAATAACCACGACAACTCGGGCGACGACTGCGTTCTATGTTGGTGCGTCGGGCGACGACGGCATCGGTGGCGTCACGGGTCAGTTCGGCAACGTTGAGACGGTCGGTTCTGGCGTAGGCAACTATGAGGGCTACAGCATTAGCGGTCGTGCCGTATTCATGCACGACGGCACGACTGTCACAGGTATTTACAACGACGTGGACAACCAGTGGTTCGCGATCTGGGTCAACAACGGCTACACCCGAATATACGACTCGGACGGGATCGCCGCCTTCGGTGCGAACGATTACACGTCGGGCGGTACAGGGGCTGCTGGTAACGGGTACGTCGGGATCTCGAACTATTGCGGCGGGTTCTCAGGAACGGCCGCCGTAGTCACCTCGACTACGGTCGCTGGTGTTGCGATGAAACGTCTCGGTTTCTCGTCGTCGTCTTACGAGTTCAAGTCAGGCATCGAAGACCTCGTCATGTCGGACGAGGCGTTCATGTCGTTGAAGCCGATCACGTTCCACCCGAACGACCAGTACGTCGATTCGACTGGCGACGTGACCGAGATCGTTGGCGGTCACACGATCGTCCCAGACAGTGTTGAGGCTGGCGAGACCGCTGGTCTGATGCCGTTGAAGCGGGCAGGGTTTGGGCTGGAAGACTTGTACGGCCGAGAAGACACGATGATTCTGGCGACCGAGTTCTCTCCCGACCCAACCGCTTTGATTGCGGTGTTGACGTTGAAGCTTCAAGAGACAATGACTCGGGTTGATGCGCTAGAGTCCTCAGGAACCTAGCCTTAAGGATTTGTCATGGTCGAAGTAACAGCAGAAGAAGTAGTTCAAGCGTTCAAGGACCGTTACCCGACGGAGTTTGAGTTGTGTGTGCTGCTCATCCAGAACATCAAGATGCAGCAACAGTTGGCTGTTGATCCCAACCCCGAGGATGTAGAAGCCGAAGATACCGCTACTTAGGCGGTAGAACGCCGTCTACCTCCCTATAGGAGGCTAGTTATGTCTGTGTCTGATTTCTTTGCTGCCGAGAAGCCTGCGTTTGATCGCCAGCGCGACATCGCCGATTACGGGTACCAGAATGCTTTGGTCCGTAACTCGGCTCAACGGCAGTCGTTGAACGTCGAGCGCCTCAATGCGACTCGACGTTTGGGTAAGCAGTTGACTGCCCGTCGGCAGCAGATCCCTGGGCAGTTCACGGGTCGCGGTTTGCTGAACAGCGGCATTTATGGCAAGGCGTTGGGCGATTTTGAGACTGCTCGTTTGCAGGCTGAGTCTGGTTTGTCTCGCGGGTTTCAGAAGCGGGGCATGGATTTGTCTCAGCAGCTTTCTTCGGCTGAGATGAATCGTCTGATTCAGTTGGCTGATGTTGATTTGAATGAGGCTCAGCGTCGTACTGCGATTGCGGGCATGTTGCAGGGGGCTACGAGCTGATGGCAATCACATGGCCTTCGTGGGATGACATAGCAGAGGAATTCGATGAGAGTGTGCTCGGTACGGGCTGGGATAAAATTGGGGATGTTATAGATCAAATTCAGGGCGCACCTGACGAAACATTTGATGTTCCAGGGAATGATCCTGAAACTCTTTCGGGCCTGTTTGGCAATATCCCGATGACTGCTGGGGGGGCTTTAATAAACCCTAGTAATTCGGATATGGGGAACATGCAGTTCCGCATTGCTGCAGCGTGGCAGCACGCTCAGCAAGTCGCAAAGGTGCAGGGTAAAGCTGTTGGGGATACTTGGGAGAGCAATCCAGACCGAAAACCCGCTCTGGTAAATGCGGCCGATTGGCAGTACAAATACATAAAAACTCAGTCGGCTTTAGATTCTGCGGCTAACAAAAGTTACTTTGACTCTTTGTATGGTTCTGGATCTTCGGGCGGCACGGGTATAGACACCGCCAGTTTGGAGATGCAACAGGCCGCTATTGAGGACACTCTTGCTCGGTCGATGGAACAGATCGCTTCACAGTTTGAGTTGATGACTGCCGAGATGGAACGGCAGAAGGAGGCTTCTGCTTTGGAGATGGACGCTGCCCGTGTGGCGGCGCTTGAGTCGTTGACTGCAATGTCGGCGGATCTTGAACAGACTTCGACCAGAACTCAGGCCCAGATGGCTGCTTCTGCTTTGCGTACTGGCGGAGACATTGGTGCTGCTACAGAGGGTGCGTTGCGCCGTTTGGGTTCGACTTCTGATGTGATTTCTGATGGGGCGCGTCGTGCCATTGAGGAGGAGGGCCAGTCTGAGGTTGGTTTGGCTGCGTCTGAGGCTCAGATTCAGTCTGATTTGTCTGCCCGTTTGGGGCAGATCACTGAGGGTCAGTTGGGTCGTTCTCGTGGGTCTGCTGAGCAGATCGCTCAGGGCGGTCAGACGGCGATGTCTGCGAGTATGGCTTCGCTGTTGTCGCAGCAGCAGGCTCAGCGTTCTGGCACAGAGTTTGAGGTGGGCGAGAATGCCCGTCAGGCTGCTTTGGAGTTGGCGTTGAATCCGCCGACTCGTTCTTGGGGTGGTACTGCTGGTGGTCCTCTTGCTGGTATGGACCATATTCGTCAGGCGGGGCTTGACTACGGCATGTCAGAAACGGAGATCATGCTTCGCATTGAAGCTGGCACGATGTTTGACAGGTTGGGCGTTGGGAAGCAGACGGGCAACAATAACGCTCAAATATTGTCTCAAGTCAAGACTGACGAGGAGCTAGCTGCTCTGGCGGTAAGCGATAAGGGCGTAGTGAATCAAGATGTCATTGACGCTCTAGCCCTCGGTGGTGGATACCCATAGTGTCTACCACTGAGTTTGATCAAGCCATTGCCGACATAGCGGCAAAGCACGATGTTTCAGAACAAGCTGTTCTGAACATCAAGAAGAACACGCCACGGTTGGCGGCGTTTGATCCTCTCGACCCTCAAGGGACGTGGGATCCCATCCACGACTTCAGTGGCTCTGGTGGCGTTTCTGGCCAGTCTTTCGCTAACCCAGCCTTTCAGCTTTCGGATTCGATGATCGAAGCGATCCGTGCGAGTTGGAAGAAAGACGACGTTGATGAACGCGGCGGGATCACGGGCGCTTTGCTCGGTGTAGGCGAAACGATTCTGACAGCGATTGATCTGCCTCGGGCTGGTGTTGTTTCTACGATCAAAGAGTTTGGTGACATCTTTGACTCTGATGAAAAGTTCTCTCTAAACGAGTGGGGCAGTCAGCTTGGTTTGGGCGAAGAGCGTGCCATCGGGTTTGGTGACTTAATACACGACTGGGCACCTGGCCTGGGCGAGATCGAAATGTTTGGTGTGAAGCCGCTGGACAATCTTGCTGGGTTTGTTGGCGATGTCTTGTTCGATCCGTTTACTTGGCTGACATTGGGCACTTTGCCGATGGCGAAACAGGGCACTATGGGTGTCGTAAAGATGCTTGATGCTTTGGGCGATACGGTCAAAGCTCGTGCTGTGATGCGGAACGGTGTCCGTGCTTTGTCTGGCGATGATCTGGCTCGGTTGACCGTTTCGGCACGCAGCAATGGTTGGATTGGTGCCGCTGATGAACTCAAGGGCGGTATCCAGTTCAGGATCCCTGGCAGCAAAACGTTGTCTCGTCTCCATAGCGGGCCTACGAAGGCGAAACAGTTGCAGCTAATGTCTCAGGACAACATGCTGTTGAGGTTCACTCCCCGTATGGGAGCGAACACTGCGGCTCAACGGGTCCGCCTTTCAGCTTTGGGCGGGTTCTTCGGCGGGGACAGAAACCTTCTTAAGACTGCTTTGCGTGACCCGAATGTTTCTGACGACGTTTGGCGGGGGGCATTCCACGGGATATTGGCTGACAATGTTGGCCGAGGGATCGAGAAGAGTCTCGACAATTCGTTGACTCAAGCTTGGAATGTCCTTGATCAAATGATCGTCAAGGAAGGTGTCAGCGGCAAAGTTGCTTATCGTGCGATGGGGATGGATGTTGCCCCCGATGGCATGTCTCAGGAGCTGTTTGAGGCGTTGACGGCGTTCAGTGATGACGTTCTGAAACAATCGAACGACATCATGCGCGAGTCGATGGATGGCGTTGATTGGCTTGTTCGACGCAGCAACTGGCAGCCGACGTACAGGACGCAGGAATTTCGTCTCTGGTTGAAAGAGGCACGTAAAAGTGAGCCTTCTGGCGGCATGTTCGACATGCAGGGCTTTGAGAAGCAAGCGAACATTGTTGCTGGCGGCGAGTTCATGGGCGTCCCGCTTGTAGACGCCTCTGAAGATGCTGCTCGACGCGGGATCTTGTTGGACGACGGAACTGTTGATGTTGCTAAGGGCCGTGGCCCGAGGGAACAAGCGGTCAACATTCTTGAAGAGAACGCTGCCGAGAACGGGTATGGGCACGATGAAATCTTTGACTGGTTCGAAGACGATGTGTTTGTGGCGATGCCACAACACATCAAGTTGTTGTCTCGTCGTGCCCGTGGCAAGTATGTCGAACGTAAACTTCGTAAAGTTGGTGTGAATCTGGATCGCACCGTCACTTTGGATGCGTCGGTGCGGCAGGCCAGAGATTACCGTCAGGTTGATGAGGTTCTGAACGATCTGAATCTTCAGATCGAAGAACTTGAGGCGGCAGCAGTTTTGGAACGGGAAGCTGCTGATGCTGCCCGTGACGGTGGTATGCCGTTTGCTCAGCGTGGCGTTGACCTTGAGAACAAGATTATTGAGACGCTGCGGTGGCATGCCGATCAGGCTAAGAAGGCAGCAAAGTTTGGTGTCACTTGGGTTCCGCCGTCGAAGAACGGCACTATTTGGCGGCAGCTGGCTGGAGAAAGTTTGGAAGACGCTGAGCGGATCGGCCGTTTAGCTGATCAGCGTTCTGATGAGGCGTTTAACAACATAGAGGTGTTGAAGGATGGTGCTGCTGCTCTTGAGCGCCGCGCCGACTATTTGGAAGGTGAACTTGATCGGATTAAGGGCGGGCTTAGCAAGCTTCGTGCCCGTCAGGCAAATCTGCGCCTTGAGCAACATGATCTGTACGCAAAGGTAGAGCTTCAGGTTTCGCAGGGGACGCGTGCAGCGTTGAAGGATTTGGCGCGGTTGGATGAGATCGCTCAAGATCTGCGTGACATCAACGAGCCGCTAGCTGCGGCTCGTACGAGTTTCCTTCTTCAGGCTGGCGAGATCGAAGAGGCCCAAGAGGTCATCAGGATGTCGGCGAAAGTTGTTGTGGGTTCTAACGTTGTTGAGGAGCAGCTCAGAAAACTGAAAAGACTGTTTCAGTTCAAAAAGGGTTTCCCTAATGATCTTCAGTCTCAGGATGCTTGGGCTAAGCAGGTCAGCAGTTTGATGGACGAAATGAACATCCCGTTGAACCTTCGACCAAAGACGTACGAGGCGCTAATCGACTTTGAGATAAATATTGGGCGGGCGCGTCGGGCTGCTGGCCGAAATGTTGCTGTTGCCCGCAAGGTGATGAGCGCTGCGACTTCTGAGCACACTGATTTGAAGGCTTGGCAGAAAGAGATGGTCGCTGAACGCGACAGTTTGATCGCCCAGTTGGGTGACGATTTACCGCCTGATGTTGCTGAGGAGATCCGTCTTTCTTTGGAAACTTTGGCTCCTACGAAGGACGGCTACATGTCGTTTGACGGGTCGACTGCTTTGTATCACGGTATGAATCGGAATCATGCCGAGATCGATTTGAATAAAGTTCCTGATGCCGCGTCGAGGTCTACTAGCGAGATCGATTCGATTGGGCAGCTTCACCTTTCGTTCGATCATGAGATTAGTTTGCGGTACGCTAGCGATCCTTCGAAGATCTTGGGGTTTCGGATGGTTGCGAAGAACCCTGTGATTTATGGCGGGACTGGCGACGATTTCTTGCATGGGCATACTGCTTTGTGGGGTCAATCTTCGGAGTCGCATCGCGGTCGCGGTTTGGCTCAGATGCATGTGGACATGGTCGATTCTGGGGTGAGGAACGGCCATATCACTTTGGAACATATGAAGGAGATGGGTGTCCCGAACGCTCAACGTATTTGGGATTTGATGGGCGGTGCCCCTCAGCGTCCGTATGTTCCGATCCTGCCGTTTCTTGACGGTTTGCCTAAACGGATGACTAGAGCTGAAATCGATCACGCTGGCCGTACTTCACTCTCGCACCCTCGTGGCAGAGATTTATTTGAGCGGTGGAAGCGTGGCCCTCACCCCAGAGATGTAACTTACAGTGACGTTAATTTTGATGATCTTGATGAAGCCGCACAGGCTATGTGGATCGAGAACTGGAACACGGGCTGGAGCAGGGACGGCACCGTAAATCTCCAAAACTTTCACGAGATAGAGGTTAATCAACTATTTGATGATGATCTTTGGGAGACAGGAGATTGGATCTCGACTCTAGATATTTCGGATTGGGCGGATGCTCCTGGGACTGGCGATGTGCTCGCTGATGTCCGCGAGATGCGTGAACGGCTCTATCTGACCGCTCAAGTCAGGATGGACGCCCTCGACGACATCGGCGCCCTCGACCTCGATGCGGACACCATCGGGGTGTGGGTTAAAACTAGCGATTTGGCAGGCGACACTGACGAAGTTATTCCGACCCAGATTTATGCGCCTGATGACAAAGCCAATGTGGTTCTAGTACAGATCCCTCCTGAAGCGGTCAGACACATCGTGCCCATCACCTCAAACCCTAAAGCAATTGTTAACAAATCAATTCTGATCCAAGCCCGCACTAATATGGATGACGCCAAAGCGGCCGTCGAGAAGTCTTTAAGGGTTGAAGAACTGATCGGCGTTCAGAGCGGCGTCAAACTGTCTTACTCGGAAGCGGCCGCTATTGTCGGCGACGACGGCACCCAACCTTTTCCCATCACAGGTATCATTTCCGAACTCCGCGACGAACACAAGCAAGTGGCCCATCGTGTGCAACAGATGGGCGGAACCATGGCCGAGTACGATTCTGGTGCAGTGGACATTCTGGCTCGGGGCGGGATGGACCTTCTAACATACCAAGGCAGCCACGACGCTGCTGGAATTCTTAATGCTCTCGCTCTGGAAGATCCGACGCTTCTGGGCCGTTTGAAGTACAAGCGTTCCCCATGGACAGGCAACCGTTCGGCTGGAGCTGGCGGGCCTTTGAGCAAAGAAGGTGTACTGCAAGAGGAGCGGTGGATCGCCAACCTGATCGTTAAAGCTAAACGAAACGGTGTTGAGCCGTTGGAGAGAATCCCTCTAACCCCGAAGCAGCTTGTAGAAGACCCGAATGGTCAATGGTTCAATACTTACATCAAGCCAGTTTCTTCGAATCAGTGGATTGGCGGCAGCCCCGCCTCAGGATTGTCCAGCATGGGAGGTTCACAACTGAAGGACGACTTTGCTGACGGGTTGATGGATTGGGTAGCGGATTTCCATCGGGAGCTTCGCGCCGAAGGTTACGATTCGATCTTGTACACAGGGTTTGAGCACGGCGGGCAATGGAACGCTATTCCGTTGGATCCGAAGAAGCAGTTACAGCCGTTTGCGGGTGGCGCCGACGAGTTGACGCCTAAGAACAAGGACTCTTTGAACGCCTCTATGTTGGGTGATGAGGACACTAGTAAATCGTTTATCACTTCACGAGAGTTTGGGAAACAGTTAGACGATGCTGCCAGTGGCTCAGGGGCAATTGGCGGCGCTAATGCGATTGGCTCCAGTCCTAAAAACATAATCAGATATCAAAGCAGAATGGACGTTAATAAAGCGCTGGATTCAGCCGCGCTTGGGATTGAAGCTACCTCAAAAAAGAACTGGGCCAAGCACGAATACGATGTCATCACGGATCGCGTCGAGTCGACATTAAATGACTTCGAATCCACCATTGAGACCTGGGTTACCCAGAACTTTGTCGATTCGACTGGCGGGAATACCAGGCATCCAGAGCAAATCCTAACGAATTTGACTTCGGCCAGAGGGAAACTTGCTCAGGAAATCGGCGCGCTGAGTAAGGTTGCTGACAAAATAGAAGCGATCGATCCTGCTCAAGCGGCGGCTATGGCCGCTCCCCTCAGGCAACAAATAGACATGTTGCGGAAATACCTTTCCGACACTACTCAAGTTTCGTGGAGCATCGGTCGTGCTTTCTCTGAGGCGAAGCGTGTAGGAGCAAAGAATCTTCAGGCCCGTACTGCCAAACAGTTTGTGGGGTTGATCGATGAGTCGATGCTGGCCTTGGAGGCACGCAAAGTAAAGAGGTATCAGGAGATTGCTGATGCCGCTGACGAGATCTCTCCCTTTGTTGCTGAGGCTCAGGGCAGTGTTCGGCAAGCTGCCGAGCAGCTTGCCGAGAACCAGCGAAGGATCGCTCAGATCGACGCTGATATGGCTGAGGAGGCTACTACAGCGGACGGGACGGTGGCGTATTTTAGGTCTCAGGAGTTGAGTCTCAGGGGTGAGGCGACTGAGCGGTTTGAGATGGCTAATCGTCTTGATAATGAGGAGCTTGAGGCTGCTGAGCGGGCGAGGCGGGCGTCTGTTACGGATGTGAGCATGGATGGTGTGCCTGTGCCTCGTCCTTCGGAGCGGGTTGCTTCTGTGGAAGTTCCTAATGTTGCGGCTGGTCGTGTTGCCGATATGCGGGTTGAGCGTGCGGCTCAGACTGTGTCGTTGAATCAGACGAACGCCCAGTTTCTTCGGTTGGAGGCTAATGCGAAGATGTTGGAGGCCGATTTGGCCCGTCTGTCCCATGACAGGGATTTGATTGCTACTCGGTTTGCGACGATGTCTATGCCTGAGCGCACCGAGGCTTTGTCTTCGGTTATGCGTGGGTTTACGGCGTTCGGTGCTGATGGTCAGATTCCTGAGGAAGTGGCTCAGGGTTTGGCTGATGTGAATCGGATTATTGGTGCGCGTGGCAGCAATAGTGTTGTGACGGTTTTTGACAAGGTGAACGACTTGTTTAAGGCGTGGGCTATTGCGTCGCCTGGTTTCCATTCTCGGAACTTCTTTGGCGGCGTGTTCAATAATGCTTTGGCTGGTGTTGAGCTTTCTTCGTATGGTCGTTTCCATCAGCTTTATAAGCCTGTGCGGGCTGCTATTGATGCGGGTGGTTCTGTTGATGAGCAGGTGGCTGCGTTGCGGGGCAGCAAGCAGGCTCAGAGGCTGGTAGATAGCGGCAATGGTCGGTTTGTGGATCACATGGCGACGTTGATGCGGAACGGCGTTTTGAATGGTGGTCAGACGACGGAGTTGCAGAGGGTGGCTCGGGCGCGGTCGATCAATCCGTTGAACCCGAACAACATTGTTACGGCTACGGCCCGTCGGCCTGCGTTGCATGTTGAGAACATGTTGCGTGGGACGTTGGCGATGGACAGGCTCACGAAGGGTCTTGATATTGATTTGGCTGTGGCTGACGTGTACAAGTATCACTTCGATTATGACGATTTGTCTGGGTTTGAGCGTGGCGTGATGCGGCGTGCGATCCCGTTCTATACGTGGACTCGCAAGAATTTGCCGTTGCAGTTGGAGATGATGTTTAAGAACCCGAAGGTTTATAACCGTGTTCATTCTTTGAAGCGGGAACTTGAGCGGGATTCGGAGAAGGAAACGTTGTTGCCGAAGTGGATCGAGGATCGGTTCCATATCCAGTTGCCTATGTCGATGGGCGGCGATTCGGTTTTCTTGGTTCCTGATTTGCCGTTTGCCGAGCTTGATCGGGCGATGAACCCGAGGCTGATCGTTGCGTCTATGAGTCCTTTGGTTAAGATTCCGTTGTCTGAGATTGCTGACAAGAACTTCTTCTTTGATAGCGATTTCCGCGATGATTACAAGCCGTTGCCGAAGGCGTGGGACACCGTTTTGGCTCCGTTGTTGCCTGCGTTGCATGGGGCTGGGATGGTTGGCCGTCGTGAGGATGGCGAGTGGGTGGCTACTGATCGGAACATGCACCATTTGGAGTCGACGTTGCCGATTTTCTCTGCGCTGCGTCGGCTGTGGCCGACGTTGGGTGACGAGAAGACTGAGTCTCGCACTATGCAGAACTGGGTGAACTGGACTTCAGGTATCGGGTTTAGGCGGATCACTGAGGATCAACGCAAGTGGGAGCAGTGGCGGCGCGACAACGCAGAGTGGCTGGATCGGTAGATGCCGTCCACCATGGGGCATGATATTCCATATTCGTAACCTGTTGGCTGCCGAACCTGTGGCCGTTGTGGCTGCACTGCAGGCGTCGTTGGCGTTGGCTGTGCTGTTCGGTGTGGACTTGTCGGCCGATCAGCTTGCTGGTATCGGTGCGTGCGCTGCGACTTGGTTGGGGCTTGTGACCCGTCGCCGTGTCACTCCTGTGTAGGAGCCATATTTAGGGTGAGTAGCGCGCCCATGTTCCACTGGACGGCGGCTGCGTGCAGCGTGCCTGTTTCTGTGTCGTGGGTTTGGCCTTGAGCCATCTTCATCAGGTGCCGTAGGGCAGCGTCTATGTACTCGGAGTCTGGTTTGCCTCCGAGTATCCAGTTGGGTTTGCCGTCTACGTCGGGGTATTTGGTGCGTCCGACGTGGCAGTGCCATGCGAGTGGTGCCCAGTCGAACCAGCCTAGTTCTCCTAGCGGTTCTTTGTGGGCGTCGTCTCGTGCGGCTTTACGCTGGTTCGTCTTCTTCAACCCATTCTTCCATTTCTGCCCAGGAGGCGTCGCCGAATACGAACCAGTCGCCGTCGATGGTGTTGACTAGCCAGTCTGTGGGGCCAATTTCGATGACGGTTCCGTAGATGTATAGCTCTGTGGTGCTGTCTTGCAGGTCGTCTTCTGGTTCGGGGGCGATGTCGCCGTCGATCCAGTCTTGCATCAGGTAGGCCGTGTAAACGGATCCGTCGTATTGCACCGCTGTGGCGATGCCTAGCCCTTCAAAATATCCCATGGCTGTAGTCATTATTCTGTTTCCTCTCGACTGTGTCGTTGTAGGTACTTAGTTACTTGTGGACTGTCTTCAAGGGCTGCTTCCATTTTCTCGATGGCTCTGGTTACCGTCAGGTAACATGTTGACTTGGGGAGAGCCATCCGTTGCGAGACGGATGCGTATGTTTCTGACCCGAGGACGATGGAGATCATAGCTTCGGCTTCCCGTAGCGTCAAAGTATCCTCTATGGCGTCTAGGAGCGTCTCTCGTAGCTCCTGTAGCTCTTCGGTGGTATATCCGCCCATTGGCTTGTGCGGCTCTTCCATGAGCTTCTCAGTGGCATCCATCAATCTTTGGTCGTATCCGAGAACGTCGATCAGGTTCGAGCTGATCTCACGGGGACCACGCCACTTGCGAACCCCGCCAGAATCTTTCTGCTTGTCTCTCATCAGCGGACGCCTCGGCTCGACAGACAACCCGTCACGAAGCAGTATTCGGTCCCACTTGTTAAACAGTTCTTCCCGTTCTTCATCAGACATTTCTTTCCTACGGCGACGGTTCGACATGATGGACCTCACCGATCTCTATTAGGAGATCGGATGGGAATGCCCAGTAATGCTTCGGGGTCGCGTCGTCGAACACGCCTTTGCCTACGTGCGGGGAGGTTTCTACAGCCCGTACGAGGGCACTCAGCTCGACAACTATTGAACGGTCTTCGTGGGAGTCGTAGAAGAACACTTCTACGGGGTGATGTTTCTGCCATTCGATCAAAGCATCCAGATTGGCGTACTTGATTTTGGCGAGCTTGTCACGTCCGAACCCTTTCGCTTCGACCAGTGCCTGTGAGGTCAGAAAGTCGGGGGTGTGACGGATGAACTCGGACAGCATCGATAGTTTGAGTGGGGGACGGTTCAGGCCGTACGGGATCCAGCCACGGTTCTGACTGTCGAGCCATGCGGCGCACCGCTCTTCTGCCACGTCACCCATTTGGGCGTAGCGTTGGCTCCACGCCATTTCTCTGAACGGCCCGCCAGCCATCGTTACAGATCCTTCTTCAGATATACCCAGCCGCTGTCGACGGAGAACGGGACGTATCCATCTGCCGTTTTTTTACGCAACTGGATCTGCTTGTCGTACAAGACTTTGACAATGTCGATCTTGTAGTCGTTTTGCCACGGCTCTAGTTCGATCACAGGCTCTTCAACCTTGGGGATCGGTGCGGCCGACGGCCGTTTCTGAGCTGGTTTCTTTACTCTTGTTCCTGGCTTTGGGTCCATAGCGCCTCCTATTGGCATGACTCGCACGACTCGGGGTTTTCCAAGTCGCAGGATTGTTCGATCAGTTCATCGGCGTCTTTGCCCCAGTCGATACCGACTGTGCCGTATTCGCCCATCAGTTCGCCATCTTCGTACAGCTCTGCCAGTGTCTTGGGATCAGTCATTTTCTTCGTCGCCGCTTTCACTTATCCACAGGTGTCCTGTGGTTGTGGATTCTAATACAGATATCTGGCCGTCGTCCAAGTAAGCGATCCCGTTCAGGGCATCCAGCACTGCCTTCATGTAGTTGTCGATGTCGCCTCGCAGCACAGTTGGCAGCTCTGTAGGAGCAACTTCGATCCACATGCCGTTCTTGTCGAAGTCGACCGTGACTTTCACTGGTCCTTCTAGTGGTTTGCGTCGACCGAATCTGGTCTTCCACGCTGCAGCTATCGCAGCCTCGTGTATCTGTGTCGCTGCGGGCGTGAAGACACGCCCTCGGCGACCGAGCCGTGGCCGTTGCTTAACTCTGGGCTTTATCTGTATGTAGGTCCGCATCGGTTTACGTGACATAGGTAGCCTTTCCTCTGTAGTGCTCCAAGACCTGTGCCTCCAGCGTTGGACGCCAGTAGCTGTCTGGGAGATTGTTTGCTCTGTTGACGGAGCGCAGTTCTGCCAAACTGAGGTCTTTAATTCCGATCAACGGGAAACCGTTCTGGGTTTGCGTCTGGTGTCCTTGCCCCTGAGCCTGTGTCGTTGAGCTGGGGTGGTACCACCGTAGATCCCGCAGTCATCTAGTGGCGTTTCTTTCATCTCTTCCATGCGATGTTGCAGACAGTCGGCTACTACGAGGCAGGCGCCGCATGTCGCTAGGGATTCTTGTCTTTTCTGTGGATCTCGGCTGAAGAAAGCTGTGGTGTCTTTGCCTTGGCAGTTCGCTGATGTTCTCCAGTCGTCAGTCATCTTCTTGCCACCAGCGTTTCGACTTGGGCGAGTCTGCGGGGTTCAGTTCGTCGCGAACCAAGTACCAGACCAGGGAGACAAACATCACAGCCCAGATCGCTCCGCAAACGAGGATGGCTGTGTCACTTATTTCTAGATTCATCATGTTCCTTTCGTGTAATACCTGTAGCGGCGTGGTCCGAGTATGCGAGCTATCCACTCTTCGGGTAGCTCGTCGCCTCGTATGTCTTTGCGCTCCTCGGGAGGCAAGTTCAGTGGTCGTTCTTCTGGCGGTAGTACTACTAATCCCATGGTTTCCTTTGGTGTTATGCGGCTTGGCCAGATGCTTTGGCGAGCATCCTGTCGAGTTGTGGGCGTCCCTGGTCTGCTCGGGCCACCCATTTGGGTGCGTGCTGGTCGTGCGCTTCGTACAGGAACCCTTGTGCTTCTGTGAAGCTCAAGTCGCATTTGGCTAGTTCCCGAGAGAAGCTCCACAGCCATTCGGATCGGTCGTCGGAGCGGCCTGCACCTTGCGTGTACATGTGGAACGCTAGACCTGAGAGGCGGTTGCGGGACGACTTGTTGCGTGTGACGGATCCTGTGCCGAAGTTCTTGGCTGTCACTAGCACGGGGGCGTCATACAGGGCAGCTAGGGGTTCTAGCTGGGCGGCTTTAACGGTCGAGGCTGCTGCCTGGTTGGCGAAGTCTTCCAGTGTGCAGTCGACAATCATGCGTCGATGCTCTGCCTCGCCTGGGTTGTTTCCTGGGTACGGCAGCCGCACGTAGTTGCCGACGGCACCGTCAGCGAGAGCTGCTTGCTTCGGGTTGATCTCGCGGGTTGGTGCCTGTGCTAGTTGTGCTGCTGCCAGCAGTGCGTGGCGCATCAACTCTGCGGGCAGCCAGCCGTCAGCGAACACCCATACGTGGTAGCCCTTTGAGCGGGATCGTTCGATCCATCCTGTGATCCCGAACTTGGCGAGAACGGTCGTGATGTTTCGGGCGTGGATCAGCGAAGCTTCTTCGCCCTCGTCTACGTCGATGCAGCCCCAGCAGACAACGAACCCTGTGGGGGCTTTGACCATGGGGTAGACGCCTGCTTGTGGCCCGCCGTCTAGGTGCTGCTCTAGTTGTTCGACCCACCACCTAATTTGGGCTTCTAGCGTCTTGTGCGGGCTGCGGTCGCAGCCGCCTTTCTCGGTGCCGATCACGGCAGGGTTGCCGCCAAAGAGGGCAATGAATGTTTCTTTCATGTCTTTCCTAGAACATCGGGCGGTTAATGATGGGAGTGGGGGCTGGTTGCGCTGCACTCACCTCTTCCTTCAGAGCTGTGAGAGCGGCAGCGTTGTGTGATGCCCTGTCTGTGGTCGGCCCTGCACCGTCGTCGGGCGGCGGGACGTACCCGTCGCCGTCCTGCAGCGTACGGATCGCCCCTGTCTGTGACGTTATGTGCAGGTCCACATAGCCCGTCTTCGACGGGGGACGCTTGTTCTTCACGACACCTACGGTGATCGTGTTCTTCTCCGCTTCACGTTCATAGGCGTCCAGCGACTCGTCTTGGCATTTGCGGAACACTTCGACCACGTAGGTGGCCTCGTTCTCGCCTCCGTAACGCATCGAATCCATGCCTCGTGCTGTGCCTCGGTCGGAGCGTTTGCCTTGATGCAGGCAGACGATGGGGCGTTTCGCTGACTTGGCGAAACGCTTCAGCTCCTGCACCTTCCATGTCACTCCGTCGTGGTCGCCGTCGCCTGGGATCAGCTCCAGATAGTCGATGAAGACTCCCTGTGTAGGCGCACCCCAATACTGTTCGCATTCCATGACGGCTTTGCCCATGTCATCGAAGTCGAGACCCTCGTCTATGACTACAAGGTTCGGGAAGTCGTCTACAGCGACTGCTCTCAGGGTGTCGATCATGTCGTTGTCGCCTGCCTTGATGGCCTGCTCAACGTCTTCGGGGTTCAGTCCTCGCATGATGGCTGCGAGTTTCATCAGTACCAGCTCTGCCATCTCGTCGGGTGTGAACAGGATGAAGCGGCCGTGGGCGTTGTTGCAGATGGCTTGCATGACGAGCTGTGTCTTGCCGCTGTGTGCGCGGCCTGTGACGAAGCACAGGTCACCGTCGCCTACGCCTCGCATCATGACATCAATGTCTCGGATGCCCCACATGAGGCGACCGTCGACGTTCTGCAGGGCGTCGACCAGCGGGTCGACTGCGGACCCGAGGTGGCGAACGAACCTCCATTCGGGGTCAGACACGGGCGGATCATTACCGTCTGCATCTGACCCCGTGCCATGGGAGGTGGTCTGTTGTGCAGCTATTGCTGCTTCGATTTGGGCGTCGTCAAGGATCTGTGGCATGGCCACGGTTCTACCTCCCAGTAGGCGGGTGTGTGGGTTGGAGCGGGCAGGGGCGGCTGTGAAGCTGCACCCCTGCCCATTTCATGGACCTAGTCCAGCCAGAGGGCTAGGGCTGAATCCTTGTGCTTCAAGTCGGGGCTGGTGGGCTTGTACTCGCCAGCGGCCTTCTTGGGGCGGTTGTCCCAGAACTCGTCTGGGGCGATGGCGTAGCGGGCTTTGCCCCACGCCTTGTTAGCTGCCTTCTCTGCTTTGTCTCGGGAGTCTCCCGAGTGTGGCGGCATGGCCGCTACGTTGCCCTGTGGCATCGTGATGACCTGTGCGCCTCCGAAGGCTTCACGGGCTGCGTCTGCGAAGGCATCGGGGCCGCTCTGTGGGACGACCTGTGGGGCTGGGGTTGGGACGGCCTGCAGCACGGTATCGGTGGCCCAGCCTCCGCTACCTGCAAGATCCCATACGACCTTCTCGATGTACGCTGCAGCCGCAGCGAGCGGCTGGTCTGTCTTGTCGGCAACGATCATCTCGATCGCTCCCTTGACGCAGACCTGTGCGACAATCAACTGGTCTTTGGGTGTGAAGTCATTCTTACTCATGTGTGCCCTCCTATGGGCGGTACTGGCAACGAACTCTGCTTGCCGTTGCTCAGATCTACAAGGTACAGCCACTGTTGCAGTGACGTACAATCATTGTGCGAAGTGTTTGCCTTTGCAGTCGTTCCATGCTGGGCACCATTTGGCGCTGCACAGAGCGTGCTGGTCGTTCTTGGGCCAAGCGTGGTCGACACCTACGCCCTCGTACAGGGTCACGAACGAGCGTAGCTGCTCTGCAAGCCATGAGGCGTGCCCGATGTTGCGCGTTGTGTGGAACAGTTTGGCGATGGGTTGTGTGGACTTGGACACGACTGCGTATGTGAAGTCGACCTCGGCCATCGCGCTCGTAGGCGCTTCTTTCCACATCAGCTCCATGGCTGCGTCTTCGCCGTGCGCCTCGACAAGGTCAACGATGGTAGCTGCGACACAGTAGAAGGTGGGCTGGACGTGCCAGCGGTCGATCTCCCACCCTTGGTAGCGTTCGATCTGGGCTGCGGTCTTCCAGTCCCAGATACGGCCGTTGATGTCGCGTGCGTCCCATGCGCCCTTGAGGCGTATGGTGCCGTCGGCTGTGAGGGGGACGTTGAAGAGGCGTTCGATCTCTGCAGGGTCTACTGGCGGGATCGATGGCACGACGCTGACGTTCATGCGCGATGCACAGCCCACCAGTTTTCCTCGCAGGGTGTCGTCTCCTTTGATCTGGATCCGTTCGAAGTCTTCGGCTTCCATGCGTGCGTCGAGCCACGCCACAGCGTCCTCTTCGGCTTCGCTGTGACTCAGCCCGTGCAGACGTGACTCCATGTACTCGTGCAGGGCTGTGCCCAGCACTGTGGCGTCTGTGTCTGGCGAGTCCCATTCGGGATCGAACGCTGAACGTCTGCTGCGCTCGGGGCACAGCAGAAAGTCTTTGGCCCACGACTGACGGAACGTGTACGTCTTCCTCATGGCCTGCGGCCTTTCCCTCGGGCGAGGCGGGTGCGTTCTGTGTTGGTGGCGGCGTCGCCGCCGTTGCGGTTCAGGAACTGGTAGAACGCCCACTGGGTGCCGTCGAACCCCATGTCGACCATGTGTCTGTACACGTCTGCCTTGGTCAGGTGTGGGTTCGCACGCCACACAGCTTCGCCGTACTTGTTGTACATGCGTCGCACAGACCTGATCCCGTGCGGTCCTCGGGCCTGGTCGGGTGACTCGTTGTGGATCTTGTACGCCTCCAAGATCTCTATCCACACAGGGTAGCGGTCCTCCTCGACCCACTCGTAGAACTCGTCCATGATCTCTGCGAAGTCATGGACACGAACCTGCTGCTCTAGGTAGTCGAGCAGCGGCAGCTCCTCAGGCACTCTGTAGACGCCCCCATGTACGTGCGTAGGAGTTGTGATGATGACATCGTCCAGATCCCTGCGTGGGCCTCCTGCGAGGATGTCGGCCATCTCGACGTTGTCCATGTAGCCCATGTCAGCCGTCCAGCCCGAGGCGTGCTGGGCGGGTGTTGGGCCTGTGTGCTGGCCCTCCGCTGACCCAGAACGACATCTTTTCGTCTACGACGACAAACATGTCGGGGCATCCGAGGGATCGGTCTGCGTGCCATTTGCGTACGGCTGCGATTGCTGACGGGAGATCGTCTGCGTGCATCTCTACGTCAACGTCGTTGCCTTCACCGAAACCGAGGATGATCTCGATCCCCATACCTGGCTCGCATTCGTCTGGGTCTGCATGTGGGTCTGCAGGGTAGATCATTGCTGATGTGTTCATTGTGTACTCCTATGATTGCGGGACTTGAAATCCAACTATTGCGGACATCAGGCAACCCGCCACCCCTGTGTGGGACGGCGGGCTGCTTGTCGCCTACAAGTCTCGACTGTGCATGAGCGGCTTGGGTGCAGGCTGCACGGCCACGCTTGTGACCCACCACTCATCTCTGTCGTTCGCTTGGAAGGTTTCCAGCATCTGTTCGGCGATGCCTTCCATCTGCTTCAGGTACACGGCTTTGCCCTCGGGCAGCCCGTCACGTAGGTGGACGTTCAACACGAGCCTCATCTGATGCCTGCTGCCTGCTGCATCAGTGACGCTGCGAAGTCGTCCATCGCTTCGGCTGTGCCGCATGCGGAGCAGACCATGGTCTTGTTGTCCTTGCGGGACAACGCTCCTGGGTACAGCCCTGGCGTGTCGTTGTTGGGTATGTAGCCCTCACATGTAGGGCATATTGGCTTGGTCGTATCGGTCATATCGGTATCTCTCTCTGTCTGTGTGTGAACGGTTGGTGCGGGGCAGGAGCATGACGCTCCTGCCCCACAGAGGCTGCCTATCAGGCTCGAACGAGGATCCGTGCGGCCTTGTTGGTCAGCGGGAAGTTGTCTTTGGCCCAGTTGCCAGCGACCCGAGCCTGACGGCCCTTGTCGTTGCCTTGTACGTGCAGCTCGTACTCGTTGACCGTCTGCAGGAAGTGCCATGCAGTCTCCTGTGAGCCGATGGTCGGCCCATCGAAGATGCGGCGCATGTCTGCACGTCGCTCCATCCAGTTTGCCTTGACACGGTCTGTGGCTTCACCCTCGGGCTTGGGGAACAACGCTGGCATCAGCTCCTCGCCGAAGGAGACACGGCTGTACGCCTTGTCCATCAGCCCTGCAGCCCAAGCATCGAACTCGTCGAACGCTGTGTACGTCGACACGAGTGCAACCTTCGCCTCGGCCAGACGTTCATGTGCAGAAGAACGGTGCTGGATGCTGTGGAACAGCTCGCCGCCAGAGACAGCGATCTTCAGCGTGTTCTCACAGACGACTCGCATGTTGACACCCTCGATGCGGAACGAGCCGCTGCCGTGCCATGTGGAGATGAGCAGCCAACGGTGGATGGCCTCGTCTGTGCCGTCGAAGCGAGGCGACTCGCCCAAGTCGACCAGCATCCAGACGAACTTGCCGCCCCACATCTGGCCGCAGGTCTGGACGCTCAGGTCCAGCTCGTCGGCGATGTCGGCCAGCTCCGTGTTCTGCAGGATCTCGTACTTGGGTGAAACGACATCCAGCACGGCTCCCTCGGTCGTCTTCAAAGCGACGTGAGTTTCCAACGGCGTGTAGCTGTTGGTGCAGAGCAGGGCTGACTTGTGGACGCCCCAGGCAATGCCTCCTAGGTGCAGAGCTTCACGGCCTGTGCAGAAGCGGTCGATGACCGTTCCGATGCCGTGCCACGGCGTGGTGCCGCTGTTGCTCATCATGGTTTCGGGGATTGCTCCCATTATGTGACCTCCTGTGGTCATGTGTGTGTGAAGTCTGAAGACTTCGCCGATGCCACACAGTACGCAGACCGTGTGACATCGACGCTGCTGTCAGGCCAGATCGGACGGGCCGCTGTACATGGAGACGTTCCCCTTGAGTACGAGGAAGCCGCTGGTGATCATCGTCTTGACTGCCTCCCTGACCTCGTGGCGGAACGCTGCACTCTGCAGGAAGGCAGCCTGTGCCTCGGCGATCAGGTTGCGGATGTCCTGAGCACTCAGCTCCGACGCATCCTCGTCTCGGTCGGCGAGGTAGCCATCGATGATGCTCTCGATGGTCTCTCGGGCCTCCTCGACCAGTTCGTCTGCATCGATGTTGATCTCAGATTCGAAGGGAATATCCATTATGTGTACCTCCCAGGTACATGTGTGTGAAGTTGTCGGGATTGATAACTTCGTGCAACACACAGAGCCGCTGTGGCCCTGTGCCCTGCACGCTGGCATCAGTCCTAGCCGTTCCCGCACCTGAGTGGCTTGTCTGTGTCTGTAGTTGATGTGTCTGTGTCTGTGTCGCTCATGGCGACCTCCTTATGTTGGTCGAGCGATCTGCTCGGCGAGTGGTGCCCCATCACCCTATCAGGCATGGGACGGTGTCGTACAATCAGAAGAGTCGAGGCTCGTTGCCGTCCCTCTCCTCAGCGATGATGCTCAGTGCGAGGGTGCCGTGGATGCCACGGGCACGCTCCACGCGTTCCTGATGCTTGTCTGCCTGTGATCGGTCTGAGTGGTTCATGTCTTCTTCCAGTCTGCATAGTCGTTGGGAACTTCGGGGTACTCTGTGGGCAGCAGCGGACGTTCGTGCAGAACGTCTGCGTCTGTGAACTGATGGCCCTGCACGAAGTTGCCGTGCATGGCTGCTTCCAGCACATGGCCGAAGGCTTCGCCGTCGGCGGCTTGCCTCTTCTCACGTTCGTGGTACAGGGCCAGGATCCAGCTCCCTACGATCATGATCATGACCATGATCGCCCAGAACGCTCCCAGTGATGTGTTCATATCTGCTCTCTTTCTGTGGCTGCTACAGCAGCCGTCTTGTGTAGGTTCTTTCTTAATGAGCGGCTCCCTGAGGGGAGCCGCGAATGCAAGGCTGGAGAACTGCGTTCTCATTATAACGCAGCCCTCCAGCCCCGTACAAACACGCTCTGTGTAGTAGCCCCTATGTGCAGGACGTCCAGCAGGCATCTGGCCCGAGAACGTAGGGCAGGCGAGTCGCCACAAGGGCTGCTAGAGCAAGCAGTGCGGCAACGAATGCGATGTCGTAGATGCGATTCATGCTGTTCAGTCCCGCAGAGCGGAGTCGCCTGCAGGACCGTCGCTGGCCCACTCGCCGTCGTCGGGGTTGTGTGGCCCGTGGTCGCCTTCTTCCATGTACAGCCAGCACGTCGGGCACAGGTAGAACTGCACAGGCCGTGGCACGTTGTTCATGATGATCTCGCGGTGTGCAGGGTGCCAGTCCCCATCGGGGAAATGCGTCTTGACGTTGCCGCCTGCCTTGTACGCCGCGAACTTGGTCGCGGAGACTTCTACAGACTGGATGGAGCTGCAGTCGTTGCATGTGGATGTGAGTGTGATCATTGTGTGTATCTCCTTATCTGTGAAGCGGGATCGCTTCAGGGAACCTTCACACCGTAGGCGGAAGGCTCCCCGCAGAGATCCTCTCTCTGTGTCCTAGCGCCAGACGTTCTCGCAGGCGTCGTCGTAGTCTCCCTGTGTGGCGAACAGCTTGCCGCAGCCGTTCTTCACGGTACACAGCACAGACCCCTCGGGCATGCCGACCTGCTCGGGGAAGTACGCCCCGCCCTGCAGGTGGCCTTCGCCGTTGCCTGTGCCCAGGCTGGAGCTGTGGGTGCAGATCCCGCTGCGACGCAGAGCCGCACCGTGGCGTGCCTCTTCGACGTACAGAGCCATCTCGATGTCGGCATCCTGAATGGTTGCCTCTTCGTCGTATCCAAACATTGTGTGTATCTCCTTGTGTAGGTGAAGCGGAGTGCTTCGTGATCCCTGCAGACAGCAATGCCTGCAGGGATCCCGCTGTACTCAGCCCTGTGCAGCGCGACGGGCAAACGCCGCGTCCTCGGCATCGTTGCCGTAAGGGGCGAACTCTGCAGGCATGTCATCCGACTGCCACACAGTGACGTCCATGTCGCGCAGGCGTCGGCAGAAGAACTGGAAACGGTCTACAGCGTCCACCCAGTCGAGGTCATAGGAGCCGCTCCCCCAACCTCGCGCGTCGTCGTCGTCGAGTCGTGCATCTGTGAAGAACACGAAACGCTGCGCGGGGTTGCGGGAGCCTGTGCACATGTCTGGGGCATCCACGATGCCATGCAGAACCTGCACAGTGCCGAATCCTGCAGGCTGCACAATCGCAGCGACCAGAGTGTGGCCGTTGATGGTTGTAGGGATGGTGTGTGTGGTCGACATGAGTCGATCCTTTCTGTATGTGTGAAGCGGAGTGCTTCAGGATCTCTACAGATATCGCTACCTGCAGAGATCCCGCTGCAATCACTTGCGGCGCTTGTCTTTCGATGGTCGGAACTCTGCACGATCTCCCACAGAGACCCACTTGCCGTCGCGCTCGTTGCCGTCACAGGAACCCCTGTTTGGCCTGCAGTGTGTGCATTGGCCCTGCGCTAGGCGTGCCCTGTTGCGCTCGACCTTCGTTGTGTAGCTATCAAATCCTCCACCAGTCATGGCGGCCTCCTGTGTGTGTGTGTGTGTGATGCGGAGCATCGGCGACGGCACCACCTCTGCAGGCGATGCCGTCGCCGTCGTCTGTATCAGTTGATTATCACAGACGGCTGCCCTTGATCACAATCGTCGCCCATGAGACCCGCCCTGCAGACTCGTTCTCCTGCACAGCGGCATCGATCTCGGCGAGCACCTCTGCAGCCCGAGCCGCCACACCGCGGAATCCTTCCTGTGCAGCGATCCGCTGATCATGGATCAGTGCAGCGCGCAGATCCATCAGCGACACAGAGATCTCTAGACCCTTTGAGTAGGTGAATGTAACTGTCTGTTCTGTAGCCATTTCTGTATGTCTCCTTGTGTAGGGATGCGGGATCGCATCCTTGATTGACGCTGTAGAGCATCGGGCAACACGCCACGGGGGTACCGCGGCATGCTGCACGTCGTCTGCAGACCGACTAGGCGAACGTCACAGCAACCTCTGCAGACGGGTTCCTGATGAATCCCTTGTGATCGATGTTCTTGTAGCCGCGGGGCAGCTTGTAGCGCAACCCGACGACCACGCCCTGCAGATCACGGAAACGCAGATCGTGTTTGTCGCCGTCGATCACTCTGTGGCCCACGTACGTCTGTGGCAGATCCTCACCGCGTCGCACAGTGAACGGGATCACCACGTTTCGCCCTGCAGCGATCTCGGCGTGAATCTCGGCGTCTGTAGTGTTCTCAGTCGCCGACAGCACCCTGTACAGGTTCGGACGTGCCCAACCCATCTGCAGATCATGACGCTTGCTGTAGTCTGTGAACACCACAGACGGGAACTGCTCTGTGAGCCACACAGGCACATTCACATCCGTTGTGCCATTGATTCGCACACACAGACGCTTGCCCTTCCGCTCTACACGAGCCTTGTTCCGCCGAACCTCTGCAGCCATCTGCGACCAGAACAACGACGGCGCACCGTCTGTAGTAGCACCCGTGTTTGCGTACAGAGCCGTTCGTGCAAGCTTCGCACGCTCCGCCATCGCGAGCCTGCCTGCAGTGTGCAGACAAGCTCCCCTGCAGCCCTGTGTGCTGTGTACACACATGTTCTCGAACAGCATCTCTACAGAGTCACGCCACATCTGCGGCACAGTCTCACGCCACAGAAGCCCGCCTAGCCTGTGCGGCAACATGTAGCAGATCGCCTGCTCCCACTCTGTAGCGTCGTCGTCGACCCACAGAGCACCATCAGGCGCCTGTGCAGACTCATTCTTCTGCAGCTTGCCCACAGCCCGCTGTGGCGTCAACAAGTAGGCGGAAAGTCCGCCACCAACCATCTGCGACACGCTCTGCAGCAACGCTGCAGAATCACCTGCAGGCAACCGCGTCCCATCGATCCTGTAATTTCCCATTTCTGTATATCTCCTTGTGTATGTGATGTCTACTGTAGAGCATCGCGCACGCCACACACACACGCTGTGTGTGTGGCGTCCATGTCGCCTACAGAGCCTCGACTATTTCGAACGTGACCCGAACGTAACGATCACGCGGCCCCGTACGTATCGGCACGTACTGTGTAGCCTTGCCTGTAGTCCTAGGCGACGTGCCCTTCTGTAGCCGCGTCCCTAGCGTGTTTATGGTTTCCAGTATTTCGATGCCTGTAGGCGCGGTGTCTGTAGCAAGCATGATCATTGCGCCACGTCACCCATCAAGCGACGGCATCGCTCCCACCGCTCCCCGAAATAGGGCGCAGGAACGTCCTCTGTGTAGAAGGGCAGACGGTCATCCTGCAGACGGTACGCAATCCACTCGGCGCGTTCCTCTGCAGAGTGATCCTGCAGAAACCACAAACCCGATGCCAGACGGTCCCGCACATAACGATCATGTGCATCGTCTGTGTCATAGCTCCACACAGTTACCGCGTGTAGGCGCAAGTTCCAAAAACCGCCCTCTGCAGAGCCTTCCGTTGTGTAGCCTCGCGGCATGTAGCGTTGGATCTCGCGCTCTGCAGACTCCAGATCACGATCACCGCGGACGCCTATGTAGCCTAGGAATCTGTCGCCAAACCTATTGATATGTAGCTCTTGTGTCATTGTGTGCATCTTTCTGTGTGTGTGTGTGTGTGCGATGCCTGTAGGGCATCCCGCACGCTACCGACTAACTAGGGTCGGCCGATAGCGTGCCAGTCGCCTACAGAGCGAATCAGTTCTTTACGGTACCCTTAGCGATACGCATGCCTGCAGTCTTAAGCGTACCGACGCACAGTTTCACGCGGTCCGCGTCACCTGTCGCTACACAGAGGTCATGCCAGATCTGCGCGTTGTTCGTGTTTGTGTGCTTACTGAACCGCGTCTTAGCTATCCCTGCCTGCTGTGCAGGCGTACGCGGTCCACGCGGACGCTTTACGGTCGCCTTAGGTGCAGGTGGCGTCTTCCCACCGCGGCTCTTACGTTCTGCAGTACCGTTGCCTTTCGGCGCAATCGTGAACGTAGGCG
>Ga0209709_10000176_pt1 | contig 62412 bp, 45 predicted proteins | sample ArcticOcean_MG_C_2_FD_187435 | JGI IMG/M metagenome (GOLD analysis project Ga0209709, IMG submission 187435) | Marine microbial communities from western Arctic Ocean - ArcticOcean_MG_CB4_136 (SPAdes) (version 2) | ecosystem: Environmental > Aquatic > Marine > Oceanic | place: Arctic Ocean... | reverse complement strand
AGCAAACAACTAGGTTGCCCAGTTTGGTTTTGCCAAGAACCTACAGCACAAGGAGTTTGAATTATTGATGCATTTGTATCTACATAATATCCTGCTTCTGCTAACAAACAACTCGTTTGATTAGTTTGGTTTTGCCAAGAACCAAGTACACATTCTGTTTGGCTAATAGAAGCTGTCTCACCTACATAATATCCGGCTTCTGCTAGCAAACAACTAGTTTGATTAGTTTCGTTTTGCCAAGAACCTGCAGCACAAGGAGTTTGAATTATTGATGCATTGGTGTCTACGTAATATCCTGCTTCTGCTAACAAACAACTAGATTGTCCAGTTTGGTTTTGCCAAGAACCAAGTACACATTCTGTTTGGCTAATAGAAGCAGTCTCTCCTACATAGTATCCGGCTTCTGCTAGCAAACAACTAGATTGATTAGTTTGGTTTTGCCAAGAACCTACAGCACAAGGAGTTTGAAATGAAATTCCGATAGCTACAGTTCTCCCAGCTCCTAAACTAGATGTTGGAGTAGGTGTATCTCTACTAGTAGTAGTTCCATCTCCAAGTTGACCATTGCCATTGTATCCCCAACAACTTACAAATCCGTCATCAAGAATTGCACATGTGTGTTGATATCCTGCAGATATTGCAACTGCAGTACTTCCAGAACCTAGGCTAGATGTTTGAGTAGGTGTATTTCTATTAGTTTCAGTTCCATCGCCAAGTCGGCCATAGTTATTGCGTCCCCAACAACTTACAGACCCATCATCTAGGATTGCACATGTGTGTTGATATCCTGCAGATATTACAACTGCAGTTCTCCCAGTTCCTAAACTAGATGTTTGAGTAGGTGTGATTCGATTCTCACTATTTCCGTTAGTTCCATCTCCAAGTTGACCATAGTAATTGGCTCCCCAACAACTTACAGAACCATTATCAAGTATTGCACATGTGTGATATTCTCCTGCACTTATTGCAACTGCAGTTCTTCCTGTTCCTAAACTAGATGTTTGAGTAGATGTATTTCTATTAGTTTCAGTTCCATCTCCAAGTTGACCATAGATATTTCTTCCCCAACAACTTACAGATCCATCATCAAGAATTGCACATGTATGATATCTTCCTGCGGATATTTCCACTGCAGTTCTCACACTTCCTAAACTAGATGTTTGAGTAGGTGTGTTTCGATCAGTATTAGCTCCATCTCCAAGTTGGCCATAGACATTGTATCCCCAACAACTTACGGATCCATCATCAAGAATTGCACATGTATGAAAATCTCCTACAGTTATTGCAACAGCAGTCCTATCAGTTCCTAAACTAGATGTTTGAGTAGGTGTGTTTCGAAAAGTATTACTTCCAGTTCCAAGTTGACCATTGCCATTGCTCCCCCAACAACTTACAGATCCATCATCAAGAATTGCACATGTATGATAATATCCTGCAGTTATTGCAACTGCAGTTCGCCCGGTTCCTAAACTAGATGTTTGAGTAGGTGTATTTCTATCAGTAGTAGTTCCATCTCCAAGTTGGCCATGGTTATTGTACCCCCAACAACTTACAGACCCATCATCAAGAATTGCACATGTGTGATACATACCTGTAGCTACTTTAGATGTTGGAATTAGAGAGTAATATCCAGCAGAAGCATCTGTACAGGATGTTTGGCCTGTAGATGCTTGGTAACTTCCTGTTGCACATGAGGTTTGAGCATTTGATCCTGTAGAATCAACATAATACCCTGCACCTGCATCTAAACAGGAAGTTTGTCCCGTTAATGATTGATATGTTCCTAATGGACACAGAGTTTGAAATGTCATTGGAACGTATATGGCAGTAGGTGTATTTCTATTTGTATTAGTTCCATCTCCAAGTTGACCTGCATCATTTTGACCCCAACAACTTACAGATTCATCATCAAGAATTGCACATGTGTGATAATCACCTGCAGTTATTGCAACTGCAGTTCCATTAGTACCTAAACTAGATGTTTGAGTAGGTGTATTTCTATCAGTAGTAGTTCCATCTCCAAGTTGGCCATAGTCATTGTATCCCCAACAACTTACAGTTCCATTGTCAAGAATTGCACATGTGTGATGTTTTCCTGCAGATATTGCAACTGCAGTTTCATTAGTACCTAAACTAGATGTTTGAGTAGGTGTATTTCTATCATTATTAGTTCCATCTCCAAGTTGGCCATAGTCATTGTATCCCCAACAACTTACAGATCCATCATCAAGAATTGCACATGTGTGATCTTCTCCTGCAGTTATTGCAACTGCAGTTCGCCCAGTTCCTAAACTAGATGTTTGAGTAGGTATGATTTGATAATCAGTAGTTCCATCTCCAAGTTGGCCATGGTAATTAAATCCCCAACAACTTACAGATCCATTATCAAGAATTGCACATGTGTGAAGTGCTCCTGCAGTTATTGCAACTGCAGTTCTTCCAGTTCCTAAACTAGATGTTTGAATGGGTGTGAGCGAAGCAGTATTAGTTCCATCTCCAAGTTGACCATAGTTATTCTTTCCCCAACAACTTACAGATCCATTATCAAGAATTGCACATGTGTGAAGTGCTCCTGCAGTTATTGCAACTGCAGTTCTTCCAGTTCCTAAACTAGATGTTTGAGTAGGTGTATTTCTATCAGTAGTAGTTCCATCTCCAAGTTGACCATAGTTATTCTTTCCCCAACAACTTACAGATCCATTATCAAGTATTGCACATGTGTGATATTTTCCTCCAGTTATTGCAATTGCAGTTCTATCTGTTCCTAGACTAGATGTTTGAGTAGGTGTGTTTCGAGCAGTATTAGTTCCATCTCCAAGTTGACCATAGTTATTCTTTCCCCAACAACTTACAGATCCATTATCAAGTATTGCACATGTGTGATCCTCTCCTGCAGCTACTTTAGATGTAGGATTTGTAGCATAATATCCTGCTTCAGCTAACAAACAAGTAGGTTGACCAGTTTGGTTTTGCCAAGAACCAAGTACACATTCTGTTTGGCTAATAGAAGCAGTCTCTCCTACATAATATCCAGCTTCTGCTAACAAACAACTAGATTGTCCAGTTTCATATTGCCAGGAACCTACAGCACAAGGAGTTTGAATTATTGATGCATTTGTATCTACATAATGTCCAGCTTCTGCTAGCAAACAACTAGTTTGATTAGTTTGGTTTTGCCAAGAACCAAGTACACATTCTGTTTGTGTTGTGGAAGTTGTAGTATCTACATAATGTCCTGCTTCTGCTAAAAAACAACTAGATTGCCCAGTTTGGTTTTGCCAAGTACCTACATCACAAGGAGTTTGAATTATTGACGTATTTGTATCTACATAATGTCCTGCTTCTGCTAAAAAACAACTAGATTGCCCAGTTTGGTTTTGCCAAGTACCTATCGAACAAGGGGTTTGAAATAAAATTCCGATAATTGCAGTTCTTCCAGTTCCTAAACTAGATGTTTGAGTAGGTGTATTTCTATCAGTAGTAGTTCCATCTCCAAGTTGACCAGCGTTATTCCTTCCCCAACAACTTACAGAACCATTATCAAGTATTGCACATGTGTGAGCATATCCTGCAGTAATTGCAACTGCAGTTCTATCTGTTCCTAAACTAGATGTTTGAGTAGGTGTATTTCTAAGAGTATCAGTTCCATCTCCAAGATTACCATAGTTATTCCATCCCCAACAACTTACATATCCATCATCAAGAATAGCACATGTGTGAGAATTTCCAGCAGTTATTGCAACTGCAGTTCGCCCCACTCCTAAACTAGATGTTTGAGTAGGTGTATTTTTATCAGTAGTAGTTCCATCTCCAAGTTGACCATTGCCATTGCCCCCCCAACAACTTACAGATCCGTCATCAAGAATAGCACATGTGTGTAATAATCCTGCAGTTATTGCAACTGCAGTTCGCCCCACTCCTAAACTAGATGTTTGAGTAGGTATATTTCGATTAGTAGTAGTTCCATCTCCAAGTTGACCAATGTTATTCTTTCCCCAACAACTTACAGATCCATCATCAAGGATTGCACATGTATGAAAATCTCCTACAGCTATTGCAACTGCAGTCCTATCCGTTCCTAAACTAGATGTTTGAGTAGGCGTATTTCTATCAGTATTAGTTCCATCTCCAAGTTGGCCATAGACATTGTATCCCCAACAACTTACAGACCCATCATCAAGAATTGCACATGTGTGATATCCTCCTGCATTTATTGCAACTGCAGTCCTATCCGTTCCTAAACTAGATGTTTGAGTAGGCGTATTTCTATCAGTAGTAGTTCCATCTCCAAGTTGGCCATAGACATTATATCCCCAACAACTTACAGATCCATCATCAAGAATTGCACATGTGTGAGCATATCCTGCAGTTATTGCAACTGCAGTTCGCCCAGTTCCTAAACTAGATGTTTGAGTAGGTGTATTTCTATTTGTATTAGTTCCATCTCCAAGTTCACCATTGTCATTTTTTCCCCAACAACTTACAGATCCATCATCAAGAATTGCACATGTGTGTGTATATCCTGCAGCGACCTTGGATGTAGGACTTGTAGTGTAATATCCTGCAGATGCATCATCACAGGAATTTTGTCCAGTTGATGCTTGATAAGTTCCTGCAATACATGGGGTTTGAGAATCTGATCCTGTAGAATCAACATAATATCCAGCATCTGCATCATCACAAGAGGTCTGACCAATATCTGCTTGCCAAGTTCCTGTTGCACATGCTGTTTGTATAGATTGGGCAGTAGAATCTACATAATATCCAGCATCTGCAGAATCACAAGATGTTTGCCCCGTTGATTCTTGATAGGCACCTGCTGCACATGCAGTTTGAGACAGGCCAGTAGCTTCATGGAATAAATCATAATAATAAACCGAAATTGCAGCAGTTCGTCCTGCTCCTAAACTAGATGTTTGAGTAGGTATATTTCTATTAGTATAAGTTCCATCTCCAAGTCTGCCATTCATATTTAATCCCCAACAACTTACAGATCCATTATCAAGAATTGTACATGTATGATAACCTCCTGCAGAAATTGCAACTGCAGTTCTTCCAGTTCCCAGACTAGATGTTTGAGTAGGTGTATTTCTACTAGTAGTAGTTCCATCTCCAAGTTGACCATTGCCATTGTTTCCCCAACAACTTAGAGATGCATCATCAAGAATTGCGCATGTGTGATATTCTCCTCCAGTTATTGAAACTGCTGATCTATCTGTTCCTAAACTAGATGTTTGAGTAGGCGTATTTCTATCAGTATTAGTTCCATCTCCAAGTTGGCCATAGACATTGTATCCCCAACAACTTACAGATCCATCATCAAGTATTGCACATGTGTGTGACCATCCCGCAGTTATTGCAACTGCAGTTCTCACACTTCCTAAACTAAATGTTTGAGTAGGTGTATTTCTATTGGTGTAAGTACCATCTCCAAGATTACCATAGCCATTGTATCCCCAACAACTTACATATCCATCATCAAGAATAGCACATGTGTGAGAATTTCCAGCAGTTATTGCAACTGCAGTTCGCCCCACTCCTAAACTAGATGTTTGAGTAGGTGTATTTTTATCAGTAGTAGTTCCATCTCCAAGTTGACCATTGCCATTGCCCCCCCAACAACTTACAGATCCGTCATCAAGAATAGCACATGTGTGTAATAATCCTGCAGTTATTGCAACTGCAGTTCGCCCCACTCCTAAACTAGATGTTTGAGTAGGTATATTTCGATTAGTAGTAGTTCCATCTCCAAGTTGACCATTGCCATTCTTTCCCCAACAACTTACAGATCCATCATCAAGAATAGCACATGTGTGATAATATCCTGCATCTATTGCAACTGCAGTTCGCCCAGTTCCTAAACTAGATGTTTGAGTAGGTGTATTTCTACTAGTAGTAGTTCCATCTCCAAGTTGACCAACATCATTTTTACCCCAACAACTTACAGATCCATCATCAATAATGGCACACGTGTGTGTATTTCCTGCAGATATTGTAACTGCAGTTCGCCCAGTTCCTAAACTAGATGTTTGAGTAGGTGTGAGCCAATCATTATTAGTGCCATCTCCAAGTGAACCATAGGTATTTTCTCCCCAACAACTTACAGATCCATCATCAAGTATTGCACATGTGTGATACTTTCCTAAAGAAATTTCTACTGCAGTTCTTCCAGTTCCTAGGCTAGATGTTTGAGTAGGCGTATTTTGACTAGTAGTAGTCCCATCTCCAAGTTGACCATAGACATTTTCTCCCCAACAACTTACAGATCCATCATCAAGAATTGCACATGTATGATGATATCCTGCAGTTATTGCAACTGCAGTTCTATCTGTTCCTAAACTAGATGTTTGAGTAGGTGTGCTTATTTTAGGAATGGTAGTTCCAATTCCAAGTTGGCCATAGTAATTATGCCCCCAACAACTTAAAGATGCATCATCAAGAATGACACATACATGATTAGCCCCTGAAGATACGGCAACTGCAGTTCGCCCAGTTCCTAAACTAGATGTTTGAGTAGGTGTGATTCGATGATCATAAGTTCCATCTCCAAGTTGACCAATGTTATTCTTTCCCCAACAACTTACAGATTCATTATCAAGAATTACACATGTGTGATAATCACCTGCAGTTATTGCAACTGCAGTTCGCCCAGTTCCTAGGCTAGATGTTTGAGTAGGTGTGTATTGATTGTAATTAGTTCCATCTCCAAGTTGACCATAGTCATTCTTTCCCCAACAACTTACAGTTCCATTGTCAAGAATTGCACATGTGTGATGTTTTCCTGCAGATATTGCAACTGCAGTTCTATCTGGCCCTAAACTAGATGTTTGAGTAGGCGTATTTCTATTAGTAGTAGTTCCATCTCCAAGTTTTCCATAGCCATTATCTCCCCAACAAGCTACAGATCCATCATCAAGAATTGCACATGTGTGATCTTCTCCTGCAGTTATTGCAACTGCAGTTCTCCCACTCCCTAAACTAGATGTTTGAGTAGGTGTATTTCTATCAGTAGTAGTTCCATCTCCAAGTTGGCCCTTGTGGTTACGCCCCCAACAACTTACATATACATTATCAAGAATTACACATTCATGATCATATCCTGCAGTTATTGCATCTGCAGCCCTATTGGACCCTAGACTAGATGTTTGAGTAGGTGTGTTTCGAGCAGTATTAGTTCCATCTCCAAGTTGACCATAGCCATTGTATCCCCAACAGCTTACAGATTCATTATCAAGAATTGCACATGTGTGATAAAATCCTACAGAAATTTCTACTGCAGTCCTCCCAGTTCCTAGACTAGATGTTTGAATGGGTGTGAGCGAAGCAGTATTAGTTCCATCCCCAAGTTGACCATAGGTATTGCGTCCCCAGCAACTTACAGATCCGTCATCAAGAATTGCACATGTGTGTGAGGCTCCTGCAGTTATTACAACTGCAGTTCTATCAGTTCCTAAACTAGATGTTTGAGTAGGAGTGTTTTGATTGTAATTAGTTCCATCTCCAAGTTGAGCATAGTTATTGCGTCCCCAACAACTTACAGAACTATCATCAAGAATTGTACATGTGTGATATCTTCCTGCATCTATTGCAACTGCAGTTCGCCCAGTTCCTAAACTAGATGTTTGAGTAGGCGTATATTGATCAGTATTAGTTCCATCTCCAAGTTCACCATTGGTATTCCATCCCCAACAACTTACAGATCCATCATCAAGAATTGCACATGTGTGAAATCCTCCTGCAGTTATTGCAACTGCACGCGTTCCTAATCCTAAGTCTGTAGTTTGAGTGGGTGTATCTCTATCAATATTATTTCCATCTCCAAGTCCACCATTACCATTGTATCCCCAACAACTTACAGATCCGTCATCAAGAATTGCACAGGTGTGATATTCTCCTGCAGTTATTGCAACTGCAGTTCTATCTGTTCCTAAACTAGATGTTTGAGTAGGTGTATTTCTATCAGTAGTAGTTCCATCTCCAAGTCGACCTTCGAGATTTTCTCCCCAACAACTTACAGATCCATCATCAAGAATTGCACATGTGTGAAATCTTCCTGCAGTTATTGCAACTGCAGTTCTATCTGGCCCTAAACTAGATGTTTGAGTAGGCGTATTTCTATTAGTAGTAGTTCCATCTCCAAGTTGACCATCGCTATTAGCTCCCCAACAACTTACAGACCCATCATCAAGTATTGCGCATGTGTGCCCTTCTCCCGCAGCAATAGTTACTCCAAATCCATTAGTAATAGATTCTGTCCAACTATCATCTACAACATAATATCCTGCAGAAGCAGCAATACAATCATCAGAATTATTAGATCCTGTAGGATTATAATATCCAATTACACATGGTTCATCCGCAGTATAATTTGCTTCCCTAATATTTTCTAATATATTATCCTCAGAACTTTGACCCAAATCAGAAGTAACTATTCCAAGAATTGGAATGCCTAAAAAAAGAGAGATTAAAAAATAACAAATAACTTTTTTCCAGTTGATTGCATCTAACATTAACATATGGTAAAGACGAGTACACAATAATGTTTTTATTAATATCTAATATAAAATATATAGTCTTATTTTATTTGCATATCCTTATTTGTACCTCAAAACTCGAAAGTTCATGGATAGTAAGAGACCTCTATTCACTCCAGTTCTAATATCTGGTTGCTTAATCATTTTAGTTGGTTTTTCAATAAGAGCATCCTATGGGGTATTTCAGATACCAATAGCTAAAGAATATGGATGGCCTAGGGCAGAATTTAGTCTTGCGATTGCTATACAAAATCTTGCTTGGGGATTTGGTCAACCAATATTTGGAGCAATTGCAGAAAAAATTGGAGATCGTAAGGCAATAATAATTGGTGCAATATTATACTCATTGGGGTTAATTCTTTCTGCTGGAGCAACTACACCACTAGAACATCAAATTTACGAAGTATTGGTAGGATTTGGAATTGCTGGAACTGGCTTTGGAGTCATTCTTGCTGTAGTTGGCAGAGCAAGTGCTGATGAACATCGCTCAATGAGTCTTGCAATAGCTACTGCTGCAGGATCTTTTGGTCAGGTAGTTGGTCCTCCTACTGCAATTATACTTCTTACAAAAATGCCATGGCAATCAGTATTTCTTATTTTTTCTGTTGCAATACTAATGACTTTGTTATTATTACCATTCATGCGCTCACCTGCAACAGCTAGTAAGGAAGAACTGGAAGAAAGCATGGGAGATATACTAAAATTAGCATTCAAAGATCCTTCTTTTTCAATGATTTTCATAGGATTTTTCTCATGTGGATATCAACTAGCCTTCATTACAGCTCATTTTCCAGCCTTAGTTACTGAAATGAGTTCTCCAATAGATCCAACCGGCTGGTGCGGCCAATTAGGCATTCAAAGTACAGCAGCACTTGGAGGATTTGCTATCTCAGTAATTGGTTTTGCAAATATTATTGGCACTCTAGTTGCTGGTTGGGCAGGTAAAAGATATCCCAAAAAATGGCTTCTTTCAGGAATATATGTAGGACGTTCAATAGCAGCGGCTTGTTTTATTCTAGTCCCGGTTTCTGCTAATTCAGTTTTGGCTTTTTCTTTCGCAATGGGCTTCCTATGGCTTGCAACTGTACCTTTAACGAGTGGTTTAGTAGCTCACATTTATGGTTTAAAGTACATGGGTACTTTGTATGGAATAGTATTTTTTTCCCATCAGTTAGGTAGTTTTGTAGGTGTTTGGCTTGGAGGAGTTCTTTACGACATGTATGGGACATATACTTTCGTTTGGTGGGTTGGAATTGCTGCAGGAATAGTTTCTGCAATTGTTCACATACCAATTAAAGAAGAGTCTAGATTATCAAGAACTAAATCCATACATCATTAGATGCCGTTAAATCTCCTTTTATTTCACCAGTGTTAACAACGCCTCGTGGCTCTATAATCATAATCTTACATTCTGATTCAGCATATGGTTTGTGAATTATTCCTTTGGGTACGACATACATTTCACCTTCCTTGAGATGAATATTTTTATCTTCAAACTCAATATTCATATTGCCTTCTAAAACTATGAAAACCTCATCAGTATGGTCATGATTATGCCAGACAAATTCTCCCTGAATTTTTACTAATTTGAATTGGTAGTCATTCATTTCGGCTATTACTTTAGGTGACCAATGATCAGAAAATATTGATAGTTTTTCCTTGAAATTGATTTTTACCATAATTTAAGGTAAAAGTCATCATTTTTCAACTTATCATAAATATACTAATTCTCTGAGATTATTGCCGTTACTTGTGAAAACTCAATCGAACCGAAATTATGACTATCGTCACTTGCAGTTGGATCGGGGTTATCTCCAACTAAGAATATTTTATTTTCATTTATTGATTGAATTCTTTTGATAATTAAAAGATTGGAATGTAGAGGGTGTTTTGCTAACACAATTTGTCCAACTTCCAATGGTTTATCCTCTATTTTCTCAAACCTTACTGTAGAGCCATCAACTAGCGTTGGCCACATTGAGTCGCCTTTTACAATCACATTTAGGAGGCGCGAATCCATGGTACTTCACGGCCCTTTGCAGCCCAGAACATATTATGGATTGATTCAACTGAGTCCATTAATTCCTGTGCATGTTGCTCAGAAACCTCAACTTTACAAGCGGAACATAGTTTTGCTGCTTGCCAAAATGTATCATGTAATTCAGGGTTAGATTCAAGATGTTGTGGTTTGAAGAAATCAGTCCATAGAATTAATAATTCATCTTTGCATGTTTGAGCTTCTTCTTCTTTAATTACTGCATATCTTGACATAGTATTCATGTAAGCTACAAATTGTTCGGTAGTTCCTTTATCGATTGGGTTTTCTAGTGCTACCATTTTCTTAGTCATGGATTGAACTGCTTCGGCTGCTACACGAGCACTTGCGGGGTCATATACTCCGCAAGGACCGTCACAATGTGCACTTGCTTCGATTGTTGGTATGTTATCATTGGTTAGTTCTGTATCTGTCATACTATCTTACCTCTGACTGAGCGCATCAGGTATTGGATTATCAATACTGAGGTGGAAGAATCTGTTTAAATATCAAGGATGGAACCAGAAAGCAAGTGCTAGAACAGCATAAGTCCCCAAAAGCATAGCACCTTCTAACCAGTTTGACTTACCATCAGAAGCAATAGCGTTTACTATCATGACAGCAAGGAAAGTGGCAACTGTTTCTAATAATCCAAATTCAAATGTCAATGGTAAACTGAGTCCCCATGCTATTAATACCATTAGAGGGGCAACAAAAACTGCTATTTGAGTACTAGAACCAATTGCTATAGCAAATGAAAGGTCCATCTTATTTTTTGCAGCCACAGATACTGCAGTAAAGTGCTCTGCAGCATTACCAAACATTGGTAAAAGAATTACCCCAATGAACAAATAAGACATACTGACTTCTGCAGCTGCTGATTCTAAAGAATGAACTAATATTTCAGCCATCCAAGAAACAAGAATTGTGGACAATACGAGAAGTATGATTGCTTCATTCATTGACATTGATGGTTCTTCATGCTCATGTGTCCCATCCGTTGCAAATAAATCAGAATGAGTTTTGAGTTGAAATAATAAGAAGAGAAGGTATAATCCAAGCAAAATTATTGCAGCGGCTCGTGAAAGATCAGCAACGCCATTATCGCCTTCAATTCCTGAAACTGTTGCATGATATACAGTTGGTATAACTAAAGTGATTACAGCAAGAAGTAATAAGGAACTATTTGAACCAAATTGAGTTTCATTGAATGATTGTACCTTATGATGAATACCCCCCCAAACAAATGCTAAGCCCATAACAAGTAATAAATTTCCAAGAATACTACCAATCAGACTTGCTTGGACAATGTTAATCATAACTTCAGCAGTTTCTGAATCTGCTCCTGCTTTATACGCTGTCCGAAGTGCTAATACACAGATAATTATTTCCGCAGCATTACCAAAAGTAGCATTTAGTAACCCACCTATTGAATCTGAAGTACGTAACGCAATTTCTTCAGTTGCATGCCCCATAAGGAAAGCAAGAGGCATTATTGCAACCATGGACGTAAAAAAAGCACTGGTTTCATCTTTGGATACATATGCAAAATAACAGCAAACAGGTATTGCTAGCAATAAAAAATTAAGTTTAGATTCTTTCGGATTTATTGCTTTTATTAGTCCTTGATATGCCTCGCTCATCATAATCCCTTGTTACTGGCACATGCAATTAGAAGTCAATGTTGCGGATGAATCACAGAGTATTCATGAGATATTAGTATCTCGCAGTGGTTGTGATAGCACCATATCGGCTTTCGATAACGGGTTCCCCAGGGACAGGAAAGAGCACTCTTGCCAAAGAATTTGAAGGACTTGGTTTTCATACTATTTCTGTTGAAGAATTGGCAATTAAACACAATTGTATAGGTGTAATTGATCCTAAAGATGATGCTAGACCGATTGATTTAGACTTGTTGATAGACTCGATAGAAAAGGAATGGTCTGAAAAACCCCTAGAGCCATTAATAATTGATGGTCATCTATCTCATCATTTGCCAAGTGATGCAGTGGTTGTACTTCGGTGTTCTCCCAAAACCCTTGAAGAACGTATGCTAAAAAGAAAATACTCCAGAGAAAAGATACAGAGTAACTGCGAATGGGAATTACTAGGAAGTTCTTGGAATGAAAGAGAAGGCGCTATTCCATGGAATGAATATGACTCTACGACAAACGATGTACACAGTATTGTTATAGCCCTATCAATGTGGATATCAGATGGATTCAAGCCTAAGAGCCCTTCCTCAGTAATTGACTGGGTATCAGAATTGGAGGAATGATTGTGTTTGAAAAGTTTCGAGAAACATGGACGAATGCTACAGAACCAATAGTGCTCAGACTAGGGAATTTAGATCCAAACATCCTAACATGGACAAGTCTTGCAATTGCAGTTGTTGCATTCGTACTTCTTGCCTTAGCAGATTTAGATGAAACTGGTTCGATGATGATAATGGGTGGAATTGTTCTAATTATACTGGCTGGTATTTTTGATGCATTAGATGGTGCATTAGCAAGGCATCAAGGAACGGATGGCCCATATGGTGATTTTCTAGATCATACAATTGATCGTGTAGTAGATGTTGGGCTTCTGATTGCATTGGGAATGAATGTAGCATTTGTTGATAGTATGAGTTCGGGATCGATTGCAGCGCTACTAACCTTATTGGGTTCCTACATGGGAACTCAGGCACAATCAGTAGGCCTGGGAAGAATTTACGGTGGATTCTCTAGGGCAGATAGATTAGTCATTACAATGATTGGCCTACTAATGGCAGCAATGCAGGCCTTCACTGGTACCAAAGGGATTGCAAGCAATAGTATTCATGAGTACTTTGATTGGTTAATTTTAGGAAATTCAGAATTAAATGGCATTACATTTGCAATAGCAATTTCAGCATGGGGAGGAATATACACATTCATAATTAGATTCTTAAAAACTAGAAAGGGATTATTGGGCTAGATTGGCCAATCTTAATTACTATGAAAACATGCTTCTTGGTCCTATATACTAGGGCAATGGTTATCCTCTTCCTAATGCGCCTGCAATTCCGTGAAGCATCTAATAGATAGAGTTCTGGAGCTTCAAGATGACGAAATTGCATCTCATCACACGCTCGAGCCTGTAGAAGATCTTAACCTTCATGATTTACTAAAATCTTTGCAACCAAAGATTCGGGTGTTCGGGTGCGGAGGTGCTGGAAGTAATGCAGTAGCAAGATTGGAGGCTGAATCGTTGTTTGATGATGAATACGTACGAGGCATGGCAATAAATACAGATGCGCAGCATTTATTGAAAGTAGCTGTAGAAAATAAAATTCTAATTGGACGCACAGCCCGAGGCAGGGGGGCAGGTGGCGATCCAGAAAAGGGAGAACAAGCCGCATATGAGTCTGAAAGAGTACTGAAGACCGAAGTTGAGGGTTGTGACCTTGCTTTCATAACAGCAGGGTTAGGGGGTGGATCTGGTACAGGATCTGCCCCTGTAATATCCCGATTAGCAAAACAAGCAGGAGCTTTGACTATTGCAGTTGTGAGTTATCCTTTCGTATCAGAAGGCTCCTTAAGAAAGCAAAATGCAGATTGGGGATTAGAAAGGTTAAAAGAAACTGCTGATACAGTTATTGTCCTTCCCAATGAGAGACTTTTGGAGATTGAAACGGTAAAACAATTACCTCTAGATGCTGCATTCCGTGTTGCTGATGAACTTTTAGTGAGGAGCATTTCAGGAGTTTCAGAAATGATATCCAAAGAAGGAATTGTTAATCTTGATTTCCAGGATTTAAAATCCGTATTGAGCAATGGAGGAGGAATAGGAGTTATTGGCCTTGGAGAAGGAGAGACTGCTGAAATAGCAACAAATGAAGCATTAGAGAATCCATTATTAGATATGGATATTTCTGATGCTAGAGGTGCACTAATCAATGTTGTAGGTGGCCCTAGTTTATCATTGGGAGAAGCTGAAAATTGTGCAAAAATTATTAGAGAAAAAATCAATACATATGCCAAAATAATCTGGGGGGTCACAACAGATGAAACATTAGGAAATAATATTAGAGTTTTATTAGTTCTTACGGGTGTAAAGAGTGAACAAATACATGGCGCCTCGATGCATACTCAAATGAGGAATTTACGAAGTAGAACAGTAGAATTTATCTCTTGAGTTAGATATTTTTCTAATACTTTGTGCATGGTCTTTCCCGTTGCCCTTAAATGGAATTGGCTGGACGCTTGCTCGATTTGAGGGAGAACGATGAGTGTCGAAAATTCCAAAGTTAACAAAGTTGAGGAGAAATTCCAAGACTGGCAGGATGATATTGAGAGTCGAGTAAGGAGTCTTCAAACTGGCTCATATGCTAGAATTTTGAAAATGGCTAGAAAGCCAACAAAAGTTCAATTTAGGCAGACTATGATAGTTTGTGGCATAGGGATGTTCATATTAGGATTATTTGGTTTCGTTGTGCAAGCAATGATGAACAATGTAATTCCATCATTCTTAGAATGGTTAACAGGAGCATGAGGTGAAAATATGTCTGAAGCATTCACAGTTTATCTAAGAAATGAAGAAAAAGTTCTACTAATGCAAAGAGCAGATGGAATTTCTGATTTTCCTGGTGCATGGGATGGAATATATGGATTAGGCGATCCTAGTGACTTAGAGGCTGTAGCTAAAAGAATTGAAGAGTGCACAGGCATGACTCAGGAAGAGTTTGAATTTGTCCGCACTGGAACTGCACGAGGTTTAGAATACGGCAACAGATTAAATGATGTTACTCCAATCCTTGGCATTTGTACGACATCAGAAGTTAAGCCTAGTACATTATACAAAAATTGTGAATGGGTAGATCCTGGAAGAATTAAAGATAAAGAATATTCTACTCCAAAATTAACAGAAATGTATGGGGATGTTGCATCTTATCTTTACATTCTGAAAACGTCAATCGGCCAGGAACAAAATGTGGCAAAAGAAATCCGAGCTAGATTATCCGGAACTGGTTCCCTACATGATATTCAAGAAGAAATATTTGGTGTATTGAATCCTCATTTCATGAGAGGATATATTTTCGTAGAAGCTTCGGCGCTACACCATGTTGAGAAATTGATTGGAAGAGTAGGAATAGGTGTAACGCCTCTTAAAAATTGTAGAAAAGTCTTACCAGGAGAATCTCCCTTAGAAGATGTATTACCATACCTAGAGCCAAAAGCTGCTACTTCAGGAATTGAAGAGGGAAGTCTTTGTGAGATAGTTGGGGGCGCATTTAGAGGTCAAAATGCACGAGTTATACGTGTTACAGAATCAAAAGAAGAAGTTACAGTTGAGTTATTTGAAGCTGCTGTACCTGTAGCATTAACCGTAAGGGCTGACCAAGTTAGAGTTACACAAAGAGTAGAGTGATTTGGAGAATCAAGTAAATTATTTTTACAGCACTCTCAAATAGGGCAAGTAGGTCGGCGAGATACAATTACAGGAGGTTAAACACATGTCCGATAGAAATGAAACACCACATTTGGTCAATCAGAAACTTGGGATAAAGAGTTGTAATGGTTCTTGGGATGATTCTGTTGAGAACTTGACAATGAGTCAAGTTAAAGAAATAGCAGAAACTCAAAAAGATCGTTTAACCGGTAAAGATTTGTATGCACGGTGTCGTGAAGTTATGGGAACTTGTGTATCAATGAGAGTCAGTGTAGAAGGAATGCGTCCTAAGGAAGCATTGAGTGCAATGAGTGAAGGGAGATTTAGCGAGCATTTTAGTTAAATCGAACACGAATTGCGGAAGAAGGAAACTTCGTTGACCGCAGAGGTGAAAGAAAATGGAAAATAGTTTACAAAAGGCAATTCAAACGGCTCTTGATGATGCTCCAGAGCGTAAATTTATTGAATCATTAGAAATGTCTATTACTTTGAAAGATGTTGATTTAAAGAATCCTACTAATCGTATTCAAGAAGAAGTCAGACTTCCATCTGGAAGGGGCAAGGAAGTAAAAATTGCAATGTTTGCAGGTGGAGAAATGGCTGCAAAGGCTAGAGCAGCAGGATTAGAAATTATTGATCCTTCTACAATCGAAGATTTGGGTAGCAAACGCCAGACTGCAAGAAAGATGGCAAATAACTTTGATTTCTTCTTATCAGAAATATCTCATATGGGAACTGTTGGTAGGTTCCTTGGTGTAGTATTAGGTCCTCGTGGAAAAATGCCGCGGCCTGTTCCTCCTCCAGTAGATCCAGCAATGATAGCAGGAGGATTGAAAGATACTGCAATAGTTCGTTCCAGAGATAAAATAACCTTCCATATGGCAATAGGGTCACGTAGTCAATCAACTGAAGAGTTGACTGCTAACGCATTAGCAATTTGGAAAAGAGTGATGGGTAGATTAGATCGTGGCCCAAGTAATATTCGATCTTGCTACATCAAAACCTCAATGGGACCTGCAATAAGAGTGGAGGTCGCTAATTCATGATCCCTAAGGTAGCATCCTGGAAAGAAGGCCGAGTAACAGAGCTTGTCAAAATCATTAGTGGTGACGGAGTAGTTGGAATAATAGATATTGGGGGCGTACCTGCAAAAAATATGCTAGATATGCGTAGTTCTCTCAGAGACGTTGTTACTATGACAATGGCAAAGAAAACTCTAATGAGGTTAGCATGGATTCAAACAGGTAGAAAGTCGGATGAATTAGATATTATTTTTGAAGGAGCATCTCAGCCATGTATCGTACACAGTGATAAGTTAAATGCATATGAATTATTTAATGAATTAAAGAAGACTCGTCAAGGCCGTGCTGCCAAAGAAGGAGAATTAGCACCTGTGGACATAATAGTTCCTGCTGGACCAACAGAATTCGCACCTGGACCATTAGTTGGAGAATTCAACGCTGTTGGAATTCCTGCTAAGATCGAGAGAGGTAAAATTGCAATTCCAAAGGAAACTACTGTTGTAAAAGCTGGGGAGCCTATGTCGGCAGATCTAGGTATGATGTTAGCAAAACTTGGAATCAATCCAATTGAGATTGGATTAATACTAATTGGAGTTATTGAAGAAGGCCTAATGTTACCTGCAGATGATTTAGATTTAGATTTAGATGGATTTAGAAGCGAGGTAGCAAATGCAACATCACGCGCATTCAATCTTGCTTGTAACGCACATTGGTTCTCTGTTGCAACTACTCCATTATTACTATCAAAGGCTAGCAATGAAGCACTTGCAGTAGCCGTTGAAGCAGGCATTGTCAATGACAATACTGCTGAGTACTTTGTAATGCGTGCAAATGCACGTATGCTGGCACTAGCCAGCCAATTAGATTCCACAGCACTTGATGAAGAACTTACAGCAGCACTTGGTGCTGCTGCTTCGAGTGCTGCTGCTGTTTCCTCTGAAACAGTGGATTCTGGTGCAGATGCTTCGGCACCTGCAACTGAAGAGGAAGAAGAGGAAGAAGAAGGACCCGGGTTCGATGGACTTGGGGATCTCTTCGGTTAAAAAAAAAGGTGAAAAAAAATGGAATACGTATATGCTGCAATGTTACTGCACTCTGCTGAGAAAGAAATTGACGAAAAAAGTGTTGGCGGGATATTAACTGCTGCTGGCGTGGATGCTGATAAAGGTCGAATAAAAGCCCTAATAGCATCTCTTGGATCTGTTGATATTGGTGAAGCTATGGCTACTGCTATGGCTGCACCTGCTGCATCTGCAGCTCCTGCTGCCTCTGGTGGCGGTGCTGCTAGTGCGCCTGTCGAAGCAGTTGTAGAAGAAGAACCTGAGGAAGAAGCCGGTGGCTTCGATGGTCTCGGTTCTCTCTTTGGATAAGTAACGGCGAAAAAAAACAATACGCGAAGACGCTATGGGCGAGGGCCTAGAGGAACTCTGCATGATATCTAGTCGGTTAGTCGAAATACCTGTCAGTGTCACACCTACTGATGCCCTAAGGGCGATGAGGGAAATTGGTGAAAACCGTAATATTCAAATGCACAGAGTTAAGGAAACCAAGATGGTCAGTAGATGGGCAATAGTAATGCCTATTAGTAGAATAGCTAGAGTACTAGGATTGGTATTTGACGATAAGGAATTAGAGGGCCTATCAATGAGAACATGGTCCCATACACCTGGTTCTGCAGGTAAAATAACAATGTTATCATTTGAAGTTCCCCTTGAAATAGAGGGGAAAATCTGGAATAATTTCCTAAATGAATGGTGCATTAGACTCAAAAGATGCCCATGGAAATGGAGTTTTGGTGAAAGATCTATGATAGGATACTTCCAGCCTGAATTTTATAAATCTAAATCACAGTTTAATAAAGAAGGGATCCGGACTGAGAAATGGTCTCATACGGATTTTTCTTCTCAGTAATCCGCACCATCAACAGAGTAGTTGAAATGTCATCAGCATAACCGATTGGTAGAATAGAATGGACTTTGAAGATCTGGTTAATACTTCTCGTAAGAGAACAATGCTGATGTGGAGTGTGATATTTATGATTGCATTTCCCTCTTATTTTGCAGTAATGCCATCATTAATTGATGAAAAAATGATTGGTGGTTCTAATGGGATTAATGGAGAATGGATTGTTAGTTTTGAAGAAACAACTGAGGTTTTGTCAGAAACAATAAACCTAGCAGATGAAGAATCTTATGATTCTTTTTTTGACATATCAAGTGAGATTAATATCGGTTATATCGAATTATCAGTTAGATGTATGGATAATGATGATCCCGGCCCAGGATTTTCTGATAGCGTAGATGGAACTAGTGAGCTCAGTGATGTGGAAGGTGATTTTGAAGATCAAACAGATCAAGGAACTTGTGCAGGCGGCGGTGGATCTGGATTTACAATGAGATGGGATGTTACGGCTAATTATTCTGGGGAAAACGTCTCACAAAAAGATATGACTGAACAGGAAATAAGAGAGTCATGGACAGATGGAGGATTTGGAAGAGGGACATGGAGTGCAACAATAACTGCAGACATTAGTGCCCCTCCTGCGCCTGTAATCGGAGAAATAGTAGATTCTGATGAAGATTATGAAATAGAATGGACAATGGTTTCATACGTTTTAGTAATTGCACCAGTAATAGAAGTCTAGATAGTTTTAGTTCACAGAATTTTTTCCAAATATATATAAAAAATTCTGCAACATTACTTTAATCTGGTAAAATATAATTATTCAACGATTCCTTAGTATATCATGCACCGTTTTCTAATTATTCATGATTCAAAAATAATTCTTCATCAGTTTTTAAAATATAAATCAGAATTGCTCTGCCTTCAATTGCACTGCAATGGAATTTAGAAAGGCTGGATATTGCTGGAAACATCATATCAATATGAGCATATCCCAGAAGAAGATAACTGGAGGAGAGAGTCATATGAATCTAGTGAATAAGGCATAGATAATGCAGATAATAATTTGATGAAGAAAATCAAGGTAATGATAGATCTTTTTTTATGCTAGTCATAGAAGGAATTATTGTGTTATTAATTTTTTATTGGTTGGGATGGTTTTGCTAATTGAAATACAATAATCCCAATAATTTATATCTATTTTTTGGCTTGAATACGAATTATATCACCATTCTGAATTTCATATTCGGAACCTATTACTCTAGAAGAACGAGCATCTAAAGCTCGAATGAAGCCGTCACCTAAATCACTATGAACAGCATAAGCTAACCCTTTGGCAGTAGTTCCCTGAGGGACTAAGATGGCATCTGGTAATACATTTCCTTCACCGTCTACCCAATGGGTTTCATCTTGTACTGGATATGCTACCCTGCGCTCTAAAATTCCAAATACTACCTCTGATAATAACCCAATCAGTCCCCCTCCAGTCCATGAATTAAGAGAGTTGGTGATACTTTCCAGCCCCTTTCTCTGAGGGTCGGATAATTTATTTTGTCCGTTTTCAGTTATTTCGAAACTAGAATCGCCCGGAATATGAGAAATCAAATCAGCAGTGGATGCTCGTCGCAATGCCAATTCGGCTTCAGCACTAGTTGGTACGAGTATTCCTCCGTTTTTATTTACTAATTTTGAGAGTTCTGACCATGCTTCAGGAGAAGCAATATCTGCCTTGTTTGCAGCTACTGAAATAGGGAATAAGGCTGCTCTTATAGATGAGGAGATTGTGGTTAATTTTTCATCCCCCCAATTCCAAGGAACTCCAGCATCAGGGAATTTTTCATGTACAGCATTGATTCCTGCAGAAATGTGTATTTCTTTAGCGCCTATTCCCGTTAACTGATCTAATAAATATAAAGAAAGTGCTTTCTCTCCTTCTGACTGGACACGTCGAGCACCTCTTTGCCAACCTGAACTAATAATTCCTTTAATCCATGCATCTAATTCTTGTAATAAAAAAATATGTTCTTCCATTGGTGTTGATCCGTCGGAGCCGATTGGATTACCTTCGATATCTGTTGATCCTGAAGTATCTACAACCTGAATAAGAGCATCACATCTAGCTAAATCAGAAAGAAATTGGTTACCACGTCCTCTCCCTACATGTGCACCAGGAACAAGTCCTGCAACATCTATCAGAGTTATGGGGACAAAACGATTGAAGCCGGTACATGATCCTGAATTTGGATTACAAATACTGCCTTTTCTAGGATCGTTTTCTAAATCACTTTGCATTCTTCCTTCAGATTCTTTTCGGGCACGTAGTTGTGCGCACGCGCAATCTTGCTGAAGAGGAAGCCAGGCCACTCCAACATTAGGTTCAATGGTAGTAAATGGATAATTGGCTATTTCAACAGAGTTTTCAGTTAATGCAGAAAATGCTGTAGATTTGCCAACATTAGGCTTTCCCACTAATCCTATTCGCATAATACAACCATTAAATCAATAGTAAATTTATTCCTCTTCGTGTATTAAAGTTGGACTACCACTTTCATTACTCTCAAATGTTGGAACGACATTCGTATCCAAGACAGCACCACTTGCTAGAATTTTGCGTATAGTAGTTGTTGATGTTAGCGGGTAAGATGTTGGAGCAAAAGTAGTTTCTGAAAGATTTAATCCTGTACTTACTTTTGCACCTCTATAAAGTCCACTAAATAAATTTGTAGAATGAAATATTGCTCCTAAGACAGTGCCATAGAAAATAACTGATCCCGCTTTCCTAAGAGTATGAGATAGTGTGCTTGGTTCTTCCACAAGTGCCTCTAATAATACAGAGTCGGCAATATCTGACATCATTGTTAGGCTGAGTCCCAACAATGCACCAGCCGATAGCATCCAAAATGCTAATCTTGCCCTATTTTGTGAAAGTGGATATCTGCCACTGACTGATGGCAGAACTTGTAAAGCGGCGCCCATAGTTAGAGGGATGAAAATTGTCCAAATAGTCATTAGGTCTAGAATATTAGAAATGCCGCTTAATTCATTAGTTCCACTTAATGTGTCTGTTTGAATGAATAGTGCAGCTATTCCCAATGGTAATAACATCCATGCACCAAAGTTGATTTCCGGTATTCCAGCAGAATCAGGGTTTTCGACAAAAACGTCAGTTCCACGTAGAGTGATTAGAATATTGGAAGAAAGTGCAATTATTGGCATTATGGCTAATGCCATTAAGAAAGAACCTGCGACATTATCTTGATGCGTGGCAACTAAGTCAGAAGAAGTTAGGCCGAGCATATCGATAGCCATAGTTGGATCTGCGTTGCCCAATGGATTTATTGTAATTAGAGTTCCAAATATTACAACACCGGCAACTGTTTGTGACCAAAGAGCGTTTCCTGATCCAAAACTTGCTGAATATAGTGAAATTCCTGCAATCGAGGAAAAGAAAAACGTTGCACCAATTAAGTGATAAACTAACCATTGGCCGAGTCCAGTATCATATTCCCCAGATAAAAAGAGAGAGATTACTGCTATTGGATTACCAATTAATCCGAATATTATTAACCATCCAGGAGTTGCTAATTGGACATTTGATGATGCTTTTGTTAAGAGCTGATTAGCAATAACTGCAACACCAACAACTGAATTCAGGCCAGTACCCAGAAGTATAACATTAACTGGGCCAATATAGTGATTTTGAGAACCGATAACTAGGATGATTACCGATATTGTCCAAACAAAAGAAGTTAGTACTGCATTCTTTTCACTTGCTAGATTTGTTTCCAATAAATTAGGCAATATATGCAAACCTGTACCTATGATGAACATACCTACACACCCGAATAATGCAGCGAATTTACCTGCATAAAATAATTCTGATGAAACTGGATGATATCCCCATGCTTCAAGGCTGTGGAGTGCAGTTGGATCGTGAGCAAGCCAAAGACCAATGAATGTGAGAGTAGAAGAAAGGAATAGCCATAATACTCCTTGTATAATCCAAACCATCGGCCCTGAACCTTTTCTACCTTCGACTAAATCAGCACCTGGGCCTAATACCTTTTCAAGCATGAACATAGTCAAGCCACGAACGATTTGCCCAAATACGCCTAATCCCTTTTCCATTAAAATGTACGAAATGAAAATTAAAATCCAAAAAATAACTAAAATTGATAATATTGTATCCATAATTAAAACCTCACTCAATCGTTGCCTCTGTCAGAATAGTACCTAGAATTGCAAACGCACCAATCATTGCCCCTAATATGAAGAACCAGATTCCTGAGTCGAATACTCCTTCAAACATTGGTAAAATTGAAGAAATAACTGGAAGATCTTGGCCGGGATAAAGTATGTTGTAAATTACTAAAAAAGATAATGAAGCTACAACTCCAATTACTAGTATGACCCATGAAGAAGAAGGTTCCTTCTCACCTTGTAGAAACTGACCTATTTTACCTGAACCGTTATCTGACATATTGAACCCTATCCATCCCCACGTGTGAGATAGCCATAACCACGGAAGATTGACCCTTAAGCATTAGCCGAATAGAGACCATACGGTTGCTTAAGGGGCGCGTACTGTATCAACTCTAGAGGCCCGTCTTTCAACACCTGATCCAAGAATAGTAGGTAGATTATTGTCATTTTCTATTTCAGCCCTCCAGACTTTTTTACATTCACAATCAATATTTGAAAATTCTGCCAAGTCGCTTGATACAGAATATCTCTCAATAGCTGCAACAATATCTTCATCACACGAACCACAATTATGTGCCCCTCTTATTCTCCCACCTGCCGTTGGATGCACGATAGTGCGACAATCTAGTTGAGAAACTTCATCATGAGTTTTTTCAATCATATCCACTAATGACCATAGCCATGGTGGTCTAAATTCTCTGTTTCTAAATAATCTATCTACGATAGTACCCCTTTGTATATTCATTGGATTGATGGAAACTTCATCAGAAAGTGGTGAGACTTGTTTGACCCATTTTGTAGTGAGTTGTAATGCATCGCCTTCTGACATAAATGGTGGCTTAAATATTAAATATGTCTTAACTCTAAGATTGTTTTTTCGTAATAAATCAACTGCATTATGCCACTGCTTTACTGAAAATCCTTTGTTAACGTGGAACCTTAGTACAACATCATCATACGCCTCTAGACCAAGTGCTACAGTGCAACCAGGGTGTTTCTCTGCTAACCATGCGAGTTTTTCTGAATGACAGAGTTGGGCTTGTGCTTCAACTACCAAGTGCATTCCTCTTTCATGAGTTTCAGTAAGAACTGCTTCTTGAAAATCAACAGGAATTTCCCTATCTTCAAAGAAAGTTCCTGAAGTATACACTTTAATCATTTCACAACCATCAAAATCTTTTGTTTGTCTTTTTGCTTCTTCCCACTGAGCAAATAAGTTTGCAGACGTCACATCATCCCTTACATCATTAAAATAACCACAAAACGTACATCCTGATTTCCACCACCATACACAGCCCTTTGTCCTCAGTATTACGGTTGCTGCAGTACAAGGAGTGCCATCTGGAAGATTTTCTGGTGTTTTATAAACTACTGCAGGTCGGTCTGCGTCCCATGATTCTCTCCTAGATATTGAATATGGAGTATTTTCTGGGGCTTTTATTAAATGGTGAATTTTCTTGGCTTTTTTCCCATCGCCAAGTAACCCAGAAGACTTTACCATGGTTACTGCGTAAGACGTACAGTCTTGACACTGCCGAATGTTTACAAAATAAAATTCCTTCATATGGAAAAAGAATGACTTCTTTTAATTGGTAATTTACAACAGTATATATGCTAAAATAAGTAATTTAAACACCCTTATGTTAATGGGTTAACTAATAAGAACGAAGTATGAATTCAGGACACATATTGACTTTTTTAATACTAGGTTACGTATCTATTGCTATTACAGTGATGGCTGCGACACCTTTGATGACTAAAATTATAAAATTCATAAGGAATATGTAATAAATGATAACCTTGTATGATAAAACATGCAAATAGGAACTAAAATTATATTTGGAGTAGGTGTATGTACATTACTTCTTGGAATTTTATTGATTGGCTTAGGAATATCTTCTTTTGAAGAAATTAGTGATTTTGAAGTAAATGACGTTCAACAAGCAGAATTAAAAGTCACAGATGAAGACGGATATGGTGATTTTGGATTTTCATTTTTTTTGAGAGGGGAATACTTAGACAATGATAAAGATGGATTTTGGGATCATTGTGATGACATAGAAATCACAGTTATTCAAAAACCCCTAACAGCAGACTGGGATGAAGGCCATGATGGCGATTTCTATTTCCAAGCTAACTATGAGGGTTCTGAAAATTGTAGAGTAGATAATGGGAAAGATAATGATAGACCTGGTTTTGTAAGAATTGGATCTGCATGTTTAGCTTGTTATTCAGGAACTTTTGAGTTTCAATCTAGTAAACCTGTTTATGTTCAAAATGATGATTTTTCCTTGGATAAAGTAGGTGAGGGCATAGTAGGATGGTTAGGCGGATCTGCATGTATATGCTGTGGAGTTATAATTTTAATCTTGGGAGGTTTATGGTATGTTCTTATTGAGGATGATGCGGAAACCTCAACTGTAATTCTTTCACAAGTTAGTCCGACACAAAATGATGATAGTAACACCAATACTGAGAAAGATGTAGATGCACCATATTGGGAAAAATAATACTTTATAATTACAATGATTCGCCTAGGCGTTTCATGATAACAGTAGCCGACTCAATACTATTTATTGTCTGGACACTCTTTCCCGCCGACCATAAATCTTGAGAAGATTTCTTTTTCCCTCTAGAAAAGGATTTCATCCTCCAAAATGAACGCCCAGTGATAAGTGCTCTAATTTTATGCTTAAATCTACTATTCAAAAGGCGTCTAATAATCCAAGAATTATGTTTCTTAAAATTACCTGAGTTTATTACAGAAATTGGTACACCTGTTAATTTCGTTGTCCATGTAATATCGTCTTCCTTCGCATCCAATATCGCAACCTTGTAATCATTTGGAGTGTTGCATTCATTTGTTGCAATAAATCGGGTACCCATTTGTACGCCTTCATATCCAATTTCAAGTGCCCTGTTCAATTCTAATTCGCTTCCTATTCCTCCGGCACAAATTAACGGAAGGCCAATATGAGAGAGTTGTGAGTACATTTCTTCCATTGTGAGTTGGCCAAGGTGCCCTCCTGCTCTGTCATTAACACAGATTAATCCATCAACACCGCAATCTTTACCTTTTTCGGCCCATTTCAGATTGGTCACATCATGATATACAACGCCGCCTTCAGAATGTACTTTTTCACACACCCAATCTGGCTTTCCAAGGGACGTTACAAAAAACCTAATTCCCTCTTCTAGCGCAACATCAATCCATTCTGACATTTGTTTTAGGTATTTTTCACTACCTTTCTCGATAAGTGCATTAAATCCGATTGGCTTATCGGTAAGAGAGCGTATTTTACGGATACCTGCTCTAAGTCCTTCCTTTCTATTAGGTTTATTATACCCATGAACCATAGTCAATGAAACTGGTTGTATTATTGCTATTCCTCCCCCTTCAGAGGCTGCGGCAACTAATTCCGGATTAGAGCATGGATACATTGCACCACAGATAATTGGGTATTGAATTCCGGCATCCTCAGACAACTTTGTGATAATCATTTTATTATCCCTTTTTTTATTACTAGAAAATTCCACTTAAATACCCATTCAGAAACAACTTCTCCTGATAGATTTGTCCCAATTGCAGACAAATTACAATCAACAGGTTTCCCTGATGCCATACTTTCCTCTATTGCAGCTCTAGAGATAGAATTATCATTGGATGTGAATGTTATCTTCCCTTTTGCCGCCTTTGTAAACTTAGATTCAACTCCTACAACAAACATTCGGATTTTTTCAGGCATTGATTTTGAAATAGCAAATGGTGCTGCACCTGTGCTTAATTCGGCACCCATTCCCTGCACAGCCCAATACATTGTTTTGAAAGGATTTTGAGACCTCCAACCCCCTGGAAGAGTTGCTGCACAGGATATGTCATCTAATTGGATAATTTTTACTCCTGCAAAACGAGCAGTTGGCATTGCTAATGCTGTAAAAACTCGGAATTTAATTCTTCCCAGTAATTTATTATATTCTGAATTTAATTTTGTTTTATCTACGGGCATGTTGAATCTCCGTTAATCTAAAATTATTAGGTGATCTACAAGATTACAGTAATTTTTCATTGCATCAAACTTAGACATTCCTATCAAAGAATTCCACGCTTTAAATTTGGCCCTCTGCCTCAAACTACCGTTTCCTCTTCCTATGCAATCACCTTCATTAGCTTGTTTAAAAAGGGCGTACAAATCTAAAAGATATTTATTTGATGGTCTTGATGAAAGGTTTTGAATTCTAATAATTGCTCTTTTAAATTTTATTTTTAGAGTATGAGTAACCTCTTCTTGCATCACATCATCTCCATTGGATAGTCCATTAGTGTTTTATGTCCAGCTTGTACTTTTACAGCTAATCCAATAGTTTCAGGAAAAATTCTCTTGAAGAAGAAACGGGCACTTGCCAACTTTGCATCATAAAATGGTTCACCTTGCTTTTCTAAACTTATTTTTGCCATTCGAGCCCACATAAATGCAAGTAGTACATTTCCAAAATATCTACAATAATCAGTTGCTCCGGCTGCAAGAAAATGAGGATTTGATTGACCCTCGGCGATCATAAGTAAAGTCAACTTTTGAAGCCCTCGAACACCTTGATGGAGGGGTTTATTGAATTCGGACATCTGGGTATTATTCTTATTTTCTTCAATAAATTCTGTTAGCGGCCACATTAGGTATCTAAGATTCTTGCCTAAATTTTCTGTAACTTTTCGTCCTGCTAAATCTAACGCTTGTATTCCATTAGTTCCTTCCCAAATCTTTGAAATTCTGACATCACGATAAAATTGCTCAACTCCGTATTCAGTACAGTAACCTGCACCACCCATTACCTGCATACATGTGCTTGTAGTTTCACACCCGAGATCTGTGAAATGTGCCTTCACAATTGGAGTAAATAGCGAAACTAATGCATTGGCCATCTCAGCCTCCTCTTCATCTTCACTGTTTGATTGATCTAGAAGTAAACCAGTCCATGCTGCAAGGGCCCTACACCCCTCATTGTTGACTTTGGCTTCAAGTAACATCCTTCGAACATCGGGATGAACTAATATATTGTCGGCATTTTCATTTGGGTCTTGGGTGCCTCTGAGGTCTCTGCCTTGCCTTCTTTCCTTAGCCCAAGATAAAGCGTTCTGATATGCTATTTCAGCAAGTCCAATTCCCATCATGCCGGTGGCTAATCTTTCCCTGTTCATCATCTCGAACATAAGAGACATTCCTTCATGTAAATCCCCGACTCTCCAACCAATACTCTGATCAAAGTTTATCACACAAGTTGGTGATGCATGTACCCCCATTTTCTCCTCACTTCCGGAACACGTGACTCCATTATTTTCAGTTTTCAGTTTATGTGAAATACCCTCTAAACCTCCTGATATCCAATCTGATGGAGCAAATTTAGGGACTATGAACAAGGATATGCCTCTCGTCCCCTCTGGTGCCCCTGGGGTTTTTGCCAAAACAAGATGGACAATGTTCTCAGTCATGTCGTGTTCCCCATAAGTTATGAAAATCTTAGTTCCTGACACTAGATATGTCCCATCTTGTTGTAGTGTTGCTTTAGTAGATATGATTCCCAAATCTGTACCTGCATGAGGTTCTGTAAGACACATTGTTCCGGCCCACTCCCCAGAGGCTAAGTTAGTAGCAAAATAATCAACTAATTCCTTATCGCCATGCTCCACTAGAACATCATATACGCCAATTGAAAGAGCAGGTAAAACACTTAATGCCATATTTGCAGATGTCCCAAATTCAGACCATATGGTAGTCTGGAAAAAAATTGGTACCCCCATTCCTCCATGCTCTGGTTTACTAGAAATAGATAACCATCCTCCTTCTATGCTCTCTCTATAAGCATTTTTGAATTCATTTGGCATAAATATTTGGCCATTATCAAATTTTAAACCTAATCTATCACCTAGTTGGTTGATAGGCAGCCACACCTCCTTGGAATGTTTTCCCCACCCTTCTGTAAGCATAGAAAGGAAATCTCCGTCAAACTCTGAATAGCCTAAATTCTGAACTATTGAGATAGCATCAAACATCTCAGTGAATAGAAATTCGTAATCTCTAATCGGAGGATTGTATTCTACCATATTAACATCCCAACCTTCTTACCAATAAAAGTCCAAAAACGATTGAATTCGACTCCTATTTCATCTTCCATTTTTTCACCTCAATTCCTCAACGGTTTTCCTGTTTCGAGCATGTGCTGCATTCTATCTAGAGTAGCAGGATTACGTGCAAGTGTTGCGATAGTTTTCTTCTCCATAGAAAGGATATCTTCTTCCTCTAATAACTCAGTAATATCAGTATCTCCTCCAGATAGAATATCTGCTAAATAATTAGACACAACGATGTCATGAGATGTCGCCTTCCCTGAAAGTGCAAGATCGTTTACTGCTAACTGTAATGCTGCCTTTCCAGTTGGGCCAGGTAGTGAATATGTTCTTGTTTTAGGTGGCTCATATCCTTCTGAGAGTTTTATTACCAACAACTTGGCATCATAAAGCAATCTGTCTCTGTTCATAGTAATATTGTCATCTGGGCTGAGAAATCCCATTAATCGTGCTTGGTTAGCAGATTTTGCTACTTGGGCGGTCCCTATTGTTTCAAAGGCTTTCATTACTGGCCCCATTGGCCCGTTGGATGTAAGTCCATATTCACTAATTCTTCCCAATAATTCCTTACATCCCCCCCATGCAGGGATAATTCCTACTCCAACCTCAACTAGTCCTACATATGATTCAGAATGTGCCTGAATAGCATCACAATGCATCAATACTTCTGCACCTCCTCCTAAACACAAACCTGTGGAAGCTGCTACTACCGGGACTTCTGAATATTTTAATGCCTGATAGGTATCTTGTCCGAGACTAATGAAATCTTCCAAATCCTTCCATGCAGCAAGGTTTGCAGCGAATAATGCCAATCCCAGATTAGCGCCTGCACAAAAATTCAAAGAATCATTGCCGATTACTATCCCTTTCCACTGCTCAGACTCGGCCAAATCAACTGCTTCTAGGAGCATTTCCATATTCATTGGGTCCATTGCATTCATCTTTGTATGATATTCGACTAGTAAGACTTGATTTCCCATGTCCCATATGCTTGCTGAACCATTTCTCTTCAATGGGCTTCCTTGGCGCTTTAAGTCGGCAACTTTCAGAGTTTCTTCTGGCCTAATTACAGTAATCATTTCACCATTAGAGGAGAGTCTCTTAATTTCTCCATTTTCAATTTTATAAAAAGATCCTTTCTCAGCAGCTAGAGCAAGGAATGCTGGGACTTTCTTATCAGAATATAATAATCTTTTTACCATTGATTTTACACCGATTTCATCCATCATTTCAAATGGTCCTTTTTTCCAATTATAACCAACCTTCATAGCACCATCTATAGAATAAATATCATCACTAACTTCAGGGACCATATGAGCAGCATAAGACAAAGAGTCGAGAAGTACGTCCAACACAAGCTTCGCCCCTTTATCATCACAATCCAATATTGCCGATAACCCACGTTTACCCATCTTAGCAGAAGGGAATCCTGCTCTACGATTTACTGGAGAATATTTTCCTGTGATTAAATTGCGTGCTTCCTTGACTTTCTTACCTTCTTCTCTGTTCAGACGATAAAATCCTCCTTTACCTTTACGACCTGTATATCCTTCGTCAATCATAGAAATGATTGTTTTCTTTCCTGTCCCAGCTATTTTGTGAAATGGGTCACTAGCTGGTAAATAGGAAAGAAGGCTCTCAGTTACATGAGGTATCAAATCAATACCTACTAAGTCCATCAATCCAAAAACTGCAGTTTTGGGTAGACCTATAGGTCTACCAAGCATAGCATCCGTATCTTCTATAGATAATTCATGATCAATGGTGGCCTTGTAAGCTCTTTGAATAAAATAAATCCCTAGTCGATTGCCAATGAAACCTGGGCTATCATTGCACATTGTTACTCTCTTACCCAATTGCAAATCTGCAAATGAACAGAATCGGTTAAGAATTTCTGAGTCTACATCAGGGGCAGAAACAACTTCGAGTAATGGCAGGTATCTAGGAGGATTAAAGAAATGAGTGATGAGAAATCTTGAAGATAAGTTTTCACTCATTTCTGCTATAAGCTCCGACCGAGGAAGTGTGGAAGTATTAGAAGATAATATAGTTTCAGAGCCGATATTTTTAGCAATTTTATGATATAATTTCCTCTTTATTTCAAGATTTTCTATTATTACTTCGATTACCCAATCGATATTATTTAGTTTTGATAGGTCATCTTCAATATTACCTGGGGTAATGAATTGAGCATTGCTTTTTTCCATAAGCATCTCTGGATTTGATTTGTGCATTTTTTCTATTGCTTCTTTAGCAACAATATTTCGATCGGTAGCACCTTCGAGAACAATATCAAGGAGAAGTACTTCACAACCTGCATTTGCACAGTGAGCTGCAATTCCCGCCCCCATTACTCCACTTCCAATCACTGCCACTCTTTTGATTGGTTTGGGCACATTATTCACTCTCCTATATCCTTTCTAGAACGGTAGCGATCCCTTGTCCGCCGCCTATGCACATTGTAGCAAGAGCATATTTCTCTCCTTTCTTTCTCAATAGTTGTGCTGCTTTTCCAGTAATTCTCGCACCACTTGCCCCAAGAGGGTGTCCCAGTGCTATTGCTCCACCTTCGATATTTACTTTCGAAATATCCAATCCAAGTTCTTCAATAACAGCTAATGATTGAGCAGCAAATGCCTCATTTAATTCAATTATGCCAATTTCATCGAGTGATATATTAGCCCTTTTCAAAGCTTTTTTTGTAGCTTCCACAGGGCCAATACCCATCATTTCTGGAGAACACCCAGAAACTGCTGTACTCAGAATTCTTGCTAAAGGAGTTAATTTATTTTCGTTAGCAAATTCCTCTGAGCATACTAGTACAAAGGCAGCACCATCCGTAAGTGGTGATGAGGTTCCAGCAGTTACGGTCCCTTTAGAATCAAAGGCTGGATTTAATTTGGAAAGGGCAACTGAATCTGTTCCAGGGCGAATGCAGCCATCAGAGTTAATTGATCCTTCTTTTGTCTCTATCGCAACAATTTCTTCTGAAAATAATCCTGAATCTCTAGAGATTGATGCCCTAGATTGGCTTTGGATAGCAAATTCCTCTTGCATTTCTCTGTTAATAGAATATTTTTTGGCGAGATTCTCAGCAGTTATTCCCATCGAAGTAAATGCTTCAGGGTAATTTTCACTAAGTTTTGGATTTGGCATTGGATTAAATCCTGTCATCGGAATTCTTGTCATTGATTCTACGCCTCCTGCAATAAATGCACTACCTGACCCCATAGCTATTCTTCCAACAGCATCGTGAATTGCTTGCATTGAAGATCCGCAAAACCTGTTTATAGTGACGCCTGCTACTGATTCTGGTAAATTTGTCAAGAATGTTATCATTCTTGCCATATTGAAGCCTTGTTCTGCCTCAGGGAAAGCTGTTCCAACTATCAAGTCTTCAATTAGGGATGGATCAATTTTTGTTTCTTTGACTAATGCATTGATGACAGTCGCGGCTATGTCATCTGAACGTACACCTGCTAGTTTTCCCCTATGTGCAGGAGTGAAGGGGGAACGAAAGTATCCTGCTATTACGGCTGACATTATGAAGATAACACTAAGTGTATTAATTAAACTAAATAGTGGGCTTGATTACATTCCCTTTAATCTACAACAGTGGATAAAATTATTTACATTTAATGATAAATAAAATACTAAGTGATTGTAAATACATCGTCCTAGTTTATCGTTTTGTAGATAATAATACACTAATGTAATTAATAAATAATTAGTTTTAATACAGTATATCTAAAATAACTATTGTAAATTAAGTTTTAAAGTATTAAAATTTAATTTTTAATAATGCCTCCCGAAACATCTTGTTCAACTACGGCTACGGACATATTAGGGGCGAGACAATGAAGTCATTTATTTTAATTCAAAATGTATTAACAGCCATAATAATACCAATATTCGCTGTGATAATTGGCCTAACATCAGTTCCTGCTTTGGCCCTATTTTATTATGGGTACGAAATATCAAAATCAAATCCTGAAAATTATATTATAGAATTAACAGGAATTAGTATTTCATTAGGATTATTTGTGATGACATGGGGCATAACTTTAGTTTTTGTTAGTGGGGTGATGGCAGGCCTTTCGAGACCTAGATTAAAACCTGGAAGGTATCCATTACAATCATTTGTTACCATTCAGTGGGCATGGTCAATGATTTTTCATAAAGCCGCTTTATTCTTCCTTCCTCACTTAGTACCTTCATTTATTGGCAATACATACTATAGATTATCAGGAGCTAAAATTGGAAAAGGTGCACAAATAAACTCTTCAAATATTAATGATTGTGGATCTGTGACTATTGGGGATAGAGTTGTCATAGGAGGTAGGGCTGTGATTAATGCCCATTTAACAGAAAAGGGAGAATTAGTAATGGCACCCGTAGTTATTGGAAATGATGCTCTTATTGGTACAGAATCAATTATTCAACCTGGTTGTACAATCGGCGAGGGGGCTGTCATTGCATCAAGGGCTGTAGTTCCCAAATGGACTAATGTACCTGCAGGAGAAGTTTGGGCCGGACTACCAGCAAGGTGCATCAGATTAGCAGATGGTTCAAGACCTGAATAATCAAGATTTTGACTTTTCATCACCAATTTGTTCTTTAACCGCATCAAGTGCTTCATCCATACGATCTTTGAAAGTATCTTGTTTTTGACGGAATTCTGCCATTGCTTGAACTGCGCTATCTATCATTTCATACCTAGTTTGGATTGCTTCGTTTAAATTTTCGAATAATTGCATATGTTGAACATACCAATCATCTCGGGCTGACATTTCAGTAGTTGCAGTTTGTAAAGCTTCATCTAGTTCTTCAGCAACTTCGAAAACTCTGCCCAAACGAGCTTTTTCTCTCGAATACATTTCTTCAGTTTTTTCTAATTTCGGTTCAAGATGTTCAATTGTCTTATTTGCTTTGGCACGATCTAATTCCATGGATCTCAAGCGATCATCTTTTTCATTCAAAAGGGATTGAATCCCTTCTTTCTCGATTTCGCTATTGATCGCTTCTTTTTCCAGTACTTCTATAATCGCTTGTAGTTCTTCATTCATCTTTGAAGATTCATTATATGCTGTATATAATTTTTCTAGACGGTCATTTGCTATCCTCAACTCTTCTTGTAAATTTGCTATAGAGGGTGTGTTTGGTTCAGGAAAACCGATTCCATTATCTCCGTCGTTCATGGTTAACTCACTATGTTCGACCGCAACATCTCATTTAACATCGGCGGAATTAATATCGTCTCTGAGGCAAAAAATACAGTTTCATTTCGAAATTGCAGCAATAGTAGCAGAAAGTACTGCAGTGAGTCTTTTGGATGAAGGGATATGTAATTTTTCATCTGGACCATGTGCATTATTGCCTGGCCCTCCAGTACCTGTACACAGAAATTTAGCATCAGGATATTTATTTTGCATCATTGCCATGAAAGGTATTGTCCCTCCTACCCAAGTAGCCAAAGGAGGGAGTCCGGTGATGTGCATTGAAGCATCATGTAATGATTTGAGGAGTTTTCCGTCGAGTGGAGGTGCATGAAAGCCATCTGCAGAGGGATCTAGTGTGAATGAAACATTGGCTCCAAATGGAGGATTATTTTCCAATTTTTCTTTTATTATTTTCTCAACTAATTCAGAGTTAACTCCAGGAGGTATTCTAAAACTTAATTTAAGATCTGTATTAGTTCGTAATACATTTCCTGCAGCCTGAACTGAAGGTATTCCATCTGCTCCTATTATGCCTAATGCAGGCCTCCAATTTACATCAAGTAGGCTTTCTTCTACTGAACTAGATTGTGAAATTAAAGTATCTACCACTGGCAATCCTTCCCAAATAGAATTACCAATTACTTCTGCTAATGCAGCTGCTTGGTTACGTATTGTATCTGAAATCTGGGTATGCATTTCTGGAATTAATATCTTTCCCGTAGCAGAATCTTCTACTCTATCTAGAAGTAGTCTCTGTATTCTAAATGATGAGGGGATGGTCCCACCAGACATTCCAGAATGGACTCCTTCATGCGATACTTGAACCGAAAGAGTGCCGGAAACCAAGCCTCTTAATGCCTCAGTAGTCCAAATATGCTCATAATCAGGTCCACCACTGTCCAAAACTACTACTAAATCAGGATTACCAAGTTTTTCAGTTAGTGCATCTAGATATGGAGGTAAATCATATGATCCAGATTCTTCACATGTCTCAATCAAGAATTTACATTTTGGATGAGGAGTTTTTAATTCTTGTAACATTCTAAGTGCTGTGACACACAAATATCCCCCATATCCATCATCTAATGCACCTCTGCCAAAAAGCCAAGGATCTCTTCTTACCGCTTGTAAAGGATGAAGTCCTTCTGACCAAAGTTCTGGTTTTGATGGTTGCTTATCTAAGTGAGAATAGAAAATAACTTCACCTGGGCCAGTGCCCTCAACAGTTACTAGAAGAACTGGAGTTAAACCTTCCATCCGATGGATTTCGTAAGACATTCCAGTAAGATTTTGCTCATCTAACCATGAGCAAAAAAGTTTAATTGTTGCATCTAAATCACCTTTTTCTTCCCAATTGGGTTCAAAAGAAGGAGAAAGGGCTGCTATCTCTACAAATTTACTCAAGCTAGGAATAATTGAGTCTTCCCATAATTCATCACTACGTTTCATCAGAGTATCGAGGTCCGGAGGCATGACTCTGTGTAGGCGACTAAGCAAATGTATTCTTCGCTAGTAAGGTATCAATTTGACCAGACATGTGGTAATTCGCCTAGATTAAGATAAATAAATCTAATTTATTATACTTAATTAGGGGCATTCATCACATTTACAGGGGTAATCAGAAAGTGATACATTAGATCCCAGTGCCATTTCTGAGGCTAAAATAAGATTCTGGTTTAAATCTTTTAATGCATCATCTAATATTTCTTTAGGATATATAACAAAACGACCTGTCACTCCAATCAAAATTGCTGGAGGTAATACCTTTCTTGGCTTATATCCGGATTCATACCTTTTTTCTTCTATACTTTGTAATGCCCTAAAGTATAGAGCTTGTTGCATTCTATGATGAAGTAGGACTTCTATTTCTGCATCACAACTCGGCTGGGTTCCCTCAATTCCTAATGATTCTAATAAACCTGTTTTTTGCCCATTGATTAATTTTCTTGCCTCTTCTGTCTTTAGATCAACTGGGCGTATGAATGATTCTCCCTCACAAGTAGTACACAACACTAAATCGATTAATCCATCCATCTCAAATTCGACAGATTCAATTTTTGACAAGGGTTCAAGTCCATCGGGAGTCCATTGGGTACGAATAAAATCATTTAATTTTAATTTCTTTGTAATATTGAATGGCATTTCTGTCCTTAGGCCTTCCACTCTGTGCCCATTGAAAGATTCACCAGATGATAGAATCCCAAGTGGGCCAAATTTTAACCTCTCTATCATTAAATCTACTAACAAACTGATTTTCTTTTTATCAGTATTTGGAGGCAATAATTCATCAAAAACAATCTTATGAATATTAGAATTATCAATTAAGTCTGGAGTTTTTTGTATCCATGATTTAGGTAATGGAGTTGTTGGTTCTTTGCCGGCTGGACCAGGGTTTCCAATCCCTATTTCTATTATTCGATGAACAATAGTACCAAAAAGAGCGGCGTCAATTCCTCTTGGTAAGCCTTCTGAATTAGAAGTATTTTCAGTAGGTATAACTGGCATAGAAGATATTCCGCCCTTTGTCTCAAACCAATATCTTCTAGGGCATTTTTCTAAAATTGATATTTTACTAGGTGCGATTTTCAATCTCATGAATGAATCTATCCTTGGAGTAGTAAATTTAGGAATTTCTTGCTTTGTGGATTTTATAGCATTTTTATGTATTTTTTCTATTCTAACTAAAGGAGTTGAAATCGCATATTCTTGATTTTTTGTTAAATTAAAACATTCTGGATGATGAAAAATTGATATACCTTGTAAACCTTCTAAATCACCCAAATATCCGTGATTATTCATTGTTGATGGATCAAAGATTCGATTTCCTTTATTCCTAAAAGGCATATTATCTGAAGTTATATCTGAAGAATCTATCCAAGGAGAATTATTTTCACCCCTATTTCCAGACCCTTGGCGTAATGATTCAATCCACATTTCTCCCAATTGTGGAAGAGATTCATTATATGTCCAAGGAGAATTAATTCCTTGATCATGTACCCAAGAAGTTTCTTTTGTTGACCCTACAATAATTAATTTATTTTCAGCACGAGTTGCCCCCACATACAGTAAGCGTCGTGATTCAGCATTTTTACGGGCCATATGGATTTTTCTTGCATGATTCCATAAGGCAGAGGTAGGAGATGGTTGATTTGACCAAGGTTTGGGATTTCCAGCGAATAATTCTGGTCCGACAATTAGTCTACTTCTATCATCCATGGTCATATTAGTTTGTCTTCCACTAAATATATCGGCCAAAATTACAACTTTTGATTGTAGTCCTTTGGAACCATGTATTGTCATGACTCTGACTGCATCGCTTGGAGGAATTGTGACTGCTTCTAGTGTGTTACCACTACTTTCTCTAAGATTTCTAATCCTGTCTGCCAGAATTATTGGATCCCCCCCTACTTCTCTTGACAAGGACCTGATGATGTCTATAGTTTGCTCAATGTCCTGCCTAGAAACAATATCCGGATATGCAACTAGAATATCCGATCTATCTATCGTTTCTTCCAACAAATCAATTATCCTACCTGAAGAGGAAAGTTCTATCCATCTTTGAACTAACCGTTTTTGTCTTTCGTTTACTGTAAAATTTTTCAATCTTAGCAGTAAATTCTCATCTTTTGAAGAATTAGATATAAATTCTTGTAATCTACTATCATCAAATCCTATCAAAGTTGAACGTGCTACCCAAGATGCATGATGTCTGGAGAAGGGTCGTGCAATAAATTGCAATAGTCCTTCTATTGTATGTGCAGCAGGGCGATCTAATAGGCCTCCTTCTTTATCTGCCTGTGCAGGTACTCCATAATCGTGAAGATATCGAAGAATGACGTCTCTAATCCTTGTCCTGCTCGGCAATAATATCATTATTTCACTAGGTTCTACTGGTTTTTCTGCTGGTAACTCAAACCACTTACCATCTGATGATTGAACTTTAACAGGATTACCCTCTATGAGATTTTTTACTCTCATAGCTATCATCATACTTTGTCTTTCTATAGAATCTGGTTTACCAGGTCCAAATGGATCTAACGGTATTTTTAGATTTGTAGTAGGATTTACATTACCACCTGTACCAATTGGGCAAATCCATTCTAAAGATCCATGAATATTTATTTTCTCCCTACTTGGGTACAAGGGTTGAGGTGTTGCATAAAAATTACCATTAGGGATGGTCCTATGTTTAGAGTGGAATATATCATTCCACCATTGATTCATGACTCTAAGTAATCCACCATCAGTACGATAATTTACTTGTAAACGAATTAATCCTTCTTTTCTAGCCTCTACTTCTTCAGGAGAAGGAATTGGGAGGTGTGTGTCAGATAAATCGAAAGGGATCCATGGAATAAGCCTCCTACCTCCTTCTTTTGCAATCAAATTAGCCTTTGCTATACTAAGATTGTAGGAATTTCTGGGATCCCTACTAGCGTTTTCCCTTCGGAGAGGTGGTGCACGAGTTAAGGCCTTGATGCTAGAAAATTCTTGGTTATTTATGGTTCTTAAAATTTTTGCATATTGTAAAAAACCAGTAACTTCCGCTTGGCGGAATGCATAGATACTTTGCTTAACATCTCCAACATAGCAAACCGTTGGTTGCCAAGGAGTGTTGGGAATTGAGATTTCATCTTGTTCAGTATGTCTTTCACCCCACAGCCTAGAAAGTAAGCGCCATTGTAGAGGAGAGTTGTCTTGGGCTTCATCAATGATAAATGCCCTGTATCGTCTCCTAATTCTTTTTAACAAGTCATAACGTTGTGTCAAATCCATACGTATTGCAGATAAATTATGAGATGAATTACCTGCTAAATTTGGATTTTTTTCCATATTATCTAATACTTCAAATGCGCTTAGGATATTATCATCTCTCCAGGTTTCAATACCTAATGAATCAAGAGCATCTTGAATTGCTTTTGGATAAAAATAACGACAGGTGTCTGGACAATTTGCAAGTAATAAGTCACCAGTTAATCTCTGAACATCTTCGTAGTCATGTGTTTCTTCATTTTCTTTTAATTTATTTAAGATACCCATGAAACCATCGAGAATCAAACGTAAATCATTTAAATTTCTTACCTCAGCATCTAATGTGAAATGAAATTTGCTTACCTTCTCTTCAGATTTTAATCTTTCAGGAAGTGGAAATGGCAGCGATTGAAGAGGGTGATGCCAATCATCGGAAGTAGATGGTGGTTTAGAATTATCAAGTATTAAGGCAATTTGAGTATAGTGAAGTAGTAATTTACCTATATTTGTAAGCCAAATATCTTTTACTTCATTGGTGATTTCTTTCATTCCATCTCTAACTGTTTCTTTAGTCGTTTTATCCGATATTTCTCCATAATTTTTAATTCCCCTTTCCCAAGAATTAGAAGGTAGTTTTGAGTGAGGGAAAATAGAAGGTTTGTCAGACATTATTGAAGATTCACTAGTTATACAAAGTAATACATGGCTAAGCCAAACAAGTTTCCCCCACTTATCATTAGGTGGACCAGATATGCTAAGAGCATCCAATACGGCTATTCTAGTATCTGAAAACACTCCTGCAGGGGCTAAAACATTTACATGCTCCTTTACAAAATCACAGTACTTTGTTATTTGTAAATATATTTTATCACTATGAATTGTAACATCGGACATATCAATTGATTCAATAATCCTCTCACAAAGTAGATTCGGTTCCACATTTCCATCTTGATTTAACAATCTCCTAGATCCTTCTGTGATAAAAATAGATTTGTATACTAAACTTCTTAGAATATTTGCAGCAGTCCTTCGTCCAGAATAGTGTCTAGCGATATTGTCCCTGGCATTAAGAACTTGTGATGCAATTTCTGAAGAAATCCCTGCATCTACGGCATCCCCGATTAAATTGAATGAATTAGGTAATCTCCAAAGAGTATTGAGGGCGGATTCAATAAGTAAAATACGGCTACTATCGGAAATTACATCTTTACTAAATGAGTCGCCTAAATATCCTTTATATGGAGAAATTAATTGGTTGAAAAATGAATCTATTGTTCCTATCGGGGCATCTTCTAGTAGCGTAAGTAATTGTTCATTGAACCCTTGGTGTCTAATTCTAGGATCGGTTCGATTTATCCCATCATCTCCAATAGGGCCCGGTTTTAATCTTGAGATTCTATTACGTAACCTATCACGCATTTCATCAGAAGCACGGTTAGTGAAAGTCAAAAGCACAACTTCACCAGGTAACAAACCTCCCCATTTTTGTAAATCTATTGTCTCAGAAACTGGAGATAGAAGTAATCCTCCCTCTAATCTTGATGGCCTTTCTGGAGCGGGGAGTATCCTAGTCGCTCTTTGATCTTCAGTAAGATAGTGTTCTATTACTCTATCAACTATAGTACTAGTCTTTCCAGTTCCTGCACCAGCATCAATCACTATATGTGAATCCAAATTTAATGCTAGTCTTTGTGCTGTATTCAAATTCATCAGAAAGTTCCCTCCATCCGAACATCACAGATTTCTCTTACTGAACAATATCCACACTTGTCTTTAGAAGGAGTTGGGTGTACCTTACCCATCATAGCTCCATTTGCAACTCCTAATGCGACCGATAATCTCTGAGTTAACCATGCTCTGAATTTATCACTATTTGGACTTGGTGGATCATTTGTAAAGCGGAATAAATTAGAATTTAAATCAGTTATTTCACCAATTTTTAGTCCTGGAATAATATGTTGATTGGATGACATTTCAAGCATGTGGATAGTATTGTGACTGAATAATGAGATTCCAGCGCCGACTACTAAATCGCCAGGGTGGGCAATTTCCCAAGCCCTTGCATAAATTGCCAACTGGAGCTCTTCCAAAAGCCCCATCGCTTGTCTTTCTTTCGCCGATTTAGACTCTGATGTCTTGAGGTCTCTGATTATTATTAATCTACGAGGTTTCCATATATTTGAATCTATTTTTAAAGGCGCAATAGATGTACTACCGGCGTCATTAATCCAAACTTTTCCATCTTTATCAAATGGTAATTGGCCAACTCTATCAATTTGCCCTTGAACTCTAATTGAGGGTAATTTTTTCATATCTGGACTAGTTAATTCTGAGGGTAAACTAATCTCAATGCCTTTCCTATCATAATTCCTGATATCCCATTCTATGCTTATTGGCATGCTATCTTGGATTGTGAATTCGGCCTCTACAATTGTTCCAATTCTTCCTGAAGGTTTGATAGGATTGGGGTTCGCAAGCCAATCATTCCATTGGTTACGATCCATGCCAGTAAGAACTCGTAGTCGGCTAGTGGATACCGCATCTGTTCTATCGAGCCATGGTGCCCTTGAATCCAAAGATTCTAATGCTATTTCCATGACTTCTTCCTTAGATAGCCCGGATTTAGCCAAGTTTATTGGATTCTTTTGCTTATCTTTATCGAAACATTCGCCACCAATATCGAGTCCTAAAATTTTACATAAAATATCATGATGGACTAAATGAAGAAGTTCTCCATGGGTACGTGCATCCAAATCTTCAGATTGTAATTCTTCTTGGCTAGAATTGAGCCCCCTAGTAAACCAACCACTTCTAGGACATTTTAGCCAATCGTGTAATCTACTAGGTGACCAAATCTGATTTCTCTGTTCAGCACCCTTAGAATGACCATGCCGACTATCGCTCACACTAATTTTTGTTGGTTCGATTCTAAATGGCCTTGGATCTATTGTAGGTGTCCTCTTTCCTAGATTAGTGTGCCCTCCGATAACAGGCCATATTTGATAATCCCTAGGAGGAGGGCTCCCGCTCGGTACCTTCCTTGAGAAATCTTTAGAATCAATTGAAAATATATGTTTTCTTGACTTTTCTGGCAAGTAATGTTCGGTGCCGACTCTATCTGGCTGCCTTCTTTCACGCTCACGTTGCAGTTGGGAATCAATAGGTATAGTAATTGCATCGGCATGAATAGGGGGAAAGATAGAAGGTTGATTATTTTGTAAACTTATACCATCTAATTGCCTAATATCCCGGGGGCTAATTGGCCTTATATCATTAAAAATATTCGTTAAATGATTATTTATCATTAACCATTCTCTAATGGGCGCACTAGGGGGAGAAGCATCATCTAAACTAGAATCTAAAATTATAGTTTCTTTGCTTGCAAATATTAAATGCTGTAAAAAATGTCTTGCTTTTCTTATTGGTTCATCGGGTCTTAAAATATTGAGGCGATGTCTTTCTTCATCACCGATAAAAGGAATTTTTTTAACTCTCATATCCCATGATAAACTTGATAAATTCGTAAGAATTACCAAATCAGCAGTGCACCCCAATGCTTGTTCTGGCGTTAATATCCTTAGCCTGGAAACACTCTTTGGATTTGTATCCGAATATGCAATAGAATTAATCAGGTTGAGATACTCTTCGACCCAATCCGGTCCAATAATAGGAAACTTATGCTTCAATGAAAACTGCATATTCCTCAATGTTTTCCGGTGGCGGATAATTGAATGGATAACGGCCGGAGCAGTCAGAGAGCCAGGTTCCATAGATTCTAATACTGATTCAATATGTACTGATTTTAATATATTCATTAACCATTTATCTGCATTTTTAAAAGGTTTGATTACTGGTAACTGTGCTCCACTATAACATCCGATAGCAAATTCTTTTTCCCTCAATACCTCTTTATCTTCACCTCTAAGAAGAGGTTCTAAAGAGGTTGCAAGATTTAATAACCACCATTGAGTTGATTCCTTTTTAATAGCTTCAGAGTCATTATTTGGAGGTCTAGAAAGTGATTCAAGCCATCTTCTTAATGCGCCATGTCCTCCAAGGACATGTTCATTACGAGCTAAATTAGTTAGTAATTGTTGGTCTGGAAGTATTGGAATTTCTGAATTTATAGGGTGAATAAATTCAGACTCAAAAGGAGATATGATAGTCTGAAGAGATATTAATCTTAAATTTTCAAGTGAGAAACTATTAGATCCATGCCCAAGGGTAATTAATTGATTCAGCCAATGACCTAGGGAATTACTTGTTAAGTTAACGTCATCATTATTCATTGAAATACCGAGATTATTTGCCATATATTTCCAACGATAATTATTAGACTCTAAAGATGGATCAATAATTATTATACTAGATTTTGAATTTGAATTAAGATGATCACGGACCATTGAAGATGTTGCCCGAAAAGAGTGTTCTTCTCGCTGAATTTGATATGTTGAAACATTCATTTTATTATTTCCTTTTTCGACATTATGAATAGGAATAAAATATGGTAAATCATCAACAGATTTTATTGGATACTGATCAATTAAAAGATAACCATGATGCCCCAATCTAAAATTACCTGGATACACTAATTGGTGTATTGGACAATGTTTAGAAATAGAGAGTAGTAATTCTTTTTGTGATTTTGGCAATGTTGGAGGGTGGTTCAACATCACAATCCCATCAACATCAATAAGTGTAAATGGCGTTTCGGATTCAGATAATTTTTCAGTAATACGGGAACAAGCAAAATCTGGATGAGTTCCTCTTATTTGCCTTTCAAGATTCTTGATAACTCTCCTAAAAGAATGAATTCCGGGCCCGTCCCATAATTTAGCAACACCTTCTATGGAGAGATGCGAATGCAATTTTACTAACTGTGAAGTTTTTCCCCTCCCCCATTCCATCTCTGGAATAGGGTTAATTGAAGGAAATGCAAGTTTTTTCGCTTCACCACTACATTCTTGATGAAGTATAATATTGAAAGATTCTTTCACTGGCAATAATCTTGGAAGTCTTAAATCTGCTAATAGTGATGTTTGAAGGGAATCAATAGTTTGGTGTAATTTCCTATCGAATGCAAATCCTTTTCCACTTAATCTTGAAAGATTTTCTTTACGGGATTCTTCTGTTGGATATATTATCATAAGTTTATTTTTTCTCTCTTCGGGGATTGAAATTGGACTGATTGCTTGCCACTCTATATGATCTTGGAGCCATCTTGGGATAGCCCCTATGGAGACTAATTCATTGGTGACACAATAACTCCCTGTTTGCAACATCACATCACCGAGCGTACGCCATATGGGACGGGGTTATTGAACCCAACTAAGAGTTTCTATTTAAATTGAGAAAAATGATTATTTTTACCGTAAGCCAACGATGAAACTAAGAAGCAAAGTACGGTCAAAATTATACTTGGGGCGGGTATTGATTTTTCTTCTGATTCTAATTCAGACCAATCTACAATCAAGACTGCAGACATATCATCACCATCCCATGAATTCGGAACTTCGAATATTTGTGACCCATCTGATTCTTCAAGGTAAATGGCTTGATGTAAAACATGATGGTAATACTCTAAACCATTAGAACCTTCAGGGAAATAAGCAACATCTTCAACGAACATTAACCAAGCGGCAGTTTTAGTTGACTTTTGGCAATCATCCATACATGAATAAGAAAGATTGGATGTTTCCCATGAAAAGGAAACTTGTGTATTATTTGTATTTTGTAATGTTGCTGATAGACTAATTGATCCATATAACGGAGCACTGGAACCAAATTCAATAGAATTGATGAAGTCCTCCTTCAAAGTATCAGATTTTGCTACTTTACCAGCATGCATCCTTTCTCCATCTATAATGGTAGTTGGAGCTCCACGTGACAGGCCTATTGACTCTATAGATGCTGAGCCATAACTTGATTCCCAACGAGATTCAGTACTATTACTGCCGAATGGGTCGTTAGATTCAAAATAATGCCTATGATAATGAATAATAGACACATTAGTATCTCCTATTGCATCATCCCTAATTTCTTCAACATCAACGCAGTTCTCACACCATGTGGCCGTATATGTTTCCACAATAACTGGAAAATCTTCAATATCCATAGAGACACTATTTTGAGAATCATTTAGTTGGATTGTGACTCCTCCAATTGTTCCTGCATTTAATTTACCTCTAGCGTTATCCCATGTCTCTGTTGTAGTCAAATCTCCAGCTGAGGTAGTGAGGGGGAGTATGATTATAGCCACCATAAGAAATGCTAATAGTACTCTCATCATAACAATCGAACTAATTTCCATATTGAATGCTTTCGGCTTATTGAGTGTTATCAAATGCAGTTATTATGTTTTGGACATCTTCATCGGTTATATGTAAATGGATAACTAACCGAATTACATCTTCATCGATTACAGACACATCAATTCCAGCATCGAATAATCTATCCTTGATATTTTTGCTTCCGTAATCACATTTAACAAATATAATATTAGTTTCAGTAAAATCTAAATTGATACTAAATTTATTTAATTTATTTATTTTTTTAGCTAAAAATATAGCACGTTCATGATCTTCAGAAATACGTAAAATATTATTGTCAAGTGCATATAACCCCGCCGCGGCCAAGATACCTACTTGGCGCATTCCGCCTCCAAAAGTCTTTCTCCACCTATGCGCTTCTTTGATAGTTTCATGATCGCCAACTAATACTGAGCCGATGGGTGTGCCAAGACCTTTTGATAAACAAATAGAGATAGTATCAAACTTTTCAACCATCCTAATAAGAGAAACATTACTTACTGTTAATGCATTAAATATTCTTGCCCCATCAAGATGCACTTTGCAAGAGTCATTATGAGCAATATCGCAAATATCATCCAAAACTTGTTGAGGATATACTGCCCCTCCATACATAGAAGAGTTTTCAACACAAACAAGAGAACCATTTGGATAGTGGCCATGACTTCCTTCGACTTTTCTGATTGCTTTCTTAACTGAATCTGGAGACATTAGTCCATTATCTCCCTCTACTAAAGAAATCGAGCAGCCTGCTAATGAAGCATAACCTCCCCCTTCATAATTGTAAATATGGCTTTTTTTATGTGCAATTATTTCGTCACCGGGTTTAGTATGAGATTTGATCGCAATAGCATTTGACATAGTCCCTGAAGGCACAAATAACGCAGCATCTTTACCTAACATATTTGCAATTCTGTTTTGTAATTCTATTACTGTTGGATCATCACCAAGCACGTCATCACCAACCACGGCAGAAGCCATTGCTTTCCTCATTGCAGGAACGGGTTGAGTCACGGTATCACTACGAAGATCAATTCGCCCCCCTGGGTAATCACGCATAGTATCGGCAGAGGGCTATTGGCCATAACTAATACGGAATCTTACTTTCTTTTTCGTGCCCTAGGAACATAATCTATAGTTCTTTCATCCCATCTTTTGGGTTTTTTAGTTACCGATTTTGTTATATTTCTTTTTCTTCGATATTTATAAGTTAATACAGAACCTATAATCAATATTGGAATAGCCAAAATAGTAATGATTGGTGAAATAGAATTATCTCCAGGGATACAACTCATTTGGCCAGCATCTGGTTGTGTATCACCTGAATCACATGGCGTTTGTTCCGAAGCACCTGGTTCAGGTACAAAATTTCCTGGATCTGCTTTTTCACAACTAGATTGCCCTGAATCTGGTTGATATTTGCCCATAGAACAAGGAAATTGAGATGTTGCTCCCGAGGATGCAACAAAATTTCCTGGATCGGCACCTAAACATTCAGATTGGCCACCATTTGGTTGATATTCGCCTCTTTGGCAAGGGCTTTGAGACATACTTCCTGCCTCTGGGACAAATTGACCAGCATAAGCTGGAATACACTCAGTATTCTCTTGAGATGGTTGGAATGTGCCTGCCTCACAAGGTGTCTGTTCTGGTTGAGCATATTTTGAAACAAAGTTCCCTGGTGATGATTTGATACATGATGATGCCCCAGATTCAGGTTGGAATGTGCCTTGATCGCACATTTGCATAGATGATTGAGCAGCATCTGGGACGAAGAAGCCAGGATCGGCTTCTACACAGGAGGTTTGTCCTTCTGCTGCATACGTCCCTGGTTGACATGGAGAAGGCTCTGAAGATCCTTCAGAATCTGTGAAATAACCGGCTGGTACTTCTGTACAAGTAAGTGAACCTTCGGCATCCTGGAATTCTCCGGAAGGGCATTCTGTAGGAGTAGTTGCACCATCCGTACTAACAAACGAGCCTGGTGCTGCAGAGGTACATTCATCCTGTCCTTCTTCTGATGAATAGGTACCTGCAAGGCACAGTGATTCTTCAGTAGCGCCCTGTTCTAAAACAACTGAACCAGGAGATGCTGCAATACAACTCATTGCCCCCTCAGTTGGCTGAAAATATCCTTCTTGGCACGGAGTTTGAGTTCCTGCACCTTCTGAATCTACATAATGCCCTGCTGAAGCCAGGATACAGTAAGTTTGTCCGCCTTCTGGTTGATATGAACTTGCTGGACAAGGGGTTTCAACGCTTTGGCCGGCATATATTACAAAATTTCCTGGAGAAGCGTTGGTACATTCTATTTGCCCTAGTGAATCTGAAAAGGTTCCTACATCACATAATTCTTGAGATATTGATGCTGAAGAATTTACGTAGTAACCAAGATCTGCAGATAAGCAAGTATTTTGACCTGTTAATGGTTGATATGTTCCAGCAGGACATGGCGTTTGAGATACTGATTTCCTATTATTGGTAAAGTATCCAGCATCTGTAATAATACAATCTTGACTACCTGAATTAGGCTGATAGGTTCCCTTAGGACATTTTTCTTGATTTTCAGATGATTCAGTATCTGTATAATATCCGGGTGAGTTTTCTATACAACTTATTTGTCCTGAGTCATTCTGATAAGTTCCCGCAACACAAGGCATTTGTTCAGCAGAATTAGTATTATTCACGTAATTGCCCGGAGATGCAAACAAACAGTAAGATTGTCCTGCTAAGGGTTGATAAGTTCCATAATCACAGACATTAACAACACCGTTAATAGAATACGATCCCGGGGAAACTTCCACGCATATGTTATCTATTTGTTGATAGCCTGAATTACAAGGATATGGATTTGAGTCGAAGATAGTAAGAATTCCATCACCATCTGGATCCTGTTCAGACGCATAAGTAGTTAGCCAATTTGTTGTTTGTCCTACTCTTACAGGATAATTTATCTGTACCGTGGTTCCCATCATACCATTACCAAGAGCGCCATCAAATGGCCTTCCCCAGCAATATGCAGAACCATTGGCTTTTATCGCACATGTATTTTGAAGACCTGCTTCGATTCCTATGAATGAGTGATTTCCTGAAACATTTGTGGGTAATTGCTTATCGATTGCATTGCCACCCATGTCTAAAGCACCACCATCGCCCAGCCCGCCATGCCAATTACTTCCCCAGCATTTAGCGGCTCCTGTATCCAATAATATACAATAGAATGTGTTACCGGCAGTTATAGATATAGGGATTTCGCCTTCTTCTAATGTAACTAACCCTGGTACAGAATTAGAATCATTACTACCATCACCAAGTTGACCACTTCCTCCCGCGCCCCAGCAATATACATTATGATCCATAGATAATGCACATGTACTATCTCCTCCAGCCGCAACGGAAGCAACTGTTCGATCCCCTGGTAGTGAAACTAGTGTAGGAATTCCATTAACGGTATTAGAATTTCCTTGCCCTAATTGAAGTAGATCATTTTTACCCCAACAATAAAGAGAGTTATCCGTCATAACAGCGCAGGTAAATTGATTTCCGGTTGAGATTGAGATTGCACTTTTATTATCTGGAAATTGAACAATTACTGGAGTAAATTTTCCTGAGTCATCTCCATCGCCAGGCGAATCAGAGCAAATTCCAGTGTTATATCCAGGCAATTCATATCCTTCACCTCCAGATACATAGCAAGCAGTTCCATCTCCCAGTTGTCCCCAGTTGTTTGATCCCCAACAAACTGTATCTGAATTATTTAAGATTGCACATCTATGATTATTGCCTGTACTAGCAGAAATAGAGACTGCAGACGTGTTTTCGGGTAATTGAACTAAACTAGGAGAATGAATTGAAAAATTAGTATAATCTGTTGTTGGTTCAATTCCATTTCCTAATTGACCAACTAGTTCAGTGCCCCAGCAATATACTTCACCAATAGAATTCAATGCACAAGTAGAGAATTGGCCAGCTGCTACCTCAACAAAATGACCCATGCTATTCTGAAGAGAGTTTACATTTGTAGGAAAATTAAGATTATTTGTGCTAAGTCCCTGACCGGGAGTTGTAATAACTCCTGCTTGACCAAAGAAATTATCCCCCCAACATTCAATTTCTCCATTTGCTAAAACTGCACATCCTGTTTGATACATAGAGATAGTATCATATGAATAAATTGAGCCTGATTGGAATCCTGGCATATTCATAGATGCTAAGGTGTAATATTCCTCTGATATTTCTTCTAAATTATTATCTGAATGGTCATTATAACCAGATATTGGGGCCAAAAGAAGTACAAAACACAAAGAAAGCGTGACTAATGATTTAGTGGTTTGTGAGATTTTCATATCTGTCCTAAAACATCTTAGCATATTATTATTTTTACTCAAATAAAATCATTATTAGGTGATATTACCGTCATTTTCTAATCTCAATCTAAACTCAAATACTGATTGAATTCTCTTATTTGGATTTTCAGGAGTAGTTGCTTCATTTACTAAATCTGCTAACCACTTTGGATGCCCATTTTCTTCTACTTTTTTAATTCTATAATCTTTTGATTTTATTCCTGCTCTTTCATTGGTTAACAAGTTCCACAACAACTGCCCTAAACTATACACATCTGTATATGGGCCTGTATTTCCTTCTTCTCTTTCAGGAGGAGCCCATCCGGCAGAATGCATGCCCCCAGATACAGATAATCCTGTGCCAGCATCAACACCCTTTGCTAGTCCGAAATCAATTAGAATTACTCCTTTTTCATGATTTAACATGATATTATGTGGCTTAATATCTCTATGATATACTGGTGGATCTAAGTCAGCCATATATTCTAATGCTTCACAGCATTCTACAATTATCTTTGTAATTTGATCCAATGGACGCTTGATTTTACTTCTCATAAATATTTTCTGTTCTTTATCAAGACTATCTCCCTGTATTTTTTCCATAATCAAAACTTGTACAGTTTGTCCATCTATATTCTTTATCGTTCCAGAGTTTATATGTTTAGGAATACGTGGATGATCTAAGTCTCTAAGAATTTCTATTTCATTCATTAATGCATTATTTGCCTCTTTTGGAGTTAGATGTTTTGTAGCAGCCTGTTTCCAAATTACTTCATCTCCAGATTCTTTATCTAACGCAGTATAAACCTCTGCCATTCCTCCATCGGATTGTAAATGATGTAATTTTTGATATTTTTCTGAATCTAATTTTCCATCATCTTCTTTTATTCTAGCATCACTTCCAGCACTAAAATTTAACACTCCATCATCTGCTAAATCCGCTTCAATGTCTTCTACTGTCCTACCTAACGCTGTTGCCATTTCTATATTTCTTTGGTGAAGTGCCTCTGCCACCTCTTCTTTACGTAATTTCTCAAACTCTAGTTCTTTTGAATTTGAAACATCAGAATTTTGTCTTTCCAGTACAACAGATTGTGTTGAAATTTCTTGTTTCAATTTTCTTTCATGTGATAATAAGGAATTGACTGCATCTTCTTTTCTAGAATGTATACTAAAAACACTTTGTGTGTTATTATTTGTAATTATAACTACCCATTTGTCTTGATATGCGGCTGGAGGTAAATTTTTCCATTGTTGTGTATTGAAAACATCAATTTGATTTTCACCTACGACTCTTGTATATCTGGAGCTTGTGTTTGAGCTATTAGTTGTTGGAGATATTACCCTAGTGTTTGTTGAAGGTTTGACATATTTAAGAGGTATTGATTTGGTTTTGTCACCAAAGATATGTAACCAATACACCGGATATATCATCACCACTGATGCGCAAAAATTGGCGGTGAAAGGTGTGTCTGTATTATCTTCAAAGGCTACGGCTGTTACCATAAAGAACCAAAAATAAAAAATTATTTTTCCCCAAATTGGCATACTTACAAGATTATTCTTCATTTGATTTAATCTGCTAAAAGAACCATTTGATTTCAATTTTGATTTGTAGAATTGGACATACATGAAGAAAAAGGATGTTACAATAAAACTGGAACCCCAAGCGGTCTCGGTATTCTCTAGTCCATCGGCATTCCCATTGTCTTGATTAACATCAAAATTTTCCCCCATACTAACTAATGAAAAAAGACATATTGTGATTAAAACGAGTGTGAAACGTAAAAATAAAATCACCTGACTTTGTTTGTCATAGTCATCAGACACACATTTTGGACTCCATATATTGGCTTAACTATATTGTTAGTTTAATCGATTTTTTTAATTTTCTTCGTATAATCCGACGATTCTATACTACATCAAAAATATTGATATGACGAGTAAATACCGCGAACCATGGCAAGTGATGGCGCATTTCGAGAAGTACCTTATATGGGAGTAATATGGGTAGTTTCTGAAGCAGTAAAAAGAGGATTTTGGAATGGTAACCCGGACTGGTGTAATCTCGGTCAAGGTCAACCGGAAATAGGAGAGATGGAAGGAGCCCCTGATAGATTGAGAAATGTATTAATTGAGCCTGAAGATCAAGCATATGGCCCAATCAATGGAACAGATGAGATGCGTGAAGCGGTTGCTAAACACTACAACAGATACTATCGCCGTGGCAAAAAACCATACACTGCAGCAAACGTAGGAATTGCACAAGGTGGGAGATTAATGCTTAGCCGTATTTTTGGAGCTGTTCAAGGTAAGATGGGATATCAAATTCCTGATTATACTGCTTATCAAGATATGATGGATTATGCAACTTCAAGATTAAATCCTATATTAATTCCTACAAAAGAAGAAAATAATTTCTCAATCCCTGCTAGTGAATTCAAAGAAGTAGCTATGAATCTAGATAGTTACTTAGTTTCCAATCCATGTAACCCTACAGGACACGTGATTCAAGGAGATGAATTAGCATCATATTGTGAAACTGCCAGAAAAACTGGATGTGTATTATTAATGGATGAATTTTATTCCCATTTCATCTATGAAGGGAGAGAACCTGGTTGTGGGCCAATATCTAGTGCTGAATACGTAGATGATCCCGAAAATGATCCAATTCTTGTGATTGATGGATTAACAAAATCATTTAGATATCCGGGATGGAGATTGGGTTGGGTCCTAGGTCCTTCTTCGATTATTGAAACATTAGGACGTGCTGCGAGTGCTATTGACGGAGGGCCGAGTAGAGTCAGTCAAAGACTAGCACTAAGAGCGTTAGAACAAAATTATGCAGATCAAGAGACTAGTGCATTGAGAGTTATGTTCTCAAAGAAAAAGAATATGATGGTAGATAGATTGACGAGTATGGGAATTAGATGTTTGGAAGGAGAATCGACATTCTACATTTGGGCATGTGTAGAAGATTTACCTGAAGGGTATAAAACTGGAATAGATTTCTTTTGGAAGGCTTTAGACAAACAAGTAATGACTGTCCCCGGTACATTCTTTGATGTTAATCCGCAACCAGGTCGAGAAGAGCAGCAGTTTGACCAATGGGTTCGCTTTTCATTTGGGCCTTCATATGAAAATGTTGATTTGGGATTGACAAGATTAGAAGAAATGTTAAATGAAATTCAATAAATTTGAATTAATGAAAAATTAATCCGCATCACAGCGGTTTTGACGGTCAAAATATTAAACCTAAGGTAGTAACCGAAAACCTGTGGCCGGCGGTAAGTTATCAAAGGAAGAGGCCATTACTTTTTTGAAAAAGACATATGAAAAATATGTTGAAGAACCAGAATTAACTACAAGATTAGAAAATATTCCAAAATTAATAGTGAAATTTGAGGGTAATTATGACACGATGATTAAAAAATTATTGCAAAAATATGCTAAGGAAGTAGCAGTAAAACCTCCTAAAATGCCTAAAAAGGTTGTTGAAGAATCCCCAGAGGTTTCAGAAGATGAAGCTAAAGCCAAGTTAGACACTGAAATTGTAGTAAATGAAGTAAAAGCGGTAGTAACCGAGACTAAAAAAGAGATTATTTTCGAGGCAAAAGAAACTATGTCTGCAGCGAAAGCATCTACTAAAGAATTACAAAAAGAAATTAAGGTGGCTGCAAAGGTAGAAGTTGAAGCTAAAAAGGTAAGAATGGAGAGAAAGTTAGCTGAAGAAAAATTAGAAAAGTTACAGGAAATTAAAGAAAAAACTGAAGAAAAATTAGAAAAGTTACAGGAAATTAATGAAAAAGCAAGAGTAAAAATTGAGGTTGATAGACAAGCTAGAGATGAGTTGATAAAAAAAGCCAACTTAATACAAGAAGAAATAGAAAAATTAGAGATCGAGGTGGGCTCAAAGGATCGGGAATTACTTGGCCTAGAAACAGAATCGCAAAAAATAAAAAGAGAGACTGCGGAAGCACAATTGAAATTGAAATCAAACTTGATGCTTAGAGAAGAATTAGTGCTTGAAAGAGTGGCTTTGAGAATGAATCAAATAAATTGGTCTATTATTGGAGAGGTTGATTTTGATGAAGAGAATGATTTGACAAAAATAGAAGGTATCGATGAATTTGTAGAAAAGAAACTTTATGCTTTAGAAATTAAGTCATACGAACAAATTTCTAGAATGGATGAATCAAATATGAAAATAATAAATGATGCTCTTGAATTTCCTCCTGATCGTATTTCAAAACAAAATTGGGTACAAAAGGCTGCTGATTTGATGTTATTTGATAATTAATTTACAGGTAAATACACATTGTAAGCCCCCAAGGGAGGAGTATAAACATGCAATTCTACCAAACCAAGATTACCTGCGTTCGATACTCGATGAATGTCTGGTTCATCTGCTGAACAAACTTCGCCGGGCATATAATTTCTGGACTTGACAGGATATGCAAGGCCATCGGAATTAGTTTCATAAATTGTTTCTGTAGAAATTCCTTCAACTATTAAGAATGCACAATCACTACCTATATGATCATGAATGGGAGTCTCCTGCCCTGGTTTCCAACATATTGCTACCAATTCATAAAATTCATTTTGTTTGACTAAATGTCTCTGATATCCTCCATCTGAATAATCTATACATTCCCTAATTGCATCTACATTTGGATGTATTATTGTAAGTTTGGCGGCTAATTCATCTAGGCCGGGACGTCTGTCAATTGAATCTAACCAGCCCACAAAATTTGTTAAGCCTGGACATTGAGAAAGTAAAGATTGCCGAGCCTCGGAATTCAAGACTACCTGTGTGGCCATATTGTTTCAGAGAAGAGTCTTATTCATGACTATTTTGGAGAAATATTACTTAAGCAATGGTAGACTACTTGTAATTTGATCAATTGAATTCCTTATTCCTGGCCCTATACCTACCACTGTAACAGTTCCTGAAGGTATCTCAGTATGACCTGCATCTGTAACCATGTGACAAATAAGTCCTGCTTCTTTTGCTTCTCCAAATATTCTCTTTAAAGAATCTAAAGAAGAAACTGAACAAACAATTTTTCTTGCTCCACTTTTTAGATATTTTTCCAAAATTGTTGGAGATTGGCGCTTCGCTTTTAGAATACACTCTGCAGTAGCATGACTACACTGGGCAGCAAGTTTTCCCTTTGATAAGTTTAAATCACTGCGTGTGACCAATATCATAGTAGTTTCATAATCTGGTCTTGGCAAAATTTTCCACCACCGATGGTTGCTCAATTGAGATATGTCTAGTCATTATTTCACTCAATGGTACTGCTAACCATGCAACGAAGAACATGTTGCCTGCTGCATGGAGGACATCAAATGGAATTCCTGAAAGGATGTACAAAAGAAATAAATCAGGATTTATTACATGTAATGCGCTTAAAGAAACTATCCAATCAAAAACAAAGCCACATAATGCTGCAATGTACATTAATGGGTTAATAGATAATTTACTATTTACATAAATTTTACTTGATATTATTGCCCCAAGAATTCCGATCATCGACCAGCCAGTGGCCTGATAAACTGTCCAAAGACCGTGTCCGATAAATAAATTTGAAACTAATGCAATTGATGTAGCAAAAATTATTGATCGGGTGGCTCCGAAGTGAATTCCCACCAATAATACAATAACTGTTACTGGTTGAATATTGGGGATAGGATCAAGTAATATTCTGCCTGAAATAGCGAAAATAGCAATAAGAGAGAGTATTATAACATCACTTTGAGTTGTAATACTTTTCTCAGTTTTTAATAATGCCCAGCCTATCATTGAGAGCAATGCTACATTGACAATTAGCATACCATTAGGTCCTAAATTAATAGCATGGGCATCAATCATAGTTATCGCATTCTCCTCGTCCTCTAGGATGTTATTCATGCTTGTGTTTGTTATGCCATTAATATGATGTAATTTGCCATGTTATTACACTATTACTATCTAGGATAAGATCTGAAATTCCAACCAAAGAATATGCTCCATTGTGCAGCATTTCCCAATATGCTCCTGATGAGGAATCTGTAGCGCAAGTATATGCTGCACAAGGAGAAATTCCAGCGATAGAATCAATCTGTAATCCAAAATAAAATTGAGTATAATTGTATGAAAAAGTACTATTTGTAGCTTCTACAGCTGCATTAAATAAATTTAAACCGTAATCATAGCCTTCGAATCCCCCCACACATCCCCCTGTTGAATTCCAATTTTTATCTATTTTAAAATCGGTTCCATTACTATCGAAATGATGCCTTCCATCATCTAAATTGGAGGGAGTATACCCTTCAGGAAAATGAAAGCAAACCGCTTGCTTATCATCCCAGCTATCAGGAAGACCATAATGAGGATCATCTACGTCATCAACTAATCCATTGGTATACTGGTTCCATTCTGTAGATGCTGAGGAAAAGGTAATCAATACGAATACTAATGTAAATGTAGCCATAACTTTTGCAATACTTTGCTTATTTACAGATGCATATATTAAAATTGAGATTATTCCAAACGTAGATGCATAGGGGATCATTGGATTCATGGAATTAAAAGCGCTCGCAATAAGGAACATAAAGATTCGGGAATATATTCCTATTACATATTTAATTTAATTCTTCAATTTTAGCCCTTAAGATTGAATTTACTAATTTTCCATCAGCCGAACCACCTAATTTCTTCATAACTACTCCCATTAGGGGTCCCAATGCACCAAAACCCCTCTCTTTTACCATATCTCTCATCTCTTCAATAGCTTCGTCTACTGCAGCTTCTACAGCCCGAGTGTCTGCAGGTGCAAAACCTAGATTTGCAATTCTGTCTGACATCCAAGAAACTAAGTCTGAAGATGGGATATTTGATTTGATTGCCAATTTACTAAGAGGTAGGATTCCTTCTCTAGTCAAGGAATCTGATTCCCTAAGATGAATTGCAACAGCTAATGGCTCGTGAGATATTGATTCCGTGTTTTCCAACAATGCTGATGCCCATGCTTTTGAAGGTAAAGCAGGTATTGAATTGTGTAATTCACCAATAAATCCTGCTAAGAGAATATCATCTAATTCAGCCTTAACTATTGCTTCCATTTGATTTTCAGATATTCCTATATTAGAAATACGATCATATCTTTGATTTTGTGTTAAGGGGATATTTTGTTCTATTTTTTGCCATCTTTCATGTGTTATATTAAGAATGGGAACATCGGTTTCTGGATACATTCGAGCACCCCCGGGTAGAGGCCTCATTGCAGTAGTAGTTCCATCTTCAGGTTGTCCTTTTCTTATAACTACATTTCTAACCTCTTGAATTATCCTAAGATAAGCCATTCTAGCCCTGTTAATTACAGATTCTAATGCTAAATTAGCCTGCCATTCTGGCGCCGCACATAACACGAATGCATCAGAAGGCGATAAAGAAAGCTCATTTATTATTGAAGATACATCTGATTCAGTAATTCCATAAGCTGGTAATTCATCAGAATGAAAAATTCCCGCAACGCCTGCTAATTTAGCTGCACTTGCAAATTCTCTTCCTAATCTAGGTAATTGGGTACCTTGGGAATCTAGTTCTTTCACTCCAATTTTACCAGCAAATCCGGGTAAAATGATTGCTTTTACTACTGCTCCGTTTGTTAATGATGTTTGTATCATGGATGATTCACAATTAGAAAAAAGACCTGAAACATTTCTAATGTTTAATGGTAAACGAGATTTTGTTGCAGTTTTTACCCTATTTTCTACGGGTATATTATCATCCAATCTATTTGGAGGAAGAGCAGGTAAATTAGCTTCAGAGCGCAGCATATTTGATAATCTATACATATGTATTTGACGAGCCATTTCAAGTCTTATTATTTTAGGAATCCAATCTAAATCTTGGCAGCCTTTTATTTCAACTCGGTCACCACATGAAATACTAACATTAAGATCCTGCCGAATCGAGCCTAGTCCCCTACGAACTCGTCTAGTGTCTCTGAGAAGTGTTCCGAGTATTATTGCTGTCTCCTTTGCATGAATAGGAGAAACAATATCTGGAGCAGTGGCTACTTCTACCAAAGGAATACCCAATCTATCTAATGTATAAATTACTTTTTCTCCATCTGAAGTTGATTCTGTGCTAAGCTTTCTAGCAGAGTCTTCCTCCAGACATACCACATCTATTCCCACCGCTCCTAATTCAGTATCTATAGTGCCATTTGTTGCCACAAGGGTTGTTCTTTGAAAACCGCTTGTATTAGATCCATCTACTACAGTTTTACGCATTGTTTGTAATGAAGTGACTGGTTTTGCATGCATCATTGCAGACATGGTGAGAACAACATCTACTGCATTTTCATCATGTTTTACAGGTGGTGCATCATCTAACTCAACTAGGCTAGCATTTGGAGGTTGAACATAAACAAAAGAGCGGTTTCTACGTTGCTCAAATCTGGCTGCAACATCAATTTTTCCTCCTTCTCCTCTGGATGCTCGAAGTTTTCTTTCTGTGCGCTTCCAATCCTCTGGTATCTCATCAATTTTGAAATCAAATAATTTACTGGGCATTCTTGAATGGAGTTTTCCAGTATCCAATTGTTGATGTATTTCTAAGCCACACATGAAACCTAAAGCTATAGGATTAAGACTTTCTGCATCAGAAACTTCTCCTATCGGCTCCATGTTACTCGGTTTCGGGAGGAGGTTACCTTTCATATATCCGATAGGAAATGAATTATATTAAGCAAATGAGTAAACATCATTACTGGGGCTAAATAAAACCCCTCCTTGTCTTAATTTAGCTATTATATCATCAACAGACTTGGGAGTGATGCCTTTCTGATTTGCCTTATCATAAATTTCTTCAATCATTGCTTGCCCCTTTTCATAACAAATACTTGTAATAATTTTTCTTATTTCTCTATCTACAATCATTTTTTGTTGAGGTACGCTTGAATGGAATTCTGTTTCATCGTGGACATTGTTCTCAGATCTCCAATGTTTGAACACAGCTAAGGCTACTTTTGCATCTTCTTCAGTGGCCACATTCCTAAGATGCATCCGCGCATGGGCCTCAGATAATCTACTCAGTGCTTCGAGTGCACGAGCAGTTATTGGTACAAGAGACTGGGATGCTGGACTTCCTTGGTCTTCTTTGGCAAAAGTTTGTCTAGTATCTCTATAGAATTCTTGTAAAACTATTTTCGCAGCATCATTTAATTGGGGATGGAAATTTAATTTTGCATAGGCTACATATTTTCTCAAAAAAGAGGTGGTAAGATGTTCGACGCCGTCAACTCCAACTCTGGTAACGCTATCATCTTCGGATTTATTGTATGCAAATCCCTTATCTAGTATGGTTTCGGCTGTTCCTTTAGAACGGGTGGCTAAAATATGTCTAGCGATTCTCTCATCATTTTCCAAAACGATTTCATCTCTTAAAAGCCAAATTACATCGAATCTAGAGGCCAAAGGAGAAGGGAGTCCTGTTTCTTCAAAGGAGTACATAACTGAGGCATTTGGGTGTCTATCACTAAAGCGGCCACCTGTAGGATTTGCTGCTGCTAAAACAGCACATCTTGTAGGAAGGCGAGCAGTTAATCCTCCTTTTGCTATGTGGATGCTTTGTTGTTCCATGGCTTCATGCATAGAACCTTGATCTGATGTTGAAATTTTATCAAACTCGTCAATTGCTGCTAATCCTAGATCTGAAAGTGGTAATATTCCCGCTTCGAGTGCGAATCTGCCATCTCCAAAAGCGTCTTTGATTGCAGCAGCAGTAAGTCCGGCTGCAGAGACACCTCCTCCGGAAGCATATTTTCCCCTAGGTGAAAGATTTGACATATATCTTAATAATTGGGATTTAGCAACCCCTGGATCACCCATCAAAAGTATATGAATATCGCCTCTTGTTCTAGTTCCGTCTTCATTAATCCTAGAAACTCCTCCAAAAAGTTGTAAAGCGAGAGTTCGCTTAACATATGCTAATTTTTCATTTGCTGCGAAAATTGATGGAGCGATAGACTTATACATATAATTCAACAAATCTTTCTTCTGTGAAATTTCTAATATTTTGTCTTTATCTTCATCCTCAATGACAATCTCGGTGAATGGCGTGGATTCATGTTCAGCGCTAACTAAATCATAATAAATTTCAAACATAGGGGTCTTTTTATTTCTCTTATATTCTGGTCTAACTTGAGGTATTACATTGGCTGAGATTCTATCCCCTGGAGTCAAAGTCAATACCAAGTCTCTTTCTAAAAACAATATTCCTCTTGTTGGTTGAGATCCCCCAGGGACATTTTCAGGAAGTTCGGATACTTCTATTAATTGATTATTGATCATTCTAGATGCTTGCATCATTAGCATAAATGTGGTTTCTCCTTTACGAACAAATGAACCGCATCCTCCTTTTACTTCTGGACATCTTAATGGCTCTTTTAATTCTCTTTCATCTTTTTGTTCCACATCTAATTCATACCCACATGTCTCACATTTGAATGTGGCCATATATAATCGTGGTTTGATGTCGGAGACTTTATTGACAACTACATCTACACTACAGAATTTACCAATTGTTTCACTGCCTATTTCACGCAAAGGAATGCGTGCATCACCAGGTAATTCACCGATACGGATCAAACAGTCAACAGATGACCCCCCTCTTTCAAGACAGATGTCATTGAGTATTTTTGAGCCACTATCTAAGACTGCACGTGGATTTTCTAATACCCAATCTGCGAACTCGGAATCGAAAGATTGTAATTCATGAAATGATGTGTACAATACTGGAGTAGTTGATTGTTTTGACAGAATCAAAAGTATGTCATCTTCTTTGGCGGCGGTGAGGAAAGTTTTCCACCTAGCGCCTGAATCTTGCAATTGCATTGTCATGATTTCACTCCCGGGCTTTCATGAAGAAAGGGCAGGGTACATAATCAAATTGGATAGGTCTAGGAACCCCTATGTTTCCACTGGAAAAAAAAAATGAGATAGTGGAGGTACAGTTACATCCTAAATTCTTCTACTGCAAATAAAATTTTTTTTTTCCGGCGATATATCATAAATAGAGCGAGACCTTCAAAGGAAGAGGGCTAATCCGGAATTATGGAATACATAGTATCGGATAGAGATGTTTTTGTTAGACTGGACCCAGGCGAAGAAATTCACCAGTCATTGCAAAGCTTAGCTGAAAATGGAATTATTAGTGCAGCAATCACTAGTGGGATAGGTAGGATAGAGGATGCAGAAGTTGGTTTCTTGGATTCTGAGGGCATATATCGTAAAACTACGTATACTGGCCCTGTTGAATTGTTATCCACGCAAGGAAACCTTTGCCCTGGTCCTGCCGGTGCTTTTACTCACTTACACATCGTAATGTGTGATGACAATCATAAGGTCCTAGGAGGACATTTATTCAAGGCAACAGTTACAGTAACTGCTGAGATACATCTTAGAATTCTTGATGATAATGTTCGACCCAATATGATGTGTAGAGTCCCAGGAGATGGAGATTTTGTCAAATTAGAACTAAGGAGAGAATAGATTGCCAAGTCATACTTTTGGACCATTAGATGGTGAGATAAGAGTAATCACAATAGAATCTGCGGCCCTTGAAGGTAATATGCTTGGAGATCCTTTAACTAGACAGGTTGCAATCTACTTACCTAAAAATTGGGAACAAAACGCTAAAGAATATCCTTTATTCGTAGATTTAGTTGGTTATACTGGAAGTGGGCTTGCACATATTAATTGGAAGCCATTTGCAGAATCAGTGCCTCAAAGAGTTGAGAGGTTGATTTCTGAAGGTAAAATGGGTGAAGTTATTATTGCGTTACCTGATTGTTTCACAACCCTAGGTGGAAATCAATATGTCAATAGTATTGCAATAGGTAATTGGGCTGATTTTTTACTTGAAGAAATGATACCTGCTATAGAAAATCAATTTCCTGTCCTTAAAGGCAAAAATAATCGCTGCGTTTTTGGAAAATCTAGCGGAGGTTATGGTGCAATAGCCCATGGAATGCTATATGGAGATCATTGGGGAGCATTAGCATGCCATTCTGGAGATATGGGTTTTGATTCTTTATTTTTAGGGGACTTTCCAAAATCAGTAACTCATCTTGAGAAGCATGGGGGAATTCAAGGTTTTCTCGATCATGTGAACTCTGCAAAAAAAATGAGCGGTGATGATTTTCACGTACTAATGATGGTCGCAATGGGCGCTTTCTATGATCCCGATCTGAATGCTCCAATGGGAATTAGACTACCTGTTGACCTCAGAACATGCGTACTAGATGAAGAGCGTTGGGCTGCTTGGTTAAGGCATGATCCAGTTTTTATGGTTGATCGAGAAGACGTTCAAAATAATTTAAGAGGTTTGAAAGGGATATACATTGATTGTGGGTTCAGAGATCAATATAATCTTCATTTTGGAGCAAGGCAATTATCCGATAAACTTAACAAATTAGGAATAGAACATATTCATGAAGAATTTGACGATAATCATTCATCAGTTGATTATAGAATGGATGTCTCATTTCCATTCATGTATGATGC
>Ga0209709_10000175_pt1 | contig 62500 bp, 54 predicted proteins | sample ArcticOcean_MG_C_2_FD_187435 | JGI IMG/M metagenome (GOLD analysis project Ga0209709, IMG submission 187435) | Marine microbial communities from western Arctic Ocean - ArcticOcean_MG_CB4_136 (SPAdes) (version 2) | ecosystem: Environmental > Aquatic > Marine > Oceanic | place: Arctic Ocean... | reverse complement strand
AATAATTTTAACAGAGAATCAAATAAAAAAATAGGTCTCTTAATTATAATAGCAGATTCTGGTATGTCTGAATTCAAAGATTCATCTACTTGATGAATATTCGATATGTCAGGAGTATATACATATGGCTTAATATTAAACTCATCTAAATATTTAACGAACTTAAGCCATCTCTGTACGCCTGGGCTAGAAAATGGTGGCCAATAGTAAGTAATGATTAAGACTTTTTTTTTCAATTTAATCTAGTTGTTTTGTTTTAATATAGTTAAATATATAAAACCCGAATAATAATATTAATAATAAAGAACTTCCTAAACTTACATAAGATGATTTTGTTACAACATCTGGCTTAAAGAAACATTCAATTATATTTTTTCCTTTGTTTAAATATAAACCTCTTAGAGCTACATTTACATTATCAAAACTTGATTCTTTTCCATTAACAAAAACCTTCCAACCTTTGGAGTAATATATTTCTGAAAAGACAACATACCCATCTTGATTATTTGAAGAAGAGTACTTTAAATAATTAGATTTAAAATCAATTAACTCTACATTAGCCTCAAGAGGAACATTGAATTTTTTACTTTTTAATTTAGTTGAGACAGCACTGTTTGTTAAATTCAAAGAATCAAGAGATAATATAGCTTCATTTTGAGACTCTACATTATAAATGTTTTCTACAAACCACGCATTACCCTGTGCTTCTTCATTTATAAAATCTGTAATTTCATTAGAGTCATTTGTAGTTATAAAATATTTCATATTAAGCATATTTAAAACAGGCTTATGGTATCTGGATATATAAAATTCTAAAAGAGCAGCATAATTAGAGAGCTTGGCTGCATGATAGCCTGATACAGAATTATGAAAATAGGATGCTTTTGTTGAATTACTTGTTAAGTCTAGCACTCTAAATTTAGAGGTGTCCTTTAAAATTTCATTATCAGCATCATTAGCTAAATAAGGGTCATCAACTTTAGAAGCACTATCAAAGTTATCCGAATTAACATAGTTTCGATTAAAAGAAACCAGATCAAATGAAACTAAAATTAAAAATGAAATAATTAAATAATTAGATGAAATAACTTTACTTAGATAAGCCCTTAATACAACAAAAGATAAGATTACATATATAAAAGTTCTTAACAAATCATCTTTAAACATATTGATTCTATCTAGCTTTAGAGCATCTAAATAGCCAATTCCCAAAGATGGATTTTCAGGAAATATCTTTAATATATCATTAGTATTTACCCCCATAAAATCAAACAGGTTAATTGATAAATATAACCCAACAAGTAATACTATGAATATTGCTAACGTCTTATTTAAAGCACTTATAACATCCTTTACAGGTTTATTTTCAGTGATAATAGCTCTCAATGAAAAAATAGCTAAAACTGGAATACAAAGCTCTAAAATCACTTGTATAGAAGTTATTGCTCTAAACTTGTCATAAAATGGAAAGTAATTAATAAAAAAATCAGTAAGAAAAGTTAGATTTTTACCATAAGACAATAGTAGAGCGATCAAAATAGATCCTAATAACCAGTATTTATTTTTGTTAGATACTAAAAATAGGGATAAAATAAATAAAAAGAAAACAACTATACCAACATACGCTGGAGCTTCAACTTGAGGTTGATCTCCCCAATAAGTAGGACTTTTCTTTACTTCGTCCCTGGCTTGAACGCTATTAGCACCAATAGATTTAAAATATTTATAAGACTCTGAATGCTTATCTAGTTCTTCGTAAGTTCCACCTCCCATAAGCTTGGGAATAAATAAATTCAAACTTTCAAAAACCCCATAACTCCATGTAGTTATGTAATCATAATCTAAACCATTAAGTTCTTTTGTATTTCCGTCTGTAGTAATCGTGATTTCACTAGAGCCTCTTGTACTTTCTTTAGAGTACTCATAAGTACTCATAAGTGTACTAGCATTAAATCCAATAGCTAAAAACAAAGCAGAAAATAATATAGCTAAAGATTTGAAATATTTCTTTAAAGTATTTTTATTTATTGAGTCAATGAGAAAATAGATTCCTATTGATATAACTATAAACATTAGATAATAGGTCATTTGAAAATGATTGGCACAAATTTCAAGCCCTAAGGCAATTGCAGTTAAAAAGAAACCTTTGTAATAATTGTTATTAAAAACTAGAATGATACCTGCTAATACTAAGGGCATATAAGCAATAGCATGGGCTTTAGAGTTATGACCAACTCCAATGATTATTATTAAATAGGTTGAAAAGGCAAAAAATATAGAACCTAAAAATGCTAATTTATAATCTAATTTTAATACTAGTAAAAAGACATAAAAACCTATAAGATATAGAAACAAATAATCTGCTGGTCTAGGTAAAAATCTAAGGGATAAATCTACTTTTTTAATATAATTATGCGGATATTTTGCACCTAGTAAATATGTAGGCATCCCTGAAAAAGCACTATCAGTCCAATAAGTCTCAGAATCATTTGCATCTCTAAAATCGTTCTGCTGCTTAGCCATTCCAGTATATTGAACAATATCACTTTGATATATTTTATCACCCTCAAGAATAGGGTAAAAATAGGATACAGAAATAACAATAAATAAAATAAACACAAACAAATGATGTGTATTACTTTTGAGAAAGGGGAGTATACTATTCAACTTCTTCATAATCTACATAATCACCAACATTTTTTTTTGAGGGTTTTGTTTTATTTGGCATTTTATCAATAGTCACTTCACCTTCATTTTTTTTGCTTTCAGGTCTCTTTCTTGTATTATTCATATTCTCTTTCATTTTATTTGTCAAGTGTCTAAATAAAAAAGGGGACAATAACCTGATCAAAAACCTTGAGAAATGATAGATCAAATAAGACCATAACAGAAAATTAAAAATATAGCTCATAACAATAAAATATAATAATTCAAAAATACAATTATTGTAGATTAAAAAAGTTAATAAAATAATAAAAATTATATATTTGAATAAATTGAATCATAATGAAAAACACTCTATATACAGTAATTCTACTTTTACTTCCTTACATAATGTACGGTCAATATACTGATGTAATTAACTCTAACAAACCTGGTGAATCATTTAGTGCATTTTCAGTTGGCATCAATGTTCTCCAGATAGAAACAGGAACCACTTTCTTGAAAGAAAAGCATGATTTATTAAATAACGAGTTTATTGGTTATGGATTAGATTTTTCCATTAGATATGGTTTTTTTAAAGAGGAATTAGAGTTTTTAACATATGGTACGTATCAAAATGATATTTTTTATGATTATAGGTATAATCCAACCGAAGAAATTAGCAGAAAGAATTTTAAAGAATTTAAAATTGCATTAAAGTACTTAATTTACGATCCTTACAAAGATTATGAAGAAACAACAAACTTGTATAGCTATAGAGCTAACCAAAACTTTAAATGGAGGTCTCTAATACCCGCTCTAGCAGTAATGGCAGGAGTTAACATTGACACAGAAGGTAACCCTTATACATCCAATGGAATTAAGGGGGTGAGCCCGTTTTTTTTGATTACGACTCAAAATAATTTTAAAAACAATACTGTAATTATAACAAATTTAATCTTTGACAGATTAGGAAGTAATCAAGCTGACTTTGAATATATTATTACTCTAACAAAAGCATTGAATATGAATTGGGTGGTTTTTGCAGAAACCCAAGGAATAAAAAGTGATTTTTATGCAGATAATCTCTTTAGTGTTGGAGTAACTTATCTTTTTAACAAAGACCTTCAGATTGATGGCTCTATAACTACAAACAACAAAAATACTCCTAAGATTTTGAGATTAAATTTAGGATTAAGTTACAGGTTTGATTTTCATAAAGATAAACCTATAGAAAGATGAAAATAATAAAAGTTAGCAACAGTGATCAATTACTGAAATTTGTTAAGTTTCCTTTCAAATTATATAAAGACTCTAAATACTGGGTCCCTCCTATTATAAAAGAAGAAATAAATAGTTTTACTAAGGGAGTTAATCCAAATCTAGAGGACTGTGATGTTAATCTATTTTTAGCAATTCAAGATGGTGAAGTAGTGGGGAGAATTGCAGCAATTATTAATTGGTATGAGGTAAACACTCAAGGCATTAAAAAAATTAGATTTGGTTGGTTTGACACTATCGACGACATAAGTATTACTAAAGCTCTAATTAATGAAGTTGATAAAATTGGAATAAACAAACAATTAAGCTTTATTGAAGGACCAATTGGGTTTTCAAATTTAGATAAAGTCGGAGTGCTTACAAGTGGTTATGATAAAATCAGCACTATGATTACATGGTATAACTATCCTTACTATAAGGGTCATTTTGAGAAATTAAATTTTCAAATTGAAAAAGAGTATTTAGAAAACAAATTTGACTTTAATAATATTGATACCGCCTATTATTCTAGGATGGCTAAAATTGTGAAGAAAAGGTTTTTACTTAAATCAGTAAGTTTTAGATCTACAAAAAAAGTTCTAAGCTATGCAGATGAAATGTTTGATTTATTTAACATCTCTTATTCTAAGTTGTCCTCATTTATTCCAATAAACACAAAACAAATAAAATATATGAAAGAAAAATTTCTTTCATTTATAAATCCTGAATTTATAAAATTTACATTGGACAGTAATGATAAACTTATTGGATTTGCTATAATAATGCCTTCATTTTCAGAAGCTTTACAAAATTCTAATGGTAAAATATATCCGTTTGGATTTCTACATTTATTACATGCCAAGACCTTCCCGAAAAACGTAACTCTATTTCTAATAGGCGTACATCCGGACTATCAAAATAAGGGGGTTACAGCTGTTCTTTTTGATTCACTTTTGAAAACTCTGAAAAATAAAGGTATAAAGGAGTGCATAAGAACTCCTGAACTTAAAGATAATGTAGCAATCAATAATCTTTGGAAAAACTTTAATCCTGTTACCTATAAAACTAGGTGTACTTTCAAAAAATATTTATCTAATCCATAACTGGCAGGTCCTTGGAAAGCTCTTTATAAACCCCAGTCGTCAATCTTTCTCTAATAGCTGAAAAAGCCTCAAGTGTAGCCTGAATATCATTAGAATTATGCGTGGCTGTAGGAATCAACCTTAATAATATTAAGCCCTTTGGTATAACAGGGTAAATAACTGTAGAACAAAATATACCGTAGTTTTCTCTAAGGTCTTTAACTAATGCAAATGCTTCAGGAACTGTACCGTTTAAGTAAACAGGTGTTACGCAACTTTGAGTAGAACCAAGATCAAAACCTCTTTCTTTTAAGCCTGATTGTAATTCTAAAACATTAGTCCATAATTTTTGTTTGATCTCTGGTTGTGTTTTAATTAATTCTAATCTTTTTAAAGCTCCCACAACAAGTTGCATTTGTAAAGATTTAGCAAAAACTTGAGATCTTAAATTGTATTTTAAAAAATCAATTATTTCTTTGTCTGCAGCGATAAAAGCACCTGTACTTGCTAAGGATTTAGCAAAAGTAGCAAAATAAACATCTATCTTATCCTGGACACCTTGTTCTTCTCCAGCTCCAGCTCCTGTTTTACCTAATGTTCCAAACCCGTGAGCATCATCAACTAATAACCTAAAATTAAATTTAGCTTTTAAGTCTGTAATTTCTTTTAATTTTCCTTGTTCACCTCTCATGCCAAAAACTCCTTCGGAAATAACTAAAATACCACCTCCAGTAATTTCAGCCATTTTAGTAGCTCTTCCAAGATTCTTTTCAAGACTTTCAATATCATTATGCTTATAAGTAAATCTTTTACCAATATGAAGTCTCACTCCATCAACAATACATGCATGCGAATCAACATCGTACACAATTACATCGTTTTTAGAAACAAGTGAATCAATTGTAGACATAATTCCCTGGTATCCGAAATTTAATAGATATGCAGATTCTTTATCTACAAATTTGGCTAATTCATTTTGTAGTTTATCATGTAGATCAGTGTGGCCAGACATTAGTCTAGCGCCCATTGGATACGCGGATCCATATTCCAATGCTGCTTCAGCATCTACTTTACGAACCTCAGGGTGGTTAGCTAAGCCTAAATAGTCGTTAACACTCCAAGTAATGACTTCTTTGCCTTGGAATTTCATTCTATTAGAAATTGGCCCTTCTAATTTTGGAAACGCAAAATATCCTTCTGCTATAGACGCCCATTTTCCTAATGGACCTTTGTCTTTATACATTCTTTCAAATAAATCTCTCATCAAATCAATTATATTATTTTATATACTGTATTTTTTCAATTGTCTTTTCATGCTCACTATCAAAAAACCCTTGGGTTTCCATCCATTTATCACTATAAATTTTACTTAAATATCTAGACCCATGATCTGGAAAAATAATAACTACCAAATCATTAGACTTAAATTCGTTTCTTGCATTTAACTGCTTAACTGCTTGTAAAGCAGCTCCGCTTGTATAACCGACAAACATTCCTTCACTTTTGGCTAGTTCTCTAGCGGTATGTGCACTATCCTCATCTTTCACCTTTATAAATTCATCTATAAGGTCGAAATTTGTTGCAGATGGTATAAGGTTTTTACCCAAACCTTCAATTCTGTATGGGTAAATTTCTTTATCGTCAAATTCTTTAGTTTCATGATATTTTTTTAAAACAGATCCATATGCATCCACTCCGAGTATTTTAATATTTGGGTTTTTCTCTTTTAAAAACTTAGAAACTCCTGAAATAGTACCACCAGTACCACTACATGCAACTAAATGGGTAATTTTTCCTTCAGTTTGAGTCCATATTTCTGGACCTGTAGTTTTATAGTGTGCTTCAATATTTAACTTATTAAAATATTGGTTTATGTAAACAGAACTTTTGATTTCTTGATTTAACCTCTTTGCAACTTCGTAATAGGATCTAGGGTCATCCGCACTAACATTAGCAGGGCAAACGTAAACCTTAGCACCCATAGTTTTTAGCATGTCAATTTTATCAGAAGAAGATTTAGAACTAACTGCTAAAATACAATCATAACCTTTGATGATGCTTATCATAGCAATACTAAAACCTGTATTACCAGAAGTGGTTTCAATAATAGTATCACCTGGTTTTAAAATTCCTTTTCTTTCGGCTTCTTCAATAATAAATAATGCAATTCTGTCTTTGGAAGAATGACCAGGGTTAAAGGACTCTAATTTTACTAAAAAATTACCCTTAAAGCCTGACGTAATATTGTTTAGCTTAACTAGAGGAGTATCCCCTATTAATTGTAATATATTATTAAAAACTGATTTATGTTTTTTCATCTATATCATTTTAATATACTAACAAACTTGGCAAAAATAAGAGTTTTTTTTTAAATCAAGATAATATCATCTTTAATTATGAACAAAAACATACTAAATAGTTATCGTTTTTAAAGCTCTAAAAACAAATTTGAAATCATTTTAAAATTACAAAGATTTAATTGACGACAAAAAATATTCATGATGAATATTGGTATAGTTTATATGCGTTACTAATCTTAATTTATTACTACCCATCGATATTAACTTAATATTTAAGTTATTTAGCTTATCTATAAATGACATTTCATTAATTTCTTTATTTAATTCAAAAATCACAATGTTAGTTTCAATTTTTTCAACAGATTTTACATATTTAGATTTCGCTAAGACCTCCCCTATTTCATGAGCCCTTTGGTGATCTTCAGATAACCTATTTATATTGTTCTCTAAAGCATAAATACCAGCACTAGCTAAATAGCCAGCTTGCCTCATACCACCACCTAGAATTTTTCTGATCCTTAAAGCATTACTCATTATATCGCTATCCCCGATTAAAACCGATCCAATTGGACAACCTAATCCTTTACTCAAACAAACTGATATAGTGTCAAATATTTCACCTATTTCTAAAGGGTTATCATTTTTATGTACAATAGCATTCCAGATTCTCGCCCCATCTAAATGCATACCTAGATTATTTGTGTTCGCAACTTTTTGTATTTTTTTTAACTCAGCGATATCCCAACAAGCTCCTCCACCTTTATTTGTGGTGTTTTCAACAGCTATTAGTTTTGATAATGGACTGTGATAAAAATCCTTTGGATTAATTGAGTTAAGAGCTTGTTCACTAGTAAACATACCCCTATGACCATCTATTAAGTTAAATGAGACTCCACTATTAAATGAAGCTCCCCCTCCTTCGTAGTTGTATATGTGCGAATATTTGTCACATATAATTTGATCTCCAGGGTTTGTGTGTAATTTTATTGCTGTTTGATTGGCCATAGTTCCTGATGGAAAAAATAGCCCTACTTTCTTACCGAACATTGAAGCAACTTTAGTTTGCAAAAGGTTTACTGTTGGGTCTTCACCATAAACATCATCACCAACTTTTGAATCCATCATAGAATCAAGCATTTTTTTAGTAGGAACAGTTACAGTATCACTTCTTAAATCAACTATCATACATTTAATTAATTAGATTACATGTAGTGGATCCAATGGGAGATCCGTCTGGTATGTTTGGACTATTAGATAATTCAAATAATTCTGGCTTAGAATTAAATTTTCTAATAATGTTCAAGTACTCTCCACTATACTTATTTTTATGTACTCTAGAGCCTAATAATTGTTCAATATCAGCCAATGCTTTTCTAGACTCTGCTTTTACTTGAAAGAAAGATTTCTTATTTGATGCTAAATTTAAAAGAAACTTTAAATAATTATTATTTATTACCTGTTGTACTTCAAACAAATAACTATCATTAAATTCTGAATCGAATTTATTATCTAATTTAAAAGTATTGTTTGTTAGAGTCGTTAGTAAATAATTTAAGCTCATATTTTGTGATCTAGAATTAGACAAGCTGCTCTGTATAACTAATCTATTCATCCTTTCAGGGTTTAACAATAAAGAAAGAGTCATTTCACTTGCAGTTGATACCGCGCTTAAAGGATCAAAGCTAACTCCAGTCATACTTTTAAAAGATTCTCTAGTTCTTGGAAAGCTATAAGCTCTTGGCGGAAACAACTCTAATTTTGATTTTGGTATAGCTAAATTTTTAGCTTCTAATGTACTTAACACTGATAAAAGAGCATTATTTTGGTCTTTAAACAAAACGTCTTTTACTATAGTCTGATTGTCATCCCTTGTGGCATAGTTATAATCAAGCCCTCCAATAAGCTTTGTTGCTGCTTCGGTTTGATATCTATGTAAAAAGTAAAGAGGAACAAAAACATCTTCTAATTTACTATATGTCTCAAAAGATCTAATATTGTATTTAGAAAAATCATGAATGGCTTTATTCCTAATTAACATTATCTTGTCTAATCCATCAGAAATATTACCGTTATTGTCCCATAAATGCGCATTCACATGAGCCCCACTATTAGCTCTTGCATCGGAGTCAGTAATAAACCTTAGACCATTATCATAAGCTTCATCCAAAATATTATTCAATAAAACTTTTTCATTGTCTGAGTTAAATTCTGAATAACTGTAAGCAACCGATACCTTATCCCATTCTCCTATTCCAACTGCATATGCATCAGTCAAATCGATTTTATCATCAGTTAATTTAATTAATGGATGGGGATAATCCATCACTGATGAACGCCCATTTGTACTAGCAGCAAAATTATGAGCAAACCCAATTGTATGACCAACCTCATGAGCACTAAGCTGTCTAATTCTGGCTATTGCCATATTTAGCATAGGATCATAATTATCGTCTTCAATAAAAGGCTTGGACAATAAAGCTTGAGCGATCAAAAAATCTTGTCTTATCCTTAAACTACCTAAACTTACGTGACCTTTAATTATTTCACCTGTTCTAGGGTCTACTACACTAGAACCATAGCTCCACCCTCTTGTAGATCGATGAACCCATTGTATAACATTATATCTACAATCCATTGGATCAGCATCTTCTGGTAATATTTTTACTTGAAAAGCATTTTTATAACCTATAGCTTCATACGCTTGATTCCACCAAGAAGCTCCTTCAATTAAGGCAGATCTAACTGGCTCAGGAGTACCGGGGTCTAAATAATAAATTATAGGCTCTTTAGCTTCGCTAACCTCAAGAGTTGGATCAATTTTTTCTAATCTATGTCTAGTTATGTATTTTGTGTTTATTTCTTCTTGGACAGGTGTAGCGTAGTCCATAAAAGAAATAGCTAATGCACCACTTCTAGGATCAAAAACTCTAGGACTATAATCATTGTCAGGAAGATCTATAAATGAATGATGCTGAACAACACTAACTAATGAAGGATCCGGAGAAACTCCACTAGTAATTAATCTACCTGTAGGTTTACCTGAAAAAGTTAATAGTGCTTCAAATTCTGAATTCTTGGGGAAAGATTTTGTTCTGTCTAGTTGTAATGCGCTTTTTGTTAAATCAATTTTATAAACTCCCTGTTTAGCAGATTTCAATCTATCCGCTACACCATGCTTATCTTGCATTAAAAATGAAGTGAAATCAATTAAATATTTATTGTCGTTAGTTTCTATAATTTTAAATCCATAGAGAACAGATTTAGCAAATGCTTGTTCAATACTTTTTTCTTCCGCCTTATTACTAGTATTTGCTCTAAAAGATAAGTTTGGTTGAATTAACAATAACTTATTTCCAGCTTTTTGAAAATTAACTAGTCTTTCGTTACCAAGCTGCCCCCTATCTAACCCAATATCATTTGAACCAATTCCTGTGGCTAAAGAGTTTATATATAAAAAGTCTGAATTTAATCTCTCAACCTCTAGGTAAATTTTATCAGTTGATTTGTCATAGTAAAAGTCAAAAAAACCTACATATTTTTCTAAGTCTTTATCTAAAATTGATTGAGAAAAACTAATAGAAAATAAAAAAAAGATTACTAATTGAAGTAAATTTTTCATAAGTGTATAAATATTTCTCATAAAACTAATGAATAATTATTTGTAAAAAAATAACAAAAGAAAAATAAATAATTTTTTTTAAAAATTATATAATAGTAGTTTAGCTGTAAATATTCTGACAATGATTACAATCGATCAATTTAGAAATCTTCAAGATCGCCTTGGTGCGTTAAGGAGGTATCTTTGACTTAGATGCCAAAAAAATAAAAATACAAAATGAAGAAGAGAAAACATTTGACCCTAACTTTTGGAAAGATTCAAAAGCTGCTGAAATCTTATTAAAAGAGTTAAGGCTTAATAAAAATTGGGTTAAAGATTTCTCCATACTTGAAGAGAAAATCAATGATTTAGAGGTCTTATTAGAGTTCTTTAAACAAGGTGAAGCAATTGATAAAGAAGTTATTGATAATTATCAAGAATCCTTGATTTTTTTAGAAGAATTAGAATTCAAAAATATGCTTTCTGAAAAAAGTGACAGCATGAGTGCTGTTCTTCAAATTACTGCTGGCGCTGGAGGAACTGAAAGCTGTGATTGGGCTCAAATGCTTATGAGGATGTATATGATGTATTGTCAGAAAAGTAATTTCAGATTAACAGAATTAAATTTACAGGCTGGAGATGTTGCCGGAATAAAAACCGTAACTCTACAAATTGAAGGTGATTTTTCTTTCGGATGGCTTAAAGGTGAAAATGGAGTTCATAGGCTTGTTCGAATATCTCCTTTTGATAGTAATGCCAAAAGACATACTAGTTTTGCTTCTGTATATGTTTACCCATTGGTAGATGACTCTATTGAAATTGAAATTAACCCCGCTGATGTTGAAATTACAACAGCCAGGTCAAGTGGTGCTGGAGGGCAAAATGTTAATAAAGTTGAAACAAAAGTTCAACTTACCCATAAACCAACAGGTATAAAAATTTCTTGCTCAGAGACTAGGTCACAGCATGATAACAGATCAAGAGCTATGCAAATGCTAAAGTCACAATTGTATGAAATAGAAATCCAGAAACAGCAAGCAGAGAGATCTGATATTGAGGCTGGTAAAATGAAGATTGAATGGGGAAGTCAGATTAGAAACTATGTATTACATCCATATAAATTAATTAAAGATGTAAGGACTGGCTTTGAGTCAGGTAATGTAGATTCAGTGCTAGATGGAGGGCTAAAACCATTCTTAAAATCTTTTTTAATGATGTCTGGACAATCTAAAAACTCAAACGAATTATAATATGATTAATATTTATCACAACACTAAATGTAGAAAATCTAGAGAAGCTATTGAGTATTTAAAAAGTCAAAACTTTAATTTTAATGTGATTGATTATCTAAATCAGAATTTAAGTGAAGAAAAAATATCGTCATTACTTAAAAAACTTGAGATAAGACCAATAGATTTAGTACGGAAAAATGAATCTATCTGGAAAGATAATTATAAAAATAAAAAAATATTAGATGTAGAGTTAATCCATATTTTATCTTCTAATCCAAAGCTAATTGAAAGACCAATTATTGAATCAGAAAAAAGTGCTGTAATAGCTAGACCTATTGAAAATTTAGTGGCTTTTTTAGAAAAAAAATAACATACTTTTAACAATTAAAAGTACTCTGAGTATATATTTTTGCAGAAACATTTTATAATGAAAAATTTTATTTTTTTAATATTCTTAAGTCTATTAACGATAAACGGAATTCTTTCTCAAGGAAGTTCTCTAGAATTCACACTCACAGGTGTCGTTTTGGAATCTGAAACTAAAGAAGAGCTAGAGTACGCTACAGTAACAGTGTTAAGCTCTGACAATGTTGTAGTCACTGGTGGATTAACTAACAGTAAAGGTAAATTTAGTATCCCTGTAAAAAAAGGAAAATACAATTTACTGGTTGAATATATTTCTTATAAAAATTTCGTACGACAAGGCCTAATAATATCTAACAACCTAAACCTTAATAAAATTGAATTAGATTTTGATATTGAATCCTTAGACGAAATTGAAATTATTGCAGAAAATACTACTGTAGATATAAGGTTAGATAAAAAAATATATACAGTAGGAAGAGATTTGACTGTAAAAGGTGGATCAGTTAGCGATGTCTTAGATAATGTTCCATCAATTTCAGTTGATGTAGAAGGAAATGTTTCACTTCGTGGTAGTGAAGATGTTAGAATTTTAATTAATGGTAAGCCATCAGGTTTGGTAGGCTTAAATTCTGCTGAAGCATTAAGGCAATTACCTTCAGAATCAATAGAAAAAGTAGAGGTGATAACATCACCATCTGCGAGATATGATGCTCAAGGAAGCGGTGGTATTATAAATATAATTTTAAGAAGAAATAAGTTATTAGGATTTAACGGTACAGTAAATGCTAATGTAGGTAACCCTACTAGCACTGGATTATCTACAAGTTTAAATTACAGAACAGGAGACGTAAATATATTTAATTCTACAGGATTAAGTGATCGCCTTAGAGTTGGGGATTCCTATTCTTATGCAGAATATTACAATGGAGATGAACCAAACTCTTTTATTAGAGACAATAGGAATTGGGAGAGAGATAACCAAGGTTTATTTAGTAATACTGGTCTAGAATGGTACTTAAACGATAATACATCAATAACCACTTCATTTTTAATAAATAAATCTGATGGTACAAGTAAGAATGAAAATACTACGCTAGAATTAGATAGTTCAAATAATATTTTAAATGAAACATTTCGTTTAGAATCAGAATCAGGTGGTAATGAAAATAAAGAATTTTCATTAAATTTTGACAAAAGATTTAACGATCCTGGGCATAAATTAGTAATCGATATGCAGATCGGTAATAACTTTGATAACGAAAATTCTATTTTAACTCAAAACAGCTTAAACTTTGAACAAGTTACTTCTAATGAGACTAATGAAAACAAACTTTTAAAGGCTGACTATGTTTTACCAATTGGTGAAAACAAACAATTTGAAGCTGGGTTTAAAGTAGAGGAGTCAGATCTTTACCAAGATTATAAGGTTTACTCTGACCAAAACGATGGCTTAATATTAGATCCAGAACAAAGTAATATTTTCCGATATAAAGAACAAATTAATGCGATTTATTCTCAATACGGATTTAAAATTGAAGATAAATATTCTTTTCTTTTTGGGATTAGAGTTGAGCAAACTAAAAAAGATATAATTCAAATTACCACAGGTGAATTGATTAAAAAGGACGACACTGGCTTATTTCCTACTTTTAATTTTGGGTTTGAGATTTCTGATGACGAAAGTATAACTTTAGGTTACAGCAGAAGGTTAAGAAGACCGTGGTCTAGGTTTATAAACCCTTTCCCTACTAAAAATAGCCCTACAAGTATATTTAGAGGTAATCCAAATTTAGATCCTACCTTCTCTAACAATTTTGATTTTGGGTATTTAAAAACATTTGAATCTTCATTTTCAGTAAACTCATCAATGTATTTTCAAAAATCAACAAATACATTTAATTTTATAACTCAAGATACAGGAGAAACAGTGAACCTAGGCGGCACAGATGTTCCAATAATTGAGAGGTTTCCAATAAACCTAGCTACTAATTCAAGATTCGGGTTTGAATTTAATCTCTCTTATAGGCCTAGTAAAAAATGGAGTGTAAATTCAAATTTTAATTTGTATAATAATAAAGTTGAAGGGGAATACAACGATATTGATTACGGAAGTGAAAATTTAAGTTGGAGTATGAGATTAAATAATAAATTGACTTTACCAGGTGAAGTTGAGTGGCAAACAAGAATGAATTACAGAGGTCCAAGAGAAGATGCGATTAATAAGTCAAAAGCAAGTTACTCTGCAGATTTAGCATTTAGCAAAGATATTCTTAATGAAAAGGGAACATTATCTTTTAATGTTAGAGATCTATTTGATTCTAGAGCTAGCATTAGCGAAGCATTTACAGAGACTTTCTATTCTGAATCAAAATACAGATGGAGTTCAAGAAGTTTTACCCTAAACTTTACTTACAGAATTAATCAAAAGAAGAAAAGGTATCAAAGTGGTGGACAAAGTTATCAAGGTGGCGGTGAAGAATATGGTGGATAAAAAAATTATCTTAAAAAAAACATTAAAATTAACATTAACTATAAAATTATGAAAGAATTTATTTCAAAGTATTACCCAATTATAATAGCATTCGTAGCAATGTTATATTCTATAGGTTTAGGAATTTCTGGTAATATCTTAGATAACCCCGAACTTACAGAATCAGCTCAGTATTCAGCTCACTGGCCAGGAACAATATTATTATTTGCAATAGCATTAAGACAAAGAAGAACAACATGAGTATAGAAATGTATATAGTTGGAGCTCTTATTTGGATTGCTTACATGTATTTCACCATCTGGAATATATGGCATAATTCAAAATCAGCAAAGAAAAATAATGAAGATAATAGAATTGAATAGGTGTAGATATTTAAATATATTCGATTGTGATATAATTACTTTTTACGTTTATTCTTTTTTTCTTCACGAATCTCTTTTAACCTCTCTAATAACGACCCTCCTACCCAGTAAGGTATAACAAAGGCTATTAAAAATATCATTAGCCAAAAACCTATTGTAAGTATAGTAGCAAAAGCTAAAAATCCTAAATATTGGTCAAATTCAAACATAAATATTAGTATAAGCAGCAAAGATATAATCTTTAATAATCTTAAACAATTAATAATAAAAAAATAATTGAACTAAAATTCGTAAATTTGTAGTCTAATTTTACATATAAAAAATATGGACTATCGGATAGAAAAAGACACTTTAGGGGATGTAAAAGTACCTTCAAATAAACTGTGGGGAGCTCAGACTGAGAGATCTAGAAATAATTTTAAAATTGGCCCTGCTTCTTCAATGCCTCTTGAAATTATTTATGCTTTTGCATATTTAAAGAAAGCTGCTGCAATTGTAAACCATGAGAAAGGGATACTAGACACAGTTAAAAAAGATTTAATTACTACAGTTTGTGATGAAATTTTAAAAGGAAAACATGATGACGAATTCCCTCTAGTAGTTTGGCAGACTGGTTCAGGAACTCAGACAAACATGAATGTAAATGAAGTAATCTCTAATAGATCTCATCAATTACAGGGGAATAAATTAGGAGAAGGTGATAAATTAGTAAAGCCTAATGATGACGTGAATAAATCTCAATCATCTAATGACACCTTCCCGACAGCTATAAGTATATCATCTTATAAGATATTAGTAGATTCTACTATTCCAGAATTAGAAAATTTAAAAGCTGTATTTGAAGTAAAAACTTTGGAATTTGAAAAAATAATTAAAATAGGAAGAACACATCTAATGGATGCTACTCCCCTAACTTTAGGTCAAGAGTTTTCAGCATATGTTTCTCAGTTAGATCATGGGATTAAAGCTTTAAAAGAATCATTAGATCATTTAAGTGAGTTAGCTCTAGGCGGAACAGCTGTAGGTACTGGATTAAATACACCTAAGGGTTATTCTAAAAGAGTTGCTACAATTATATCTAATCTAACTAAATTACCTTTTATTAGTGCACCTAATAAATTTGAGGCTTTAGCTGCAAATGATGCTATTGTTAGAACTCATAGCGCTCTAAAAGGAATTGCCATTACGCTTAATAAAATTGGTAATGACATAAGACTCTTAGCATCTGGTCCTAGAAGTGGTATAGGTGAAATTTTATTACCAGCAAATGAGCCAGGAAGCTCAATAATGCCTGGAAAAGTAAACCCAACTCAGTGCGAAGCTCTAACTATGGTTTGTGCTCAAATAATAGGTAATGACACCTCTATTTCTTTCGGAGCTACTCAAGGACATTTTCAGTTAAACGTTTTTAAACCTATGATGGCTTCAAATTTAATTGAGTCCAGTAAATTATTAGCTGATGCATGCAATAGTTTTAATAACAATTGTGTAAAGGGAATCAAAGCCAATGTAGAGGTAATTAAAGATAAGTTGAACAGTTCATTAATGTTAGTTACGGCACTAAATCCAAAAATTGGATATTACAAGGCTGCTGAAATCGCTAATGAAGCATATAAAAATGGTACTACCCTAAAAGAGGAAGCTATTAATCTAGGTTATTTATCCTCTGAAGAATATGATGATTGGGTGAAACCAGAAAAAATGATTTAAATAAAAAAACATGTCATTCACTCTTTTAATAAATATTAAAAAACTCTTGCAGGTTAGAAATACCAATGTGCATTACGTTTCTGGAAAGGACATGAGCATTATTCCTTCAATTAATGATGCGTATTTATTATTAGAAAATTCTTTTATCAAAGAATTTGGAAAGATGATAGACTGTCCAAAAGTATTAGAAAAGTTTAAAGTAATTGATTGCAAAGATCAAATGGTCCTACCTTCTTGGTGTGATTCTCATTCTCACATAGTTTACTCTGGAAATAGATCAAATGAGTTTATAGATAGAATTAAAGGCTTGACTTATGCTGAAATTGCAAATAACGGAGGAGGTATATTAAATACTGTAGAAATACTAAGAAACACCAGCAAAGAAGATTTATTAAAACAATCATTAGAAAGGATAGAGAATGTAATTAAACAAGGAACTGGAGCAATAGAAATTAAATCTGGGTATGGACTAAATATAGACTCAGAAAAGAAAATGCTTGAAGTAATATCGGATATTGATAAAAATAATGATATTATAATTAAGTCAACTTTTTTAGGAGCGCATGCCTTTCCTAAGGAGTTTTTAAAAAATAAAGATGGGTATGTTGATCTTGTTATAAATAAGATGATTCCAGAATTCAATAATCTTGAGTTAATCGATTACGTAGATGTATTTTGCGAAAAAGGTTATTTTGACTTGTATCAATCTGAAAAAATAATTTCTAAAGCTAAAGAATTGGGCTTACAAATTAAAATTCATGTAAATCAGTTTAACTCTATAGGTGGTATAAAATTAGCTGTAAAATATAATGCACTTTCTGTAGACCATCTTGAGGTGTTAAATGATAAAGATTTAGAGATTTTAAAGAACAGCACTACAATTCCAGTAGCACTACCTACTTGTTCATATTTTCTTGGGCTTAATTATACCCCTGGAAGAAAAATAATAGACAGCGGTTTACCATTAGCTATTGCAAGTGACTATAATCCTGGATCTTCACCAAGTGGAAATATGAACTTTGTAGTTAGCACGGCATGTATTAAAATGAAATTGACTGCAGAGGAAGCAATTAATGCAGCAACAATAAATGGTGCATATTCTATGGGCGTAAGCGACAAGGTAGGTAGTATTACAAAGGGTAAAATTGCAAACTTAATTATTACGAAAAAAATAAAAACTATTAATGAACTACCTTATTATTTTGGTAACTCTAACATAAGTAAGGTTATTTTAGCTGGAAATATTATTTAGATTATTTAAGTTCATTATCAACTAAAGATAGTATTTCACTTTCAATCTTATTGGTCTCTTCAACTATTGCCCTACCCTTTTCAAGAATTTGTGAAACAAATTTATCATCATTTAAATCTTTACAATTAATTCTGACATTTAAAAAAGCACCCATAACTGCTGTACGAATACATAAAACTGCTACTCCTGCATCGGATATAGAATTTGGATTACCTACTTCGGCCATAGATTTAATGCTCTCTAAGCAGGCAAATGATGTTACCATAATTTTAAAAGGCACTTCTATTGCGTACTTTGTTGCAGATTGAAGAGCCATTAATCGAGATTTTTTTTGGTCAGCTGAATCTTTAGGGAGTGAAACAGCCTCCATTATTTTATTAAATGCAAGAGTGTCTTCATCAACCAGGCTTACTAATTTATTTTGATAACCCAAACTTTGCTCTCCCCATTTAGAATAAAATTCCCATTTATCATCCCAGCCTCTTTTATTTGCAGATAAATTAGCAACCATTGTAGCTAAAGCAGCACCTAATGCACCACAATAAGCCGAAATTGACCCACCACCTGGTGCAGGAGATTCACTAGAAGTTTTATTAGCAAAATCAATCAAATTCATTTTAGCTAATTGCTGATCATTATCATTTAAAGCATACTCGATTATACGTTCATTTGGATTAAATGGCTGTAGTTCATCTAAACCTAAAGATTTAACAGCTATATGAACTATTTCTTTATCTGAAATAGCTAAAGATCTACTTTGTTTCTTTAAAAAGTACTTACCTGCATCAATCAAAACTTTTTTTGGAACAAGACCTATTAACTCTGAACCAGTAACTCGCAAACCTCTTACGTTGGCTCTTTCACAAGTTTTTTCAAAAACATCATGTAAACTAGTAACATTAATGTTAGTTAAATTGTAGGAAATTTGAGCAATTCCGTATTCTTCAATAAACCAACCAATTCCTTTTAAATTTTTAAATATCCCTGGTTGCCTAAGAGCGTCACCATTTTTATCTTTTAAAATTTTACCTGAAATTTTATCTCCTTCGCGCTTAATCCTTCCTGCCTCTCTTAAATCAAAAGCAATAGAATTTGCCCTTCTAGAAGAAGTTGAATTTAAATTTACATTATAGGCAATTAAAAAATCACGAGCAGAAATTGCAGTTACACCAGATTTGACTACACTGTCATTAAACATAGTTGGGCCATAATCTGGTTTCCAGTCTGATGTTATAATTTTTTTTGACAATCCTTCATATTCACCAGATCTACAGTTAGATAAATTTATTCTTTTTTCTTCTTTAGCTGCATTTTCATAGCAATAAACTGGTATACCCAACTCATTTCCTACTCTTTCACTAAGTTTGTGAGCATATTCAACTGTCTCTTCCATTGTAATATTTGAAATAGGAATTAAAGGACAAACATCAACAGCCCCCATTCTTGGGTGCTCCCCTTGATGAAGACTCATATTAATAAGCTCTTTAGCTTTTTCAATTACTAAAAAAGCAGCATCAATTACTGGTTGAGGCTCTCCAACAAAAGTAATTACTGTTCTATTGGTAGCTTTACCTGGATCAACATTAAGTAGCTTTACCCCTTCAATTGTATCTATGACATCAACTATCTTGCTAATGATAATATTATTTCTACCTTCAGAAATATTAGGAACACATTCAATTAATTGCATAATAATTATTTAATAATAAATATATTAATATTAAATTTAATTATTCAAGTAAAATATATATTAATGGATATCAGTTTTTTAGATTTTAACAATAAATACTCTAATAAATTTTATGATTTGAATATAGAATGGTTAGAATCCTATTTTTACGTAGAAGAACACGATAGATCAGTATTGAGTAATCCAGAAGAATATATAATTAATAAAGGAGGTTCTATATTATTTGTTTCTTGTAATTATGAAATAGTTGGAACTGCTGCTCTTATGCCGACTGATGATATCAATACATACGAATTAACTAAAATGGCTGTAGATCCAAATTATAGAGGTAAAAAGATTGGACAAAAATTGTTAGAACAAATTATATTTATAGCCCATCAGAAAAAATTAAATAAACTAATACTATATTCAAATAAGAAGCTAGAAAATGCTATCTACTTATATAATAAATATAAATTTATTGAAATTCAATTAGAAAAAAACTGCCCATATAAAAGAGCAAACATAAAGATGGAGTTATCTATCTAATTAATTTCCTGTATTTAATCCTGGTTGGAAGAGTTTCCTTACCTAGTCTTTTTTTCTTATTTTCTTCATACTCACTATACGCACCTTCAAAAAAGTACACTTCAGAATTTCCTTCAAAGGCTAAGATATGAGTACAAACCCTATCTAAAAACCATCTGTCGTGACTAATTACTACAGCACACCCTGCAAAACTCTCTAAACCTTCTTCTAATGCTCTTAAGGTGTTTACATCTAAATCATTCGTAGGCTCATCTAAAAGTAAAACATTCCCTTCTTCCTTTAATGTCATCGCTAAATGAAGTCTATTTCTTTCCCCACCAGAAAGTAATTTAACTTTTTTATTTTGCTCACTTCCACTAAAATTAAATCTACTCAGGTAGGCTCTAGAATTTACCTGCCTTTCCCCCATTGTAATTAACTCTTGTCCATCAGAAAAATTCTCCCATATACTTTTATCTAGATCAATATTTGTATGCGACTGATCTACATATGCAATTTTAGCAGTTTCACCAATTAAAAACTCTCCCTTATCAGGCTTTAGTTCTTTCATGATCATTTTAAATATAGTTGTCTTACCTGCTCCATTAGGTCCTATTACTCCTACGATTCCAGCTTGAGGTAAACTAAATTCTAAATTATCATATAATAATTTATCGTCAAATGCTTTACTAACCTTAATTGAGTTGATAACATTTGTACCTAAACGAGGTCCATTAGGAATGTATATTTCTAATTTTTCATCAAGTTGTTTTTGATCTTGATTTAATAATTTGTCATAATTACTTAATCTGGCTTTTTGCTTAGTTTGTCTACCTTTAGCACCTTGCCTGACCCAGTCTAGCTCTCTTTCAAGAATTTTCTGTCTCTTTGATGCAGTCTTGCTCTCTTGAGCTAATCTTGTAGATTTTTGATCTAACCAGGAGGAGTAGTTACCCTTCCACGGGATACCCTCACCTCTATCTAGTTCTAAGATCCAACCTGCTACATTATCTAAAAAGTATCTATCATGAGTTACTGCAATTACAGTTCCTTTATATCTAGATAAATGCTGCTCTAACCAATCAACAGACTCTGCATCTAAGTGGTTTGTAGGTTCATCTAACAATAATACATCGGGTTCTTTTAATAGCAACCTACACAAAGCCACCCTTCTTCTCTCTCCACCAGATAAATTTTTGATTTTCTTTTCTGGACTTGGAGTCCTCAAAGCATCCATAGCAATTTCTAACTTAGTTTCCAATTCCCATGCGTTAGAAGCATCAATCATGTCCTGAAGTACAGACTGTCTATCTAAATACTTTTGCATTTTTTCTGCATCAGAATAAACCTCCTCTAAACCTAGTTTATCATTAATAGAATTATATTCATCCAAAATAGCTACTGTTTCACTAGCTCCTTCTTTAACTATTTCAAGTACAGTTTTATTATCATCAAGTATAGGCTCTTGTTCTAGGAAACCAACAGAGTAATCTTGTAAAAAATTAATATCCCCTTGAAAATTATTATCTATACCGGCTATAATATTCAATAAAGTAGATTTACCAGAGCCATTTAAACCAAGAATTCCAATTTTAGCTCCATAAAAAAAACTTAAATGTATGTTTTTCAAAACAGGTTTACTCTCACCTGGAAATGTCTTGGTTAAACCAGACATTGAAAAGATTATTTTTTTATCATCACTCATTAAACTCTACCCTTAAGAGCATAGAAAACCCATGCATTTGCGAAAAAACCTATACCTACGGAAACAAATCCCCATCCAGCTACTTCATTATATTTAAACGCTCCTAATCCAACCAAAACTAAACCTATAATTATCATTATAAAAGTAGCCCATCCTAATACTGTATTTTTATTCATCATTGCCATCTAAAATTATGATTTTTTTCTTTTTTTTCTTTTTTTCTTTTTTTCTTCCTTATCACTTTCAAAATCCATTTCAATATATCTAGAAACTTCTTCAGAACTGAAGATTGAGTTTAAAGATTTTATAAATTCAAATTCATTTAATTTTAGTTTACTCTGCCTAACATCTCTTGTATAATCTTCATTATCAATGATTAAATTATACCCCTCCATTTTATCAATAAGCAAACCTTTAAGTATTTGCATTTCAAACTCATCTAAATTAAATTCAACCTTACATTTTGGCAAAACTTTATCTAACTCTTTATATATATCTAAACTAGAAACATATGCTGAACTATTATATTTAGGCATTGGTGCATAACCTCTTTGACCTCTTTGAATATTGTTAATCTGTTGAGAAAATGATGATATTGAAAATAAAATAAATACAACTAGAACTAAACCTTTTTTCATTTAAAATAATTTTTACGAAATTAACGAAATTATTAATTAATAAACGGTATTTCAATTATTTTAGTTTGCCTATTATTAACATATCTAAACCCTTCGTTACCAAAAAAACCAGCTTCCTCTAACATAATCTTAATATCTCTATTCCACTGTGGAATGTAACTAGTAACGTTTAGCTCTATAGCGTAGACTGTATTGTAATTAAGAGGGTAATCACCAGCTCCAGGAACACCACCTTGAGAATCCCACATACCAATAGTTGGGCCTGAAGAGTGGCCATATGATCCAAGTGGATGTGTATAAATTGATGGTCTCAATCCATTTTGCTTAGCTTCATTCAAAGACTTTTTAAGTATTTCATTTCCTGTATATCCAAATTCAAAATTACTTGTTAAAATATCTTGAAGGTTATTTCCTAATTGAAATGCTTCATTTAAAAATTGAGGGATGGCTGAATCGGATTCTTTCATTACATACGCAATTTGTTGACAATCTGAATTTAATCTCAAATATGTTATTCCAAAATCGCAGTGAAGTAGATCTCCATGAATAATTGTTTTATCATTGGGTCTATCAGAGAAGGAATGTAGATGATCTTTTTGCAATTCACTATTACGCTGAATATCAACAGTTGGATGGAACCATGTGTCTAAGCCTAAGTCTGTTACTTTTTGCCTCATCCACCATTCGACTTCAGTTGTTGTTGTTAAGCCTGGTTTTATTACAGAATTAGAAAATGCCTCTAAAATTATACCATGAGTAATTTTAATGATATTTTCATATAGTTTCATCTCATCATTAGTTCTTGTCTCTATCCATAAATTAGATAACATTTGAGCACTAACAATTTTATTTTGATAGTCTAATGGTAGATAATCCATAAATTCATCATAATCCGTTTTATCTAAACCATCAGAAATATTAAAATCTTTAGAAAAATTAAGACCTATGTTCTCTGGTTTTCTTTCTTCAATTAATTCAACTAATCTTTTCCACTGTATAGGCTGCTTTTCTTTATCCCATGCAGATAATATATTATCACCAAAATTATATCTAGCAACGGCTAACTTATCAATCGTGTTGTTTTGTTTATCTCTATAGAAAAGTATAATAGTCCTTCGCCTAGCATTAAGCCATTCAGCAGGCAACATAGTTTTTAAAACTGGATCTTCATTATACTCTCTAGAAATTAATATCCACATATCAATCCCAGATTGATCCATAATATTTGGCAATAAATGATTTAATCTATCTTTTAAAATGTCATTTACAACCATTGCTCTATCTTTTTCTGACAAAATTTCTTGAGAGAATATGTTTACAGAAATTAAAAATATAATTATGAGTCTATACATGATTTTATGTTGTTTTATTAAATGTAGATTATAATATTAAAAAAAATTAAAATCTATTAAGAATAATTTTGTTTAATGATCTATTTAATTTTAAGTAGTAAGTCATTAAAAGTAAAGAAGCTAATGAAATTGTAATTATTGTAAGGTTATTATTAGATTCAATATAAAAGAAATCATTAAATTTTTCGATATAATATTCTCTTGAATAGTTAGCAAGATAGAATGATAATGCAGTTGAGAAAATAGTTATAAACATTGTGCATAAAAAATAAAATTTTATAATAGAATGCTTATTATAACCGATATAAATAAGATTTAGAATAGTAAATTTGTTTTTTTGCAGCATGAAATTTAAGCTTAAGAAAACTAATGTAATTGACAATGAGATGATTATAAATGAGATAATTATAATAATCATAATTGAAGTCTGAAATATAAAATTAAACTTGCTAAATTCAAGTCCATCTCCCTCAACATTTAAGTTATTTTTATTTATATATTTTAATATATTTTCATCCGATGGGTTATTAAAAGTCAACATTAATCTTGTGGTTTCATCTAAGGATGTAGATCCATACAAATTATTTGACCAATCCATGAAAGTTTCAGGCACTAGAATTGTGTTGATTTTTTTTGAAAAATCAACTATTCTAGCTTTAAAATCTTTTGATTTACCATTTCCGCGAATATTTATATTAAACTCAATTTTAGACAACGCTTTTTTTGACAAGACGGGTAATCCTTGACTTTGAGCAAAACCAAAATTATAAAGATTTAAGTAATTTTCTGGAACAATAATTGGTATAAAACTGTCTTCTATATTCCACAACCAATAATCTGAGTTAATATCAACATATTCTTTAGGAATACTTTCAAAAAAAAGATCGGAATAATATACGGGGAAAAATTTAGTTTTATTATTAAATGCTTTGATTTTATATTTCGCAGATTTAAATACTGCTATATCTTTGATAAAATCTTGATTGGATAAATCATCAATTTCATCTGTGTTAAAATAAGTTTTATCGCTATTTAAATTATTTAGTAACGAAATATTTTTACTGATTACTACTGAGTTTTTTTCTAAGACACTAGTACTATCTTTAAAAAACGGGCTTAAGTCAAAATAGAGTTGAAGAGTAATAAGTATTAAAAAAACACCAATAAATAAACCTAACCCATAAGCAATCAATTGAGTCGTTAGCAAGGTTTTTTTTAAAAGTTTAAAAAGCATTTTTATAGATTATAAGTTTTATCGTAATCAAACAATGAGTTTTTTTTCAAATCAGTTATTATCATGCTAGCTTGTTTCAACTTTAAATCAGATTTAATTAAATTCACAACCTTTTTAATGTTGTCCAAATCAAGGTGACTAAATGGCTCATCAAGCATTAATATTTTATATGGCTGACATAACGATCTAATGATAGCGACCCTTTGTTTTTGACCTCTAGATAGATTCATTAATAATGAATCTTTTTTTACATAAAGATTACATTGCTTTAACATATCTGTTATTTCTTCAACTGATTTGTGCTTTGTTAAATTATTTTTTAACAAAATATTTTCAAGTGCGGTAAGTTTTGGGAATAGTTTAAAATCTTGAAATACATAACTAATCTCATTTATTCTTAGTTTTTGTATTTTTTCTCGTGACAATTGATTCCCATCATAAAAAATCTCACCATGATAATCAAGGTTGATACCAAAAATTAAATTTAAAAATGAAGTTTTACCGTAACCAGAATTAGCATTAATAAGATAGTTTTTGTGTTTATCAAAATGTATATTTTCCCTTAAATATAATTCGGAATATTTAACTTCATCTTTTGTTAAATATTTAGGTAAGATTGAGTTAAACACTATTTGCATAATCTGAAACTAATATTATTTATTAATAATCAAAAAATTAATTCACCACATTCATTAATTCATCCATACTAAGATTATTAATTTCTTTCATTAGTACACCAAATATATTAGTATCACCTTTTGTTTTAAAAGAAAACTCTCCCTTAAACGGGCTAATTTGCGTATACTCAAGACTTTCAGTTATATCTTCAAGAACATCTATTACCTCATAACCCATTTCATATGAAATCTGCTCTACAATATAATCATCCATATTATCTAAATCCATATTCATATACATATTTATAGGATTATTAGTAAATGATTTACCAGTACTAGTGGAACTGAAATTCTTAGAATCATATTTTTTGCTAAGGAATTTTTTTGCATAAGTTTGGTTATTAGAAACAAAAATATAATCTTTATTGTAAGACATATAAATTGGATCAGCATAAGAGTCGGCTAGCATATAGTAAAAATTGTCGTCTAACTCCTCATAAATTTCCATGTTCTGCTCAAACATTTCTTCTATATCATCTTGTAATTTAGAAAAATTTTCGAATTCTAAAACAAATCCATACTGCATTAATTCTTTAAACTGAGACGTTGTTTCCCCACTAGAGCCCTTGCTCCAGCCTGAGTCTTGAGAAAAATATATCTCAAATGAAGGATTTCTTTCAATTAGCTCAATCCATATATCTTCAAGGTCGGATTGATATGTTTGTTCTCGAATTGTTTCAAGTACATCAGCTGTAACTCTAAAAGTATAATTAGGAAATGCTGGAGATCTTGCCCATTCACCATTAGCAATTTTATTTCTTTCTTCTTTACTTATGTTGTCCGAACCTGTAAGGGTAATAAAACTAAAAGTGTTTCCATTATCATAAGGAGATAAATATTCATTTTCAAAAACTTCTTTATAAACTGGTACCTGATATTCAACTTCTCCATAACCAATAATTCCTCCAACTATGCTACCCATTCTGGAAGCAAGTGCGTCAAATTTAAAATCATTATTAAACATATTTACTAGCTCATCCTCAGCATTTTCAAATTCTCTCTTTTCACTAACTTGTAAATTATCAGTGATAGAATTTAACATTTCAGATGCATTAATAGAAGCGGAGCCTAATAATAAACTGTTTCCAGGAAATATTTTTAACATTTCTTTATCTACACCACCATTGTATAGGTTTTTTGTGGTTTCTTTCATATAGTCGCTTGCTTCAACTTCAAAATTTAAAACAACCTCCCCTTTATTAAAGTTTAAATTAGCAATATAGTATGAATCTTTAGTTACATCATCAAGTGATACTCCTGTTCCTGCTTCTTCAAAAGCTTTTTCCCAAATTTCTTGAACGGGCCCCAGATCTAAAAATGCATCAGCTGAAGTCCATAGCCCTAAATCTCCTTTATTTTTGTAAAAATTACTAAAACTAGCGTTGTTAAGTATATTTGAATCTCCGTTTTTAGATTCATACAAATCTTCAACAATATCTTCAAATTCATTCATGATACTTTCTGTATACCTAAACCTATCTCCTATAAGGTATACAGCAGTTTCTTTATCCCATGCAATGCATCCAATTTCTTCGATAAAAGCAAAACCAAAATCATTATCGCGCATTTTATCAAGTTCGTACTCCAAGCCGGTTTCATCAATAAGATCTTCTATTCCATCTTCAATCGTTTCGTGATCCTTTATATCAAAAGCAAGGCCAAAAACCGCTACTCCTTTACTAACAGAAGTAGGGATGACAAAATAAGTAGCACCTTTCAAAAAGTTAATTTCTGCAAACATTGATTCTGAAAAATTATCAACGTATTTTTTATATATTTTTTTAGAATCTCTATCCTCTTTTGCAATTTCTTCTAAATCTTCAACAACATCAAGTTCCCAAAATTTCTCTATACTTGCTTTTGCTCCAATTGATAAAAAATCAATGGTTCCAACCATTGGAGAATCCTCTGGTATTAACTTAAGGTGATCTGGATTAGATGAACAACTAAAAAATAATACGGATAAAATTAAAGGTAAAAAAAGATGTTTCATGATGTTAGGTTTAATGATAAATAAGATGCTAATTTAAAGAAAAAAAATTAATAACATAAATGACACTTAAGGATTGGTTGATAAATGTTTTTATTTATAGGATTTTTTTGTTGTTTTAAGGCGATCAATCTTATTTGTACTAGTATAGCTAAAGTTATCAATGAAATAAATTTTTTTTGGAATTTCAAATTTATCTAAACACTTGAATATATCTTCTTTTAATTTATATTTTTTAGATTCAATTATCAATACTACTTTACTCCCTAGTAATTCATCTTTAACAGATGAAATAATAAATTTTTCAGCAATGAATCTAGATAGTTTGTATTCAATTTTTTCAGGCACTAATTTAACCCCACCTGAGTTTATAACATTATCTTTTCTTCCGATAAAACAAAACTGACTCTTAGATATGATTTCCACTACATCATTAGTAATTAATTTATTAACGCAAATGTGAGGAGCTTCAATTACAAGACAGTTGTTTTTATTGGCTGTAATAGTTACTCCTTTTAACACTCTAAAGCTATTATTTGATACATCTTGTTTAGAAACTTTTTTAATTGCTATATGAGTAGCTGTTTCTGTCATTCCATAGGTTTCATAATATTTGACTTTTTTAGAAAGAATTTTTAAGCTCAGTTCTTTTGAAGTATTACTTCCTCCTAGAATAAGGGTGTTTATATATTTTAATTTGTTAATTGAATTACTAGCCTGCATGGGAGTCATGGCAGAAAAACAATATTTTTTATCTATAAACTTACTGGGGTTAGAAGTTGGTGCAAATAAATGTAAATCTAAACCTAACACCATCGCCCTAACTAACATCATTTTTCCAGCAATAAAATTCATAGGAAGAAAAGATATTGCAGATAGACCAGGAGTTAAATTAAAATAATCTCTAGTCATGTAAGTTGAATTCACTAATGCTTTTTTTTCAAGCTTGATGTTTTTTGGCTTTCCAGTTGAGCCAGAAGTCTTACATAAAATAAAAGTATTTATATTAAAAAGCTCTAATATAAATTCTGAGAGGTATATAGAATTAGTATTATTGTTCTCAATGTTTTTATAAGCGAAGCTTATTAATTCTTCCTTATTGTAATTTTTAGAATTTAATTTAAAACTTTTGTGAATATTAACTATCATTATTACAAATATACAATACGTTAAATTTATAATTATTTTAACTCTAGGTATAATTTATATTTAATTATAATAAATATATTTGAATGATTGATTATTAATAACTTTATGAAAAAAGTAATGAAAAAAATTGTAGTTATACTTTTAATCTTTGTTGATGTATTGGCCTTTTCTCAATTTCACAAAACTTATGATTGGTCCAATCAAGTGGTGATTGAAAAAAATATTGATACAGTCTTTCATAAATCTTCAATAGGGTTAATAAATAAATATATAGTAGAGTATTACGTGGAGAATGATAGCTTAAAGAATACCTTCAATAAATTTTTAACTAGACATGTTAAATTAAAAATATTAGATTTAGATGGAGTTGATTATCATAATGTATTATATGTGCCAATGTATAATTCAGTTAGTTTAATTGATTTAAAAGTTAGAGTTATTGATAGTACTGGCAATATAAAAAACTTAGATAATTCAAATTTGGTAGAATTAGATGATGATGGTGACAGTAATTTTAAAATTTACAAATTAACAGACATCAAAGTAAACTCCATATTGGAATACATTTATACCACTAAACAGAAAAATGAAATTCATGGCAGCCAAATATTACAAGAAGAATACTTTAATGTTAGGACAGAATTTATTTTAATTCCAGGTAAGTATAAATCTAAAGTGAAAGCATATAATACAAATACAACATTTAATACAGCATTAATTGATGAAATTCCAATAAAAAAAATCACTCTTAATAACCTAAAGTCTTATTCCAAAGAAGAGTATTCGGCAGGTTTAGCAAATAGGGTAGATATAGCATATCAATGTTACCCAGATAGTGAGGTCAAATCACACAATGAATTTTGGAGCAATATAACTAACCGTATACATGCAATGGCATTTCCAAATACAATCTCTAAAGAATTAATTACATTAAATGATTTAATTTTTCAAAAAAAATCAAATTATACTTTGTTTGAAAAAATAAATTTAATTGACAATCATATAAAAATCAATTTTAAAATTACAAAAAATGGAAATTCTGAATCATCAAATTTAGATTATATTTTAAAAAACAAAACAGGAAGTAATATTGGAATAATTGAATTATACTCTAGCTTGTTGACATATAACTCAGTCAATTACGAACTTTTAATAACTTCAAATAGATATTTCAACAAATTTGATCCGGATTTTTTTAATCCTGATAATTTAAGAGAGATTTTATTCTACTTTCCAGAAGAAAGAAAATACATAATTCCTGATAAAAGTGACTATAGAGTTAGTGAAGCTCCCCAGCATATTTTAGGTAATTACGGAATATACATGGAGAGAAATAAAGACTATTATTTTAGTGAAATTATTGAAAATGATAAGAAGTATAGTAGAATAAACAGAAGCATAGAAGTTGATTTTAAAAAAATGAAGAAAGTTTTAATTAAAGAGACTCAAAAATTCACTGGATATTGGGCTGTAACCAATAGAGCTGCAATTAATTTATATAATAGTTATGATCAAAGTGCATTTAAGGATTACTTAACCACTACAGGACTAGAAGGGAAAGAAATAATAGAGTATTCAATAGAAAACAAAAATATTTATCAATCCTCTTACAATAAACCATTTATTGTTAATTCTATAGTTTCATCAGATAGCCTTATTAACAAACAGGTAGTATATACAACAGATGAAAAATCGAAAATATATAAATTTAAATTAGGTAGTCTAATAGGTGTCCAAAGTGAGCTATATAATGACAAAGCTAGAGTTAATCCGATAGAGATTAAATACCCTAACTTTTATGATTACATAATACGTGTAAATATTCCTAGAGGATATAAAGTAGAAGGTTTAGATAAAATCAACATTAATAAAAGTTATACTTCTAGTGGAAATATAATTGCAAAATTTGAATCTAAATTTAGCGTAGAAAAAGACATGCTTATAATTTCAATTGAAGAATACTATAAATCATTAAAGTATAGTAAGGCAAAGTACCAAGATTTTAGAGAGGTAATTAATGCTGCAGCAGACTTTAATAAATTAGAAATTACATTTATAAAGAATTAATCTTTACAATATTGGTAGGCCCAGTAGATTAATCCTAATTGTAATGGGATTCTAGTTAATAGTAGTGATTTATTTAAATAATAATTATCCAACACTTTATATGTAAATATCATATCTAAATGAACTAAGAAGAAGCTTATAAGCATTAGTATAATTAAGTATGCAGCTGTTTTTCTTAAAAAACCAGTTAGTAGTGCTAAAGCTAAAATAATCTCTGCATATCCGCTTAAATCTACTAACAGTTGATGTGAAGGCATAAAAGCAGGCATTACATCAAGAAAAAACTCAGGGTTAGTGAAATGCGCTATCCCAGTAAATAAATAAAAGGACGACATTAAATATAAGTGCCATTTATCTTTCAAAATATTTAAGTAAAGATTTATGTGCTTTTTCAAGTTTTAAAATTATCGTTTATCCCAAATATTTTCCTCAGATGTAGGTATTTCTTTAACCGGGCCAGTTAACTTATCTTTCCAATTACTCCAGTTGTACTTTTTAGAAAAAATGAATAGAAGTATTGGGAAAATAACAAATACTGGAATAGCTATTTCTGAAAAGATCCAAGGATTCTCCACAAATTCATTCCATCCAATATATGTAGGGTCTGAAGTAGCTCTATAAATAGATTCAGTTTGAAAAGCAGTCCAGTCTGCTGTAACTAGAAGCGCTATAAACAAATTATTAGCAGCATGATAACCTAATGCTAATTCCATACCTTCATCCATTAGAGTTAATATTCCTAAAAAAAATCCTGTGCCTATGTAATAAATCATAATAATATAACCAAGCTTTTCAACTTCAGGGTTAAGTATATGTAACAAACCAAAAACTACAGAAGTAACAATAAGTGGAACCCATTTATTTTTAAAAATATTTCCAATACCCTGCATCAAATATCCTCTAAAAAGGTATTCTTCAAAGCTAGTCTGTATAGGCACTAAAAAAATAGCTAAAGCTGCTAAAATTAAAAAACTATTCAACTCAAATTTGAAAACATAATTATCTGGAGAAAAATAAATATCTATACCCATCATTGATGTAGATATAATTCCCCATAGTAAAAATGCAAATCCAACTCGTTTCCAATCAATTTTAGATCTTGATGTGGTAAGGTTCGTTAAACTTTGTCTATGAAGAACTTTTACAACAAAAAATAGCCCTGCTAAAGCGATAACAAAAGAGCTAAACAAATAAAAAAATGTTGCATTAAGATTTTCTAAAATAGAATACATGTTCTCTTCATTAATTGTAGCTAAACCTTCAATTCCAAGTTTATCAATAATGGCAAACACAAACGGCATTCCACCTATAATTTGCCAAAAGATAAAAATTATCAAAGTTCCAATTAAATATCTCCACCATTCTATTGAGTTTTTTTGAGCTTGCTCTATATACATAATCTAAATATTTATTTTACAGTTATTGTTTTTATCAAAGTGCAATGTAGCATTTTTTATGGATAATGGAGAATCTAAATTATTAGAAAACAAGGACCCAGTACCTAAACCTTGTGGCAATGAGTTATTCAGGGTATAAACCCATTGCGAAATTGCACTTAAGCCTACATTACTTTCCAGAGCACTAGTTACCCAATATTCTGTATTTCTTGGTGCAATTTTAATCCATTCTTCACTAGATTTAAAACCTCCCAATAAACTTGGTTTTAGAATTATATATTGCGGCTTAATTTTATCTAATAATTTTATTTTATTTTCCATACCAATAACTCCAATTAGTTCCTCATCTAAAGCTATAGGGATTGGTGAGTTTCGACATAATTCTGACATGTTTGTTATATGACCAGATTTAATAGGTTGCTCAATGGAATGAATATTTAATGTGGATAACTTATCTAAAATACTAGTAACATTTTTATAAGAATATGCTCCATTAGCATCTACTCGAATTTCTAGTTCTGAAGAGTCATATTTGTTTCTAATATCTTTTAGTAGTGCAAATTCTTTATTAAAATCTAAAGCACCAATTTTTAGTTTAATACATTTAAAGCCTTCTGAAATCTTTGCATCTACTTGTTTTTTCATAAAATCTATCTCCCCCATCCATACTAAACCATTAATAGGTATGCCAGCTTTTCCCTCAGTAAAATTAGAAGGGAATAAAATGTTTCCTGTAATTGATTCTAATGATTGAAAGGCCATTTCTAATCCAAAAAATATCGATGGGAAATCAGCCAGTTCATCAAACAAATCTGATGGAGGTTTATTTATATTTAAACATAGCCATTCCAACTTAGATTCAAAACCCAAAAGGTCGTCAATACTTAGCCCTTCAATAATACTACATTCTCCAATTCCGTTTTTTAAACCATTTTCTAATATTATAAACCACGAATCCTTAGAGAGCAATACTCCTCTAGAAGTGCCTCCAGGAATTTTAAATAAGAAATTACGTTTTTTATAAGTCGCTGTCATACTCTAAAATATTTAGTCCTACTTCTGCAGTCTGTTAAAATTACAAAACATATTATAGTATAATTATTATTGAATGAATTAAACTAAAAATGAAAGTAGAAACCGCAAGAACTTTTAATTCTTTATTGTAAAGTTTAGGCTCCTTTATCAAATAAACATTTTTAAAGTGAATTACAATTGGAAAATAGGATAGTAAAACAATTAAACTTGTTAATGTGAAATAAAAATTAAGAACAAAAATTACAGAAATAAGAATAGAAATTATTAGGATTAAAAGATGGTACCTTTTTGCGTTATCAAATCCTAACGTACCAGCTATTGTGATTTTGTTGGATAATTTATCAGAGACTAAATCTCTCATATTATTTAAGTTTAACACACCAACACTCAGAAAGCCGATAGAAATTGATGGCAATAACAGTATTATATCTAAACTTTTAGCGTATAAATAATAAGAACCCATGGTGCTAAGAAAACCAAAGAAAGCAAAAACAAAAAGATCACCTAAAGCATAATATCCATAAGCTTTATTTCCAACCGTGTATTTTATAGCTGAAAAAATACTAATAAATCCTAAAAAAAAGAAAATAAAAAGATTAAAATATTCATCTGGTTTAAAAGAACAATAAAGAAGAGAAGAAATTAATAGTATTAAAATAATAACATTAATTATAATAGCATATTTCATTTTCTTTGGAGAAATCAATCCACTTTGAATAGCTCTTTCAGGACCAATTCTATTATTACTATCTGTTCCCTTAACCCCATCTCCATAATCGTTGGCAAGGTTAGATAATATCTGTAATGAAATTGTAGTTAATAGTGCTAATAAAAAAATGATATTGCTAAAGTTTTCTTCTGCATAGGCAAAAGCACTACCAATTAAAATACCAGAGATTGATAAAGGGAGAGTTCTTAATCTAAAGCTAGAAATCCATACTTTAAAATTAGTCATACTATTAAGGAATCCATTTCTTATTAAAATTCGGTGGTCTTTTTTCTAAAAAAGCATCTCTACCTTCTTTTGCCTCATCAGTCATGTAAGCTAATCTAGTTGCTTCACCAGCAAAAACTTGCTGACCAACCATTCCATCATCCGTAAGATTCATAGCAAACTTTAGCATTCTTATCGAAGTTGGAGATTTTTTTAAAATCTCTTGAGCCCATTCATATGCAGTAGCCTCTAATTCGTCATGAGGAACCACTGTATTTACCATCCCCATTTCATAAGCTTCAGATGCAGAATAACTTTTGCCTAAGAAAAATATCTCTCTAGCTTTTTTTTGACCTACCATTTTTGCTAGATAAGCTGAACCATAGCCACCATCAAAACTTGTGACATCAGCATCAGTTTGCTTAAAAATAGCATGTTCCTTACTTGCAATAGTTAGATCACAAACAACATGCAAACTGTGTCCTCCTCCAACAGCCCAGCCTGGGACAACAGCAATAACTACCTTTGGCATCATTCTAATAAGACGTTGGACCTCAAGAATATTTAATCTATGGTAACCATCATCACCTACATAACCTTGCTCTCCTCTAGATTTTTGATCTCCCCCACTACAAAATGAATAAACACCATCTTTTGTTGACGGTCCTTCAGCACTTAATAGAACTACACCAATAGAAGTGTCTTCTTGTGCGTCATACAAAGCATCATATAATTCTGAAGTTGTTTGAGGTCTAAAAGCATTTCTGACATTTGGTCTGTTAAATGCTATCCTGGCTACACCACTTGACTTTTTGTAAGTAATGTCTTTATAAGTTTTTGCTTTTTTCCAATCAATTTTAATCATAAAGTTTATTTATCATTTAAATATATACCATCATTTTTAATAGTAATCAATTGTTGTTTGTATAAACTTCCTAAAGCTTTTTTAAATGATTTTTTACTCATCTGAAATGTATCTTTAATAAGCTCAGGAGAGGATTTATCCGTTACAGCTAAGAAACCCTCAGAGTCTGTAATCTTGTCCAATATAAAATTTGAGTTTGGCTCTATGTTTCTATAGCCAATATGACCAAGAGAAATATCTAACTTATTGTTCTCATGAACTTTTTTTATGACTCCTTTAAGTTTATCTCCAATAGAAATATCTTTAAATATATTATCACTAAATATTAAACCAGAATGAATATTATTTACAATTACATTCATCCCTAATTCTGATGGGTGTGAAATAATGATATCTACTTCTTCAAGTTGCTCTACACTTAATGTCTTATTATCTAAAAATCTATTTGTTTTACTTGAAGCCAACAATCTATTTGTCTCATCATCCAAGTAACAATGAACCAAATACCAATCACCTTTTTTCATTTTAAAAGCCATCTCCTTGAAAGGACAGAACAATTCCTTCACTAATCCCCAGTCTAAAAAAGCACCAAAGCTAGTAACTTCATTACATCTTAACAGTGCAAAATTGCCTTTTTGTATATAAGGTAAATCTGTAACAGAAACAATACGCTCTTCATTATCTAAATAAACAAATACATCCAAATAGCTGTCAATTTCACGAACCTCTGGAACGTATCTATTGGGTAACAAAACTTCATTACCATCTTCGTCCCCTAAAAAAAGACCAGGAGGGGTATCTCGAAGAATTTTTAAATTATTTACTACACCTAATTCTATCATTTTTCAAAGGTACAAATATTAGAATGCTTATTTTATAATGTCAAAATAATTTAATAAGTAATCTTGATTATTGTCTCTATCAATAATCACTTCTAATAATCTAGGTTTTTTAGAAGGTTGATAAAAGTCATTCAAAATTAATTTTAGTTTTGATTCGTCATCACTTTCATAGAACTCAAAGCCATACATTTCACATAATTGCTTCGCTGATAATTGATGTTTTGTTTCAAAGAACTTTTTAAATAACTCAGAACTGTTGTCTTTTGTTAAAATTTTAAAAATACCTCCTCCTCTATTATTAATAAGTATAATTCTAAAATTTAAAGGAATAAAATCATTCCATAGAGCATTGCTATCATAAAAGAAACTTAAATCTCCAGTGATAAAAACGGTATTGTGTTTATAATTGATAGCAGCACCTATTGCTGTAGATGTACTACCATCAATTCCACTTGTTCCTCTATTACAGTAAACATTAATTGATTCTTCAATATCAAACAATTGTGAGTAACGAATAGCAGAGCTATTTGATATTTGTAACATTGATTTTAAGGGGACTGATTTTAATACAGTATCAAAAACTTTAAGATCACAATAATCAAGACTAGATAGGTAGTCTTCATGTTTTTGTTTTCTTTTTGAGATAACTGAGGCCCAACTGTTCTTAAAATCAGAACTATTGTCTATGAAATTTTCATACAAACAAGCTATAATATTATCTGGACTACTTTTAAAATGTTTAGTTAAACAGAAAAAAGTGTCATTTGCTTTATGACTTCCAATATGCCAATGTTCTTTAGGCTGGTTATTTCTAAAAATTACTTTAATTTTTTTTGAAATAATCATACCTCCCATGGTAATCAAAATTTCAGGTCTAAAATCTTTTAATTCTACATTAGTTAAAGGAGCTATTAACTGGTCAATTTTGTTACAAAAAAGTGGATGATAAACATTAGATGTGTTCTCTGTTAAAACTAATAAAGAAGAATCACTTGCTAGTAAATCAATTGATTTTTTACTTAACAATCCAGGAGAAGAAACTCCAATTAGAATAATTTTTTTAATTGAATTTTGCCATTTTTTTGTAAATGAATTAATTCTATTAACTTTTGAATTATTAAATTTCGGTAAAATATTTGTCGTGGCAACTAACATAGTATCTGTCAGGTCATACAGAGGTTCAGTAAAAGGAACATTAATATGTACAGGCATTTGTTTTGTTATAGATATATTTAGAGCTTTATTAATTTTTGTTTGGTTGTCTGATTTTAAACCTACTGAGCTGATAAAAGATTTATCCTTTTCATCTAAATCAACTGAATATTCAATGTTTTGTTGAAAAACATTTTTTTGATTTATTGTTTGACCATCACCGATATTTAAAAACTCTTTAGGTCTATCCGCAGAAAGAACAACTAAAGGAATATTACTAAAGTAAGCTTCTGAAATAGCAGGGTAATAATTCAACAATGCACTACCTGAAGTGCAAACTAAAACTACAGGTTCATTAATCTGTTGAGCAATTCCAAGCGCAAAAAAAGCAGCTACTCTTTCGTCAACAATACTATATGTTTTAAAAAACGGGTTATTATTAAACCCTAAAACAAGTGGGGCATTTCTACTTCCAGGAGAGATAACAATGTTTTTAATATTCTTTTTATAACATAAGTCAGTTATCGATTGGGCAAGAATATTTTTAGAAAAATTCATTTAAATAAATATAGATTGTAAAGATAAGAATTAAGAGAACTAATATTTAATAAAAAACATTTTTCATTACAGAAGATTTAGCTAAGGTTTCTTCAAATTCATCTAAAGGATTTGAGTCTTTAGTTATACCACCACCTACATAAATTTTAATCAAATTATTAAATATTTCCGCACACCTTAAATTAACATACAACTTTACAGATTTATTCTTTGGAGATATAACTCCTAAATAACCAGTATAGTAAGATCTATCGTAGTCCTCATTAAGGCTTATAAATTCTTTAGAAATATCTAAAGGAATGCCGCACACAGCTGGTGTAGGATGAATCAAGTCAACAATACTATTATAATCATTAAAAGACTTTAAATTAGCGCTAATAGTTGTGCATAAGTGATACAGATCGCCAGATTCTACATTAACTGTTTTACTATAAGATAAATTATCAACAATTTTAACCAAAGAGTCTAAAATGTAAGATTTGACATATTGCTGCTCATCAATCTCTTTTTTTGACCAGGTAACTAATCCTTCAGAATCACTTTTTGTTGTACCAGCTAGAGCTACAGTCTGCATAATGCCATCTTTAATTGTCAATAATTTTTCGGGTGTAGCTCCTACCCAAAAACCGACCTTTGGATGAAACCAAATATAAACATAAGAGTTATTATAAAAGGAAAGCAGCTTATTAAATACTGAAGTTAAATCAACTGAAGAGATTGAAATAAGCTCAATTCTTGATAAGACTACTTTTTTTAAAGTACCTTCTTCCATCTCAATTAAAGATTTTTTGACAAGGCTAATATGTTTATTTTCATTCGATGTATTATCTAACTCTTTCTTTTTAAAACCTGATTTAAGCACTTTGTCTAAATGAACTGAACTATAAGATTTACATTTATCAAAAGGCATGTAAATTTTATTACATTTTTCTACATCAAAAGGAGCAAAAATAAAGGCTCCACTATTTAAATCACATTCTGTGTGTAATTTATCATCATTTTGAAGTTTAGCATTTATAACCCCTGAATACGGCTCATTAAAGACTACAAAAGGTAAATTTTTATCCTTATGATCAATAATAATTTGAAATAAATCGGATTGATTCATTAATCTATTTAGATTTAGGTAGAGATATTGTAGTTAACTTACAGTGTGAAATTAAATTATTAGAATCATCAGTGATGTTAATTGATATAAGTTGTGTAGTTCTACCTTTATGAATAAATGTAGCTTTTGCATAAACGAAACCATCTTTAACACTTTTTAAATGATTAGCCGTGATTTCTATTCCTCTTACTACATAGCTAGAGTCTTTAAGTAACATATGTGTAGCCATACTACCTGCAGATTCAGCTAAAGCAGCAGTGGCCCCTCCGTGAAGCACTCCGTCTGGTTGATAAACCCTTGAATTTACTGGCATTTTTAAAATCAAAAAATCTTCTCCCATATCAACTAGTTCAATATTAAGGGTCTCCATTAAAGTATTCTTACAAACTTTGTTCGCTTCTTGTAATATTATATCTTTATTCTCAAGCATAATTAATTTTTTATCAAAAATACAAAACCAAGTTTAAAAATGAATTCAACTGAAAAAGAAATAGTTTATAAAATTACTAATTCCTACTCTACATTAAATACTTTAGGTAGTAAAACAAAAAATGTAATATTTGCATGCCACGGAATGGGTTATCTAAGCAGGTATTTCTTGAAATATTTTAAAGGTCTTGATAGCGATCTGAATTACATCATTGTACCGCAAGCACAAAGCAAGTATTATATAGCTCCAAAAATGAAACATGTTGGCGCATCATGGCTGACTAGGGAAAACACGATGAAAGAGACAGAAAATGTTATAAGTTACTTTGATAGTGTATTTAAAAATGAAAATATTGAAGGAAAGAATTTAATTTTTTTAGGGTATTCACAAGGAGTTTCCGTTGCCATGAGATATATAGCTAGAAAAAAAATTTTTTTTTCGAAACTTTTGCTAATGTCTGGAGGAATTCCTAACGAACTAACTACTGAAGATTTTAAATATTTAGGAAGCGAATCTAAAGTACACTACGTTTTTGGAGACAAAGACGAATATATAAACGGAGAATTCTTGAAATTAGAAAAAAATAAAGTTCAAAGTTTATTCAAAAAAGTTAACTGTATTTCATTTGATGGAAATCATCAAGTTAACATTGACGTAATGGAATCTCTTATAAATTAAAAAAGGACGCTATTAAACGTCCTTTTTTTAATAAATAATTATATAAAATTATTCTTCTTTAACTTCCTCAAAATCAACATCTTCAACATCATCTGAGGCAGAACTTTCATCTTGTGCTTGACCTGGTTCTCCTGGAGCTCCTTGTCCAGACTCAGCTTGAGCCTTGTACATTTCTTCACTTGCAGCTTTCCAAAGTTCATTGATTTTTTCTAAAGCAGGATCAATAACTTCAATTTCTTTAGTTTCATAAGCCTTCTTTAATTCTTCTAAAGCTTCTTCAATAGGCTTCTTTTTATCATCAGATAATTTATCACCAAATTCTTTTAACTGTTTTTCAGTTTGAAAAATCATAGCGTCAGCACTATTTAGTTTATCCACTTTCTCTTTAGTTTTAGCATCAGCTTCAGCATTAGCTTCCGCTTCTTGTTTCATTTTATCAATTTCTTCAGATGTTAAACCAGAAGAAGCTTCAATTCTAATATCTTGAGTTTTATTAGTTGCCTTATCTGTTGCTGAAACTTTTATTATACCATTAGCATCAATATCAAAAGTAACTTCAATTTGAGGAGTACCTCTTTGAGAAGGAGGAATTCCATCTAAATGAAACTTTCCAATTGTTTTATTATCTACTGCCATAGGTCTTTCACCTTGTAAAACGTGAATCTCTACTGAAGGCTGATTATCTGCTGCAGTTGAAAATACTTGTGATTTTTTTGTAGGAATAGTTGTATTAGACTCAATTAATTTAGTCATCACATTACCCATAGTTTCGATTCCTAGAGATAAGGGAGTAACATCAAGTAATAAAACATCTTTAACATCTCCTGTTAAAACCCCACCTTGAATGGCAGCACCAACTGCTACAACCTCATCAGGATTAACTCCCCTATTTGGTTTTTTTCCAAAGAATTTTTCAACAGCATCTTGCACAGCAGGTATCCTAGTTGAACCACCTACTAATATAATTTCGTCAATGTCGCTAGTTGATAAATCTGCAGCTTTTAATGCTGATTTACATGGAGCTATTGTTCTTTTTATTAAATCGTCAATTAATTGTTCAAATTTAGCTTTAGTTAGCGTTCTAACTAAGTGTTTTGGGCCACTTGCAGTAGCAGTTATATAAGGTAAATTAATTTCAGTTTGCGCTGAAGCAGAAAGTTCAATTTTTGCTTTTTCAGCAGCTTCTTTCAGCCTTTGTAAAGACATAGGATCTTTTCTTAAGTCCATACTTTCTTCAGCTTTAAACTCTTCAGCTAACCAGTTGATTATTTTCTCATCAACATCATCCCCACCTAAATGTGTGTCTCCGTCAGTTGATAAAACTTCAAAAACTCCATCACCTAGCTCAAGTATTGAAACATCATGTGTTCCTCCCCCAAAATCAAATACAACAATTTTTTGATCTTTTCCTTTCTTGTCCATACCATATGCTAATGCAGCAGATGTAGGCTCATTAATAATTCTACTCACTTTAAGGCCAGCAATTTCACCAGCTTCTTTTGTAGCTTGACGTTGAGAATCATTGAAATAAGCAGGAACTGTTATAACAGCCTCACTGACTGTAGTACCTAAATAGTCCTCAGCAGTTTTTTTCATTTTTTGCAAAATTATTGCAGATAATTCTTGGGGAGTATATAACCTTCCGTCTATATCTACTCTTGGAGTATCATTATCTCCTTTAACAACTTTATAAGGGACTCTACCTGCTTCTTTAGAAGATTCAGAGAACTTATTACCCATAAACCTTTTAACAGAATAAACTGTCTTAGTAGGGTTAGTTACTGCTTGTCTTTTAGCTGGATCTCCAACTTTAATTTCTCCTCCTTCTACAAATGCAATTACTGAAGGAGTTGTTCTTTTACCTTCTGCATTTGGAATAACTACAGGCTCATTACCTTCCATAACAGAAACACAAGAGTTTGTAGTACCTAAATCAATTCCTATAATTTTACTCATAATATATATTTATTTAAATTTTTAATTCAATTTTTTAATTCAATTACTAATATTCAAGTATTGTGCCAATAGATGTTTATATCAAATTTGTCATTTGTTTATATATAAATATGCCATTTTGTCATTTTTAAAGGTAAAAGCAGAATATAACATTTGTTTAAAAAAAATTATAACTCTATTTATATTTATTACTTTTACAGTAAAACCTACTCTCATGTCAATAAACAAAGAAGGATATAAAAGAATTACTGTTAAGACTTTAACAGATATGAAATCTAAAAATGAGAAAATATCTATGCTAACTGCATATGATTATACAATGGCTCAAATAGTTGATAGTTCAGGAATAGATGTTATACTGGTTGGAGATTCAGCTAGTAATGTAATGGCTGGGCATGAAACTACTCTACCCATTACATTAGATCAAATGATATACCACGCCTCATCTGTAATAAGAGCAGTAAATAGATCTTTAGTAGTTGTGGATTTACCATTTGGAACTTATCAAAGTGATTCAAAAGAGGCTTTAAGGTCTGCTATAAGAATAATGAAAGAAAGTGGTGCACATTCAGTTAAACTTGAAGGAGGTAAAGAAATTAAAGATTCTATCAAAAGGATAATTAATGCCGGTATTCCTGTGATGGGACATCTCGGCTTAACCCCGCAGTCCATATATAAATTTGGAACATACACCGTCAGAGCAAAAGAAGAAGCTGAAGCACAAAAATTAGTTGAAGATGCTAAAATGTTAGAAAAAGTTGGATGTTTCGCTATTGTTCTGGAAAAAATCCCTGCAAAACTTGCAGCAATTATCTCAAAAACCCTAACAATCCCCGTAATTGGTATTGGAGCAGGTAATGAAGTGGATGGTCAAGTTTTAGTACTTCATGATATGCTTGGAATGACTAAAGAATTTAATCCACGATTTTTAAGAAGGTATTTGAGTCTTTACGATGATATGCATAAAGCAATATCTCAATATAGTAAGGACGTTAAAAATAAAGATTTCCCTAATTCAGAAGAGCAATACTAAATTAAAAAAATAGATGCTTAACAGAAGTACTGAAAAAAATTTATTGATTCTCCATGAAGATAATCACATAATAGTTATAAATAAAAGATCCGGTGATCTAGTGCAGGGAGACAAAACTGGAGATACTCCCCTTTTAGATTATGTAAAGAAATATATAAAACTCAAGTACAACAAGCCTGGGGATGTATTCTTAGGAACAGTTCACAGAATTGATAGACCTACAAGTGGAGCAATCATATTTGCTAAAACATCTAAAGCATTAACTAGATTGAACAAAATGCTTGTAGACAAGGAAATTAAAAAAACGTATTGGGCAGTAGTTAAGAATAAACCTCAAAATGAGGTAGGGACTATTAATAGTTGGCTTAAAAAAAACCAAAAAAACAACAAGTCAACTAGTTACGACAAACAAGTAAAAGACAGTAAAGAGTCTGTTCTAGAATATAAATTAATCAAACATTTAGATAATTATTGTTTATTAGAAATAAATCTTAAGACAGGTAGACACCATCAGATTAGGTGCCAACTTAGTTCAATAGGTTCACCTATAAAAGGTGATTTAAAATATGGAGCTAAAAGGAGTAACAAAGATGGAGGTATTAACCTACACTCTAGAAAAATAGAATTTATCCACCCTGTAACTAAAAAAAATATTAAATTAACCTCACAAACCCCTAAAGATCCTATTTGGGATTCTTGCTTATAATCATTTCTTATGCAAAATTTTGATTTTATTAATAAACAAAAAACTTATTTCCAATCTGGAAAAACTAGAAATATTAATTCTAGAATTGAAGTATTAGATAAGTTATATTTATCTATTTCAAAAAATGAATTAAGAATATTTGAAGCACTTAAAAAAGATTTAAACAAATCTAATTTCGAGACTTACTTAACTGAAATTGCTATTTTAAAAAGTGAAATTGAGTTAATTAAAAAAAAGCTTAAACATTGGAGTAAACCCAAAAAGATAAAACCAAGTTTAGCAAGTTTCCCATCCAAAGACTATCTGTATTTAGAGCCCTACGGAATTACGTTAATCATCTCCCCATGGAATTATCCGTTTCAACTAGCTTTACTACCACTTATATCTTCTATTTCAGCAGGAAATACAGTTGTCTTAAAACCTAGTGAACATTCACCACATACTTCAAAATTAGTAGAAGAAATAATTACAGATATCTTTGCTGAAGATTACGTGAAAGTAATCTTAGGGGATTCTACAGTTGCTTCAAAATTGCTAGAATTTAGATGGGACTACATATTTTTTACAGGCAGCGTAAGAGTTGGAAAAATTGTAGCCAAAGCAGCTTCAGAATTTTTAACCCCAATAACTTTAGAATTAGGTGGTAAAAACCCGTGTATTATTGATAAGAATATAGATATTAAGCTCACCGCAAAGAGATTAGTTTGGGGTAAATTTCTTAATGCTGGCCAGACTTGTATTGCTCCAGATTATTTGATAGTTGAAAAATCAATTAAAAAAAATCTTATTGAACAATTAGTTGTGGAAATAAAAAAAGCATATGGTGATAACCAAGAAATTTCTGAAGACTATCCAAGAATTATAAACAAGCAAGAATTAAAAAGATTAGTTTTTTTGATCGACAATCAGGAAATTATTTATGGTGGTAAGTATGATCTGAGTAATAAATATTTCTCACCAACTATTATCAACAATCCAGATATAGACTCAGATTTGATGAAAGGCGAAATTTTTGGCCCTATTCTTCCAGTATTAGAATATGAAAATACAGAAGATATACTTAAATTAATTTCTAGATTTGAGAAACCATTAGCCTTATATGTTTTCACTGAAAACTCTAATCTTTCTGATGAAATTATAAAAAAAGTTAGTTTTGGAGGTGGGGTTATAAATGATACTATGATTCAGTTTGGAAATCACAGACTACCTTTTGGTGGAGTTGGAGAAAGTGGAATGGGTGCTTACCATGGAGAATCTGGATTTAAACTTTTTTCACATCAAAAACCTATAATTAAAAAAGGGAATTGGTTAGATGTTAGTACTAGATATGCTCCTTTTACTGGGAAACTTAATAGCCTTAAGAGATTACTTAGGTTTTTAAATTAAAACCAAGTTTAGAATCTTTTTTTAATTGAGCAACTGAATTAATTGCCCTTTCTTCTAATTGTAAAATTCTAGGATACCCACCTGTTGTTTGACAATCTCTCATTAAAATAATTAATGTTCCATTTGGAGTTAACTGAATAGTGCCTGGGATAACTGCTGAAGTAATAATTGAATCTAAATTATTCTCTAAAACATCTTTTAATTGTACCGCCATTCTATTATAATTATTTGAGACAGTAAAATCATGTGAAATGATAAAGCTTTTTTGACTAGAATTTAGCATGGAGTATTCTGGCCCTTTAGTTACCATTAATTCATTTTTGACATCCTGAATAGAGTCAACTATTAATTTTGAATTGGCAAACAAAGTTTCATTAGAAATTTCTAAAGTATCATTTTTAGTTAATTTGATTGCTTTAGTTAAGTTTTTGTACATACTTCTACTGTTATATACTTTTTCAGTCTTAAAACCGCCTAAAACTGCGATATAAGCTCTTAGTCCACTTTTTAAAGCTCCAAAACTTAATATATCATTACTTTTAATTGGAACGACTGTATTCATTGGAATATTCATGTTTTTAACTGATGGAGATAGATCAGCCCCAGTGATACATATAAAAGTAGAAAATTCAAATTCTAAGACAGGTCCTGTCATTGTTATTTCCATAACAGCATTTTCTTTATTATTGCCCAATATTTTATTTCCTAAATCTGAAGAAAAGCTATCCATAGAGCCTGAATGTGGGATGCCATATGATTGTAGACCAATTCTTCCCTTATCTTGAATAGTAGAAAACAGTCCAGGTTTTAATATTTTAATCATTACTTACCTCCCATTCAAGTTTGTAATCATTTGGTTTGTTTAAAATAAGCTGATGTTCTTCTAAAGTAATTGGATAAAACTTAATTAGATCTCCCGGTTTAGCAAAAGATATTTCGTCTATAGATGTGTTAATGAAATTTACAGGAGAATTTCCTATTATATTCCAACCTCCAGGACTATCCGATGGATATACACCTGTTTGAGAACCGCCAATCCCTACCGACCCCTTAGCAACATTCAAATCAGGAGTAAGTTTTCTAGGGAAATATAGTTTTTTATTTAAATTACTTAAATAAAGAAATCCTGGCAAAAACCCTAAAAAACAAACCATATACTTATTTTCATAATGAAGCTTGATTATTTGATCCTTAGTTAGGCTTAGAGTAGCACTAATATTGTTTAAATCTTTTGCAAAAAATTTATTATAACATACTGGAATTCTCCAAGTTTTTTGTTTCTCTAGATTTATATTTTTTCTATTTAAATACACCTGTTTTAAGGCTTTTATTTCGCTATAGATATTATCTATAGTAGATTCGTAAGTAACTAGCAATGAAGAGTATGAGTTCCTTACCTCAAGTAATTGTTTAATATTATTATTTATTGCATTTTTAAATGAAAGTACATCAAAAATAATATCATTTTCAATAGAATTCCCCCAACTTATTAAGATAGAATTTGAATTAAACTGAAAATAATTTACAAGGAATTGCTTATTCATTTTATAAAATAATTTTTATATAAATCTTTCAACAATAAATGTGAATCATTAGTATCCCCATGTACACAAAAGGTATCCCCTATTGTTTTAATTAATTTATTTGAAATAGTCTTGATTTTTAAACTAACCAACACACTATTGTACCTAAGTAACATCTCAGCTGGATTTACAATCATTGAGTTAACTTCATTTCTAGATAACAAAGTATGATTGTCATTGTAATTTCTGTCTAAAAAAACCTCATAAACCACCTCTACGCCCTTTTCTTTAGCTATTTTAGAAACAACCGAGCCGTAAGGAGCGTAAATCTTTACATTATGATAACATTTTACTACATCTACATATAAAGTAGCCAAATCAACATCAATAACACATTTATTATACAAAGCTCCATGAGCTTTAATATGATGAAGTTCATTTATTCCAAATTCACTCAATACCTCTAATAAAGAAGAGATTTGATCATGTAATGATTTTTTTAATTCTAACAAATTGATAAACATTTCCTTTCTACCGAAATTAACTCTATCTGGATATGATGGGTGAGCACCAATAAGAACATCATTATCAATTGCCAACTTAACAGTTTTTCTCATAGACTCTGAATCCCCGAAATGACCACCACAAGCCACTGAGCAAGATTGTAAATAAAACATCAAATCTGCCTCCTTTAAAACTCCTTCACCAACATCTGAATTTATTAGTAACTTTTTCATTTTAATTAAATTAAACCTATCACTGATAAGATACTTTTTAAGCCTATAAAAATAGTCACAAGCACAATGATTATTGTAATAAAGTTAAATAAATAACCATTAGTCTGGTTATTTAGAAGTTTTTTATTGTTCGCTACCCAGAGAAGAAATATTGCAATTACCGGAAGCAGTATACCATTCGCTACTTGAGCAAATTTAATAATCTCAATAGATTTATAATCTAAACTTGAAAATAATATTCCTAAAAACAAGACTACAATCCAAATCAATCTAAATCTTTTTGAGTCAACTTTAGCTTCCAAAGCTAAACAACCACAAGCAACATAAGAAGCAGCCAAAGGAGCTGTTATTGCACTTGTCAATCCTGCTGCAAACAAACCTAAAGATATTATTGTTTTAGAAAAACTTCCAAAAACAGGCTCAATACCTAAAGCTAAATCTGAGGCATTATTAACCTGTAGATCACCAACCGCAGAAGCTGTAATCATTATAGACATTGAAATTATTCCACCTAACACAACAGCTAATAATGTGTCTGTTTTTACAAAACGAATATCAGAAGGTTTACTCCACTTATCCTTGACTAATGAGGCATGTAAAAAAATATTATATGGAACAACCGTAGTTCCAATCAATCCAATTATGACAAGTAAACTGTCTTCCGGAATTTTTGGCACAAACAACCCTTCAACAAGTAAAAGTAAATCAGGTTTAACAATTATCGCAGAAGTAAAAAAAGCTAAGCTCATTAATAAAACTAACGTAATTAACACCTTCTCTACAACTCTTATATTACCAAAAAACAAAATTGCAAAAGCTATGAAGCCAATTAATATTGAATAAAAATTTATCTTAAAACCACCAATAAAATATGTCAATTCTCCAAATACAGAGCTCATTCCTAAAACACCGCCACTAATATTACCAGCCTCATAAGCAGTATTTCCAACCAAAATGGCAGAAAGAACAAGAGCTATAGCTATATATTTAAAAAATGAATTGTCAAAACTATTAATTAGGTTAACGGATAAACCTTTTTGGGTTATTAATCCAATTTTTGCAGCAGTCAACTGAAGGATCGTTGTCACAATCAATGAAAACAACAATGCCCATAATAGATCTAAACCATGTTCAGCACCTGCAATTGAACACATAGTGATTGTGCCAGGGCCAATAAAAGCCGCAGCAATAACGGTCCCTGGACCTATGTTTTTTAAAGAGATCAAAATTTAATTAAAACTAATTTTTAACATTCTATTGGTTGATTCAGTAATTTTATACCTGTCATCCATTCTTTGGTTTACAACCCAAATTAATTCATTATTTCCATTTATAAGAACTAAGGATCTGTTTTTATCAATTATCGATAGCTTTTGATCTTTAAAAAATTTACTTAAAGACTTTTTACCACTCATCCCAAAAGGAATAAACTCCATTCCCTGGGAACAAACTTCAACCCTAAGAGGATACACTAGCCTATCCAAATCAACATATACAGATGAAGGATCTGCACTTTTTTCGAAAACTAAACTCAGGTTAAACAACAATGAACCATAAATAGTATCAACTTGAGTGGCTTCACTATCTACATCAATTGAAACAAAACTTATATTAGATATTTCTTCTAAAATTAAAAAATCTCTATCTTTTACTATTCTATGAGTTTTAGAAAGTATTTGCTTGCCAGGTTGAGAGGTTAAAATATTTTTTATGTCCGTCAGTTGATTAAAACCAAATTTGTGGAAAAACTCAAATAAATACATCTCTAAATTATTTAATTTCAAAATTTCTTTGATACCATACTTAACCTGATGCCCCTCATCTAAAATGATTTTTTTAGAGGTTTTGTTAATTTCTTCTTGAATAAAAGATTTTGAACTTTTTAAATAAGTCAAGGATTTATTGAAGTTTTTCAGCAAATCAGGAGCTGATTTCTTGAATTCAGGAATGATGTTGTTTCTTATTTCATTTCGCAAATAATCATTGGAAAGATTGCTGCTGTCTTCTCTCCAGCTAATATTGTTTTCTCTTGCATAACTTACAATTTGATTTTTCGTAAAATTCAACAAGGGTCGGATTTTTTTCTTATTTATAACTGGAATACCTAATAAACCACCCAAGCCACTTCCCCTGGATAGGTTTATAAGAAAAGTTTCTAATTGATCATCTAAATGATGTGCTGTCAAGAGAAAATCATAACCAATCAGCAAATCATCAAACCATTTATACCTAAGCTCCCTTGCGGCCATCTGTGTAGAAAGACCGCTGTTTTCTTTATAGCTAATGGTGTTAAATTTTTTTAAATGGAAATTTACATTCAATGACTTCGCAAAATTTTCGGCAAATTCAGCATCTTCATCACTCTCATCACCTCTTAAAGAAAAGTTACAATGGGCAATAGAAAAGTCTAAACCTAAATCATTGCATAAAGTGCATAAGACAACACTGTCTACTCCAGATGAAGTAGCTATTAAAATCTTATTATTAAACAAAAAAGGAAGCTCATTTATTAAATGAGATTTAAACTCTTCAAACATTATAAGCTGTAATTATTTATTACAAATATAATAAAGATCTATATCAATATAATTGAATTATATATGTAGGGCTCTATTTTCAGTAGCAGCAAGAGCAGCTTCCTTCATAGCCTCTGAGTAAGTAGGATGAGCATGAGAAATTCTAGCTATATCTTCAGCAGAAGCTTTAAATTCCATAGCAACAACGGCTTCAGAGATCAAATCAGCACATCTTGCTCCAATCATATGAACACCTAAAATTTCATCTGTTTTTTTATCTGCTAAAATTTTCACAAAGCCATCCAAATCAGAACTAGCTCTACTTCTTCCAAGAGCTCTCATCGGAAATTGACCAACCTTGTATGTAATATTATTATCTTTTAAGTAATCTTCAGTTTTACCAACAGAAGCAACTTCTGGCCAAGTGTAGACTACACCAGGTATTAAATTATAGTCAATATGAGGCTTTTGACCACCGATAATTTCAGCAACTAAAACCCCTTCCTCTTCCGCTTTATGAGCCAACATAGCTCCTTCTACAACATCTCCGATTGCATAAATGTTTGAATATTTTGTTTGTAATTTATCATTTACTTCAATTTGACCTCTTTTATTAGTTACTATGGATAACGAGCCTAGGTTTAGCCCATCTGTATATGCGGATCTACCTACACTCACTAAACAGTAATCTCCATTAAACTCTACAGCTTGATCATTTTTATCCGTCGCAATCACCTTAACATTATCACCATCTCTTTCAACAGAATTTACCTTGTGTGAGGTGTGAATTTTAAATTTTTGTTTTTTAAACACTTTAGTCAACTCCTTAGATAGACCCGAATCCATTGTAGGGATTATTTTATCCATATACTCTACAATAGACACTTCTGAGCCTAATCTTTTATAAACCTGACCAAGTTCTAATCCAATCACTCCACCACCAATTACAATAAGATGTTTAGGTATTTCTTTCAGCTTTAATGCCTCTGTAGAAGTTATAATTCTTTCTTTATCTATTTTTGCAAACGGCAAAGTCGTAGGCTTGCTTCCTGTGGCTATAATTATATTCTTAGACTCTATAATTTCTTCAGAAGAATTTGAAGATATTTTTACCTTATTTTGATCCACGAAAGAACCTAAACCATTAAATACAGTTATGTTGTTTTTATTCATTAAAAAATCAATTCCTTTTGTCGTCTGAGAAACTACTTCGTTCTTTCTAGAAATCATCTTACTAAAATCAAATGAAATTTCACCATCAATATTTATCCCGTGATTCGAGAAGTTTTTTGTAGCCTCTTCATAATGATGAGATGAATCTAACAAAGCCTTACTAGGAATACAACCTACGTTTAGACAAGTCCCCCCCATAGTATTGTATTTTTCAATTATAGCAGTTTTCATACCTAACTGTGCACATCTAATAGCAGCGACATAACCGCCTGGCCCTGAGCCAATAACTACAACATCAAAAGAATTCATAATAATAATATTAAATTATTCAACAAAAATACAAATGTTTTAACTCTATGCAATGGATATTTAATCAATTAATTTAACTAATAAATCAATTTCAAATAAAATAATATTGCATATCTTGTAACAGTTTAATACACAGTATTTTTTATGAATAAAAAAGTAGCAAATAAGATTCAAGACCTACAGTATTTTGGAGAATTTGGAGGGGTCAACCCATCAATATCAGATTCTTCAACCTATACATTTTTATCTGCAAAAACTATGTCAGATACTTTTGAAGGAAACACAGAAGGTTGTTATTTATATTCTAGACACACAAGCCCAAGTAATTTATATCTAGGTGAAGCTTTAGCAGCTATGGAAAATACAGAGTCTGCCACAGTATTTGGCTCTGGAATGGGTGCTATTACCTCAACCTTATTACAGCTATGTAAATCTGGTGATCATGTTGTTTCTAGTAGTACCGTTTATGGAGGTACATATGCGTTTTTAAAAAACTTTGCCAGTCAGCTAAACATTAGCACTAGTTTCGTTAATATAACTGACTTAGAGGCTATAAAAAAAAGCATAACTAAAGACACAAAATTGATATACTGTGAAGCGGTTAGTAACCCTTTATTAGAAGTGGCAGATCTTTCTGAAATTTCTAAAATTGCTAAACAAAAAGGCATAAAACTAGTTGTCGACAACACTTTTTCTCCTTTGTCAGTTTTACCAGCAAATTTAGGAGCTGACATTGTGATTCTTAGTATTACTAAATTCATCAACGGCACAAGTGATACAATTGCTGGCGTAGTATGTGGTAGTAAAGACTTCATAAACCAGCTAAGGGATGTTAATGATGGTGCATCAATGCTACTTGGCTCAACGCTCGATAGCTTAAGAGCAGCCTCAATACTTAAAAATTTAAGAACTTTACATATCAGAATAAAAAAACACAGTGAAAATGCAATGTATTTAGCAGGTATGTTTGAAAAAGATGGCGTTAGAACGGTTTATCCAGGACTAAAAAGTCACCCTTCACATGATTTATACAATTCATTTATAGTTCACGAATATGGCTATGGAGGGCTCTTAACTATTGATGCTGGCAAGCTTGAAACGGCTAACGAATTCATGGAGCTAATGCAAGAAAAAAATGTGGGTTACTTCGCGGTTAGTTTAGGCTTTTACAAAACACTATTTAGCGCTCCAGGATCATCAACATCATCAGAGATTCCTGAAGAAGAACAAAAACAAATGGGGTTAAATGAAGGTTTGATTAGATTCTCTATTGGACTTGACGATGACATCAAAAGAACTTATCAGGTTATAAAAGAATGTATGAAAAAAGTTAATTTAATATAGCTTATGAATAATCCTAAAGAAATTAGCTTAACTACATCCTTATTTCCAATCCTTTTACTTATGTCAATGTTAACTTATAACATATTAGCATTTGAAGAAAAGGATTGGTTAGGTGAATATACTTATCATTTAATACTTTTAATCACCTCTCTTATTGTGTCATTAATTGGATTAGTAAACAAAGTATCTGTAAAAACAATACTCACAAAAATTTACTTAAGCATAAAAAGCATAGCCACTCCAATTATTATACTATTATTAGTTGGTGCTTTAGCAGGTACATGGAAAGTCAGCGGAGTTATTCCAGCCATGGTATATTATGGTCTTCAGCTAATTGACCCATCTGTATTTTTACCACTTTCACTTATAGTATCATCCATTGTGTCTCTGTCTACAGGCAGTTCATATACTACTTCCGCAACAATTGGAATAGCTCTAGTTGCAGTAGGTACAGCTTTTCAGATACCAGCAGGCATGACCGCTGGAGCTGTAATATCAGGAGCTTATTTTGGAGATAAACTATCTCCACTTAGCGATACTACCAACTTAGCCCCTGCTATGGCAGGTACTGATTTATATACTCATATAAAATACATGACCTATACAACTGTACCAACTATTTTAATAACACTAATCGTATTTTCACTTATCAGCCTTAACATCACAACAGAATTTTCTGGAAATCTAGATAGCATTACAAGTCTTACAGACACAATTGTTGATGATTTTTATATTTCACCTATTTTATTTGCGGTCCCAGTTAGCGTAATTATACTAGCTGCATTAAAAGTCAAACCTGTAATAGCTTTAAGCGTTGGAATAAGTTTAGCACTTGTTTTCACTATTGTTTTCCAATCTAATATTATTGACTGTCTATCTCCAGGAAGCTATTCAAGTATTTTTGATTCTATTTTTTTAGACACAGAAATTCCTACTGATAATGAAAATGAAGGAATAATAAGGCTGTATAATTCTGGAGGTATGAAAGGTATGATCTGGACTATATACCTGACAATTTGCGCTATGATATTTGGCGGTGCAATGGAAGCAATTGGAGCTTTAACGAAGATTACGAATAAGCTACTATCACTAGCTAATTCTACTTTTGGATTAGTAGCTAGCACAGTAGTTAGTTGTTTAGGAATAAATATTGCGGCTTCAGATCAATACCTTGCAATAGTAATACCTGGAAAAATGTTTAAAAATGCATATGAAGAATATGATTTAGCTCCAGAAAACTTAAGTAGAACTCTCGAAGATTCAGGAACAGTTACTTCAGCATTAATACCATGGAATACCTGTGGTGCTTATCATTACGGAGTACTTGGAGTGACTGTTGCTGACTATTTTATTTACGCAATATTTAATTGGCTTAGTCCTATTATGACATTGATATATGCTGGCGTAGGAATTAAGATAAGATCAATAACTAAATCAAGTAAAAAATAATAAAATTTGGAACCAAAGACGAGGATAAAAAAAGATAAAAAAAGTAAGTTTTACTTATTTACCAAAAAATATTTCAAACTTAACAGCTCTCAAAAACTGTTTATAGGAAGTACTTTGGTTGTTTTTTCATTTGTTCTTTTTCTGTCATTCACATCTTATTTTTTTACAGGATTTTCAGATCAAAGTACATTAGCACAGTTTGCAGAAAGAGATATAATTACTGAAAACTGGATGAGTAAAATAGGTGCATTTATAGCGGACTTGTTTCTATATAAAGGATTTGGTATTTCTTCATATATTGTGTGTTTTTTAACTTTTTTATCTGGCCTATTTGTTCTATTAGACTCTGATAAAAATAAACTGACTAGAAATTGGTTTTGGGGTTTGTTAATTATGATATGGGTGTCTATACTTTTTGGCTTAATTGATTTAAATTTTGGAAAATTTTCAGGGGTTATAGGCTATGAGGTTAATATTTTTCTAAAGAGCTACATCGGTAATATTGGGACGTCATTTTTATTATTTCTTTCTACAATTTTCTATCTAACATTCAGATTAGATATAGGTGTAGATTCAATTAAAAAATGGTTTTCCTTCAAAAAGAAAAATCAAGAAGCTGAAGTTGGATTAATAACAAATTTAGAAGAGGCAGAAAGCGAAGAGCATATTGATCAGAATGAAATAGAGCTAAGTAGTATTAACTCAGAAACAGAAATTGAATTAGAAAAAGAAGAGAAGCTCAATACAGATAAACCTGTAAATAATGATGAAATCTTAGCTAGTGAGCTTAAAATTGAAATAGAAGAAATAAAAGAAGAAAAATCTGAATCAGATAATTTAGCAGAAAAACTGGTTAAAGATTTTGGGTTGTTTGATCCAAAGTTAGAGCTTGGAAATTATAAGTTTCCAAATTTAGATATACTTAAAAAATATGATTCTGAAGGGATAACCATCAATAAGGAAGAACTTGAAGAAAACAAAACAAAAATTGTTAACACGCTTAGTAACTATAAAATTGGAATAGAGAGTATAAAAGCAACAATTGGACCAACAGTAACCCTTTATGAAATTGTTCCTGAAGCTGGCGTGAGGATTTCTAAAATAAAAAATTTAGAAGATGATATTGCGTTATCTCTTTCTGCCTTAGGTATTAGAATTATAGCTCCAATTCCTGGAAAAGGAACAATTGGTATTGAGGTGCCTAATAAAAACCCAACCATTGTCTCAATGCATTCAGTAATTTCATCACAGAAGTTTCAACAGTCAGAAATGCTTCTACCTATAGCTTTAGGAAAAACAATCAGTAATGAGACACTTGTAGTAGATCTTGCAAAAATGCCACACTTACTTATGGCAGGTGCTACTGGCCAAGGTAAATCAGTTGGTTTAAATGCCGTTCTTACTTCATTACTATACAAAAAACATCCTGCAGAAGTGAAATTTGTTTTAGTCGACCCTAAAAAAGTTGAACTAACACTATTTAATAAAATTGAAAGACACTACCTAGCTAAGTTACCAGATAGTGAAGAGGCAATTATTACGGATAACACTAAAGTAATAAATACACTGAATTCGTTATGTATAGAAATGGACAACAGGTATGAGCTATTGAAAAACGCACAGTGTAGAAATATTGTAGAATACAACAAGAAATTTAAGTCAAGAAAATTAAACCCTAATGACGGCCACCAGTTTCTGCCATACATAATTTTAGTTGTTGATGAGTTCGCAGATTTAATAATGACGGCTGGAAAAGAAGTAGAAACTCCAATAGCGAGAATAGCTCAATTAGCTAGAGCGATTGGAATCCATTTAATCATAGCAACACAAAGACCTTCTGTAAATGTAATAACAGGCATAATAAAAGCAAATTTCCCTGCTAGAATTGCTTTTAGAGTTACATCAAAAATTGATTCCCGAACTATTTTAGATAGCTCAGGAGCTGATCAATTGATTGGTAGAGGAGATATGTTATACACTCAAGGAAATGAACTTATTAGGCTTCAGTGTGCTTTTGTAGATACGCCTGAAATAGAAAAATTAACCGATTTTATAGGATCGCAAAAAGCATACGCAAGTGCACATGTACTGCCTGAATACATAGGAGATGAAAGTGGTACGAATATTGATATTGATATATCTGACAGAGATAAATTATTTAGAGAAGCAGCTGAAGTTATCGTAATAGCACAACAAGGATCTGCTTCTTTATTGCAAAGAAAATTAAAACTAGGTTACAATAGGGCAGGTAGATTAATTGATCAGCTTGAAGCTGCAGGAATTGTAGGTCCATTTGAGGGGAGTAAAGCTAGACAAGTAATTATAACTGATTTAGTAGCCCTAGATAAACATCTTGAAAATGAAAAAAATATATAAAATGAAAAAAATATACATCTTATTACTAATACTTTCAAATTCGTTGATTATTTTTTCGCAAAATGATCCGGAAGCTGAAGAACTTTTAAATAAAGTTTCAGAGAACATCAAAGCTTATGAGAGTATGTACATAAACATTAATCATAACCTAACCAATAAAGAGGAAGATATTGATTTTACTAACAAGGTTAGTTTTGTTAAAAAAGGAGACAAATACAATGTTAAGTGGAACAACATAATATTTATATATGACGGAAAAAAACTTTATACAATAAACCCTGATGATGAGGAGGTTACCGTTTCTTCTGAAGACTTGGATGAAGAAAGCACAATAACTCCAAATAAAATTTTAACATTTTTTGAAGAAGGGTATCATTTCAAAATGGATGTTTCACAAGACGTTACCGTTGTTGATTATTATGAGCAAAGAGTTCGGAAACTACTGCAGTACGTAAAGTTAGTTCCTATAGATTCAGATTCTGAAATAGAATACATATTATTAGCTATTGAGAAAAAAAATAACAGAATATATAAAAGTATTGAAAAAGGTAAAAATGGGACTATAACAAGCTATACGATTAGTTCATTTGAGGTTGACCTTCCATTAAATGAAGATCTGTTCTTTTTTAATAAAAAAAAATATAAAGACTATTATATTAACAACATTGATTAGTGTAAATTGAAAATTCTAGATAGATATATACTTAAAACATTTATTAAAACATTTCTTAATGTTTTCTGCATTATAATGTTAATTTTTTTACTTCAATCTGTTTGGCTTTATATTTCTGAATTAGCCGGAAAAGATCTAGACATAGGCATTATAATTAAGTTTCTAACCTATGTATCTCCAAGGCTTATAATATTAATCTTACCATTAACTATCTTACTTTCAAGTATAATGGTATTTGGAAGATTTGCTGAGAACCATGAATTTGCAGCAATGAAATCTACAGGGATATCTCTTCAAAGAGCAATGAGAAGTTTGACAGTATTTATTGTTTTTATAGCAATTTTGACATTTTTCTTCTCAAATAATGTTAATCCAGTTGCAGAATATAATTTTCATAATTTAAGAAAAAACATATCTAAGGTTAAGCCAACTATGGCAATAGCAGAAGGGCAATTTAACCAAATTGGAAGTATTAATATCAAGGTTAAAAACAAAACTGGTGATAATGGACAATACCTAACTGACGTTATAATACATCAGAAAAAAAAGAGAGTTGGCAACTACACAGTTATAAAATCTGAAACTGGTGAAATTTCTAGCAGTTTGGATTCAGACATATTACAATTAAAATTATTTAACGGTAATTATTATGACGAAGTAACTCCAAAGGATTACAAACAAAGAATTAAAAAACCTTATTTGAAAAGCTATTTTGAAGAATATATTTTAAACATTGATTTATCCGAAATAAATAATGTCGATTTTGATGACAAAGAAGACATAAATAAATACACAATGCTAAATGTTGGTGATCTGAATATTACCATTGATTCCTTGCTTTTAAAAAAAGAAGAGGATTACAAATTAATATCATCAAAAATGCATAACAGATCTAATGCACTAGTTTTAAATGACAATATTAGACCTAAAATTGTAGACACTATTTTTGAAGGTGAAAATTTTTATAATTTATTTAAACTAAAAAAACAAATTCAACTTTTTGACTTAGCGATAAGCTCTGTTAATAGTACAAATAGCATAATAAAGTCTAATAAAATAATTCAAACATACAGAGATAAAAACATCAATAAACACATCATTTCATTAAATGATAAGTTTGCGATTTCATTTGCATGTATAATATTGTTTTTCATAGGTGCTCCACTGGGCGCAATCATTAGAAAAGGTGGTTTTGGACTTCCTTTAGTGATATCAATTGTTTTATTTATAGCTTATCACTTTATTGGAATATTTACAAAAAACTTAGCTGAAGACAATAGTATAAATCCAATACTAGCTAGCTGGCTATCAACAATTATCATGCTACCTATAAGTATCTACTTAACTAATAGAGCAACTAAAGACAGATCCATTTTTAACTTCGATAAACTCTACTTCTTTGTAAATAAGTTTTTAAACAGAAGTAATAATGTTTGATTAAAAAACAGTGTATCTTTACAAAAATTTATAAATAATGTCTAAAGAAAATAAAAGACAATTAGATAGTATTGAGTCTGCAATTAACGATATTCGATCTGGTAAAGTTATTATTGTTGTTGATGATGAAAATAGGGAAAATGAAGGGGATTTTTTAGCTGCTGCTGAAACTATTACACCAAATATTGTGAATTTCATGGCAAAGCACGGTAGAGGGCTTATATGTGTGCCAATAACTGAAAAAAGATCTAAAGAATTAAAGTTAAGTCCAATGGTTGGCAACAATACTGATCCAATGGAAACAGCTTTTACAGTATCCGTTGACCTTATAGGTAATGGTGTTACTACAGGTATATCTGCATCAGATAGATCCAAAACTATACAGGCTCTAATAGATAAAAAAACTAGACCTCATAACATATCAAAACCAGGACATATTTTTCCTCTGATAGCTAAAGAAGGTGGAGTACTTAGAAGAACTGGACATACTGAAGCGGCAATAGATTTTGCAAGACTAGCAGGATTTAAAGCAGCTGGAGTCATCGTTGAAATCATGAACGAGGATGGGACAATGGCTAGATTACCAGAATTATTCAAAGTCGCTGAAAAGTTTAATCTAAAAATAATATCAATAGAAGATCTTGTTGCTTATAGAATGGAACACGATTCATTGATTGAGAAAAAAGAAGATTTTCAAATAGAAACTAGATTTGGAAGTTTTAGACTTAGAGCATATCAACAAACAACTAACGACAGGCTACATATAGCTCTAACAAAAGGTTCTTGGGATCCGAATGAGCATGTGTTAACTAGAATAAATTCTAAATTGCTCAACAATGATGTTTTAGGGACTCTGACAAACAACTTAGACAAGAAGTTAGATAATATGTTTGAGCTAGTTAATGATGCCGGAAAAGGAGCAGTAGTGTTTATAAATCAGCAGAATCAACCGCTTAGTACATTGAATAGATTAAAAGTATTAAAAAGAAGTCAGATAAAAGGAAAAGTTATTAAGGCGCCAAGAATTGAGATGGACTCCAGAGATTTTGGAATTGGTGCTCAAATACTTCATGATTTAAATATTCATAAATTAAGATTAATTTCTAATGGGACTGCAACAAAAAGAGTTGGCATTATAGGTTATGGTCTCGAAATAATTGAATACGTAAATTACTAGTTGTTTTTCTTTTGACTATATATCCACTTAAAAAAATCTTTTTCTTTAAAAGCATTAGTCCAACTATCATGATTAACATTATCATATAAAGTAAATTTAGGCTTCCCTCCTGCTTTAATAATTGCCTGAACCATATTTACTGAATATAACGGATGTACTACATCATCTTTAGCTCCGTGAAAAATCCAAACAGGAGTGTTTTTCGCAAATAATTTAGCAGTTTTTGGATTAGCACCTCCGCATATAGGAACTCCTGCAGCAAACATATTTGGTCTTCTATAGAGCATTTCAAAAGTGCCCATTCCTCCATTAGACAATCCAGAAACATATATTCTATTTTTGTTAACATTTTTTAAGTTAGTTAATGAGTCCATTAATTTCAATACTAAACTAAGAGCTTTAGTTTCTTTTTTATTTTCATCATAAAATTTATAATTCATCCCGTCTTTTGACTTCACAAGCTTTCTGTTCGTCCAAGAATCATCATCTGGACATTGAGGAAAAACTCCGTAAGATTTATAATAATTCCTATTTCTTTGATTTATAAAAAGACCAGCAATATATTTTAATTGCTGTTTATTGTCACTTCCTCTTTCTCCATATCCATGCAAAAATAAATGAAGTGGATATTTACCTTTCTTTTTTAGTTTTTTCGGAACTAATAATCTGTAGTTTAAAGTATCTTTTCCATCAATAAATTGTTTATGCAGAAAAATACTCTCGTTTTGAGAAAACGAAAAATTAAAAACTAATAATACTATAATAGTTACTCTGAACATTTGATTAACTTTTAAAACATTAATTTTTTTATTAAATAAATATATATAATTTATTATATTTATACTCCCCCCTTTACAATTAAAAAATATTATTATGAAAAAAATTACACTTTTTTTTACTTTGTTATCATTCACGTTTTCTTTTGGGCAAGACGATTTTGAAACATGGCCATTATCATTTGATACTACTGATAGTGGAATAAATGTTTCTCAAGAAACAACTATTGTAGACGAAGGTAGTTCATCTGCTAAGGTTGTTGTAAATACTGGAAGTCAAGACAGTACTGATTGGAGAAAAAATGCAAGTTTATCATCTGGAGTTACCTACACGGTTTCATTTAGAGTTTATCACACTGAAGGTAATTTAAAAGCAAGGATTTATTGTGAGGGAGCTCCTGGTAGTGGATGGCAAAATTATTCTAGCAATGGTATAACAGGATCATGGCAAACCCTTTCTTATGATTACACCCCTAGTTCAACTGGTTCTTTTGCTATAGGTTTACGTTTTTATGATGTATCAGGCTTTGACGGAAGTGAAATTGTATACGTTGATGATTTTCAAATTAGATCTAATATAACTTACTCCTCTAATACAACAATTAGTTCAAATGTAACATATAATGATGTAACTGTGAATAATGGTGTTACACTAACTATAGATAAAACAGGATCTTTAAATGCATATGGAAATTTATCAAATAACGGTACTCTAAATATTAATTCTGACTCTAATGAATTTGGATCATTGATAGTGCAAGGTACTTCCTCTGGAAATATAACTTACAAGAGATATGTATCTGATGAAGGAACAGATGAATGGGATTTAATCGGATCACCTGTTGCTGGACAAACCATTAGCGGCTTTGTTAGCGCAAATAGTAGTCTAGCTGATGCTGGTTCACAATACGCAATTGGAGTATTTAGTAATGATGGATCTACTGATACAGCAGCTGCAATGTATACTAATGTTACATCTGGAGATTTATCAGGGAGCTTTACAGCAGGAATTGGCTATGGAATGGCAACTGATGAAGCTGACACACCTGGAATAACGCTTGACTTTACTGGTACAGTAAGAACTTCTGATTTATCTGTAGCCATAGATGATGAAAGTGCTACTTTAACAAATTTTGGTAAATGGAATTTAATTGCTAATCCATTTCCATCTTACTTAAATGCAAATTCAGCAACAAGTGGAACTAACTTTATGACTGTAAATACTTCAAATTTACACTCTTCTTACGCGTATATTTATGGCTATGATGGTGATGGAACATGGACATTATATAACAATAGTAGTTCAGCAACTTATATAGCACCAGGACAAGCCTTTTTCGTAGCATCTGATGATTCAGGAGGCAATACCGTTACATTCTCTGAAGCTATGCAGACAGTTTCTGGGACAGATGATTTTATCGCTGGTGATATAGTAGAAGACTCTTTTGAACTTATCCTTAAACTCTATGAGGGGGATACAGAAATAGATTACACAAGGTTCTATTTTAAAGATGGTTTGAATCTTTCTTTAGACCCAGGTTATGATGCAGGTCATTTCAATCAACAAGCTTCTTTAATGTCTAGACTTTTAGAAGAAGATCAGGGGCATGGGCTTGTTATTAATG